>Ga0123353_10003982_pt1 | contig 18913 bp, 19 predicted proteins | sample TergutLab28metaG_3_FD_92763 | JGI IMG/M metagenome (GOLD analysis project Ga0123353, IMG submission 92763) | Labiotermes labralis P3 segment gut microbial communities from Petit-Saut dam, French Guiana - Lab288 P3 | ecosystem: Host-associated > Arthropoda: Insects > Digestive system > Gut ... | reverse complement strand
CGCGGCCTTCCTGTCGGCGGCGCGCGAGGGGAACCTCAACGATAGGATACGCTCGTAGAAAACCATGCGGATAGGTCCTCGGACGCGGCTTCGATTGCCGCCAGCTCCACCATGCGTTGAATCATGTCGAAAGTCGTCGCTTCATGCGGCGGCTTTCCCGTTTGCACAGAGAAATTTGTGAAAAAGCTTGACAATCTGAAAAATCCATGCTATGTTAAAAAGGGAAGAAAGGAAATTTTGAAGAAGGTTTCTATGACACCTGAAAATTATCGCTACCGAACAAGTCCTCTCTTCCTACGCAACCAGTTTCTTGGCACGAATCAATGGAAAATCCCGAATGTCCCAAAATGCACCCTGACGGCAGAAGAACTGGTCCGACTTATCGGCTACGACCGTGCGAAAAACGGAAATGACAAGCATTTCCAGCGCATGGTTCATTTTTTCTCTACGATCATAAGTTCGAGGACATCTGGAGCGATCCCAAAAAGCGCGTGGAAACGCTCAAAAAGTACCGCGCGGTTCTTACCCCGGATTTCAGCATGTACTTGGAAATGCACCCGGTGATGCAGCTCTACAACACATTCCGCAACCGCTGGGTCGGAACGGACGATTTGAATGCTGCGGCGCATTGAGCCGTCCGTGATCATCTGTTATCACACACCATTCCCCGAAATGCAAGGCAACATCAAGGTGATCATTGGATTTGTGAGCAGTGCTATGAGGATTTCAAGGAGATGTTCCAATTCACACTTGCGGACTGACGCTGCCTGCCCGGCATCTTTTTCAGTCAACCATTACAACCCCGGCCCACTGGAAATTGGAACATCCAGTGGGCTTTTTTTCTGGAACATGGGCCAACGATCATACCCAAAAGGTCCTGCGCGTCAAGGGGGCTTTTCAAAATGCGAAAAAGCGGTGCCCGATGTGGAACAGCCGCCTGTATTCAAGATTGCTCAGCTTAGCCCCGCCATCCCCGCCAAGCTACCTCAACCGAAGTTGTTTCGGCAAAGTATACCCATGATTTCCCCATCTTCATCGTCGACGGTCATGGCTGTTATCACATACGCTATTTCGCCTTTTTCGATTGTGGTAAACTGCATCATATCAGTAAAATATTCTTGCGATGACAGGGGAGCCTCGGTTTCTGTGCTAAGCACAGCCAACTGCAGCGCTATTTTGGCCTTTGCCAGGGCAGTGGCCTCGCCGTCATGCAAAGGTATCTGAACCGAAATAACAACACCTATATTTGGCGTATTTGTATCCGCCGCAATTACAATATCAGTAATACCGTCCTCATCAATAGAATCATAGTCCCATTCTTGGCCGAAGAGCCACACACCCGTAAAAGTGCCATTGTGATGGAGACCATAGTATGAAGGTTGATCGCTCTTTATATATTTGTAGCCAACCGCAGCCATTTTTGTGTTCATGGCGCTGGCAATCTCATCTATCGTCTTGTTACAAATATTGTTGGAATCAAACGTAATATCGAATTGTGGAATATCTTTCTCAATTCTCTGCAACACATCAAAATCCACTGATTCGGGGTGTACGTCATAGGGTTCGCCGGTTTTGTTTTTGTTTAAGCCACAGGAAGAGAAAACAACACAACAAAAGGCTACACACAGGATAGCCAGCAGCAGCGACAGCGGACGCTTTACCATTTTCATGAACGATGACCTCTCTCTTGTCTTGATTTGGGCAGAAAGCTCCATATGCAGAGTATAACAAAGTTGGAGCCAAAAACGCAAGCTTTTTTGGGTGAAAAGTTTTCACGCGCGAAGCTACCGCCCTAACGCGGCACGTCCAAATTCCCCCAAAAAATATCTTGCTATTTCCCGCCGCCGCCTGTATAATAAAAAAGAACTTTAGGAAATGCAGTCGTGAGGGTGACAAGCTATGCAGCATCATCTCGAGGACATCACGGACGTATTCCGCCAGGTGCGAAGCGGCCCTGCGGGCCTTTCCGCGCGGGAAGCCGCCGCCCGGCTGGAGCAGTATGGCAAAAACAAGCTGCGCGAGGGCAAAAAAGATTCCCTGGTCAAGCGCTTTTTTCAACAGATGCTCGATCCCATGATCATTATCCTGCTGGCGGCGGCGGCGGTTTCGGCGGTGCTGACGGTCTTCGAAAGCCGGCAGTCGGGCCGTTTCGAGTTCCCCTCCGACGTAATCATCATTCTTTCCGTGGTGATCATCAACGCGGTGCTGGGCGTATACCAGGAGAGCAAGGCCGAGGCCGCCATCGCGGCCCTGCAGGAGCTTGCCGCCGCGACCTCCAGCGTGCTGCGCGACGGCGGGATCTTCGAGCTGCGCAGCGAGGAGCTGGTCCCGGGCGACGTGATCCTCCTGGAGGCCGGCGACGCCGTGCCCGCCGACGCCCGGCTGTTCGAGTGCGCCAGCCTGCAAATTGAGGAGGCCGCCCTCACCGGTGAAAGCGTGCCCGTGACCAAGAGGATCGACAGGCTGCAAGCCCGGGAGGTCACCCTGGGCGACCGCAAGAACATGGTCTACATGGGCTCCGCCGTGTCCTACGGCCGGGGCCGCGCCGTGGTGACCGCCACCGGCATGGATACCGAGATGGGCCGCATCGCCGAGGCCCTGGAGAAGGCCGAGGGGGGCATGACCCCCCTGCAGATCAAGCTCAAGCAGCTCAGCCGCCTGCTCACCTGGCTGGTGCTGGGCGTGTGCGTGTTCATCTTCGGGTTTTCGGTGGCGCGGGAACTGCTGTCCCCCGGCGGGCAGATCGAACTGCCCCACATGCTGGACTTCTTTCTGATCGCCGTGAGTCTGGCCGTGGCCGCCATCCCCGAGGGCCTGGTGGCCGTAGTGACCATCACGCTGTCCATCGGCGTAACCAATCTATCGAGGAAGCGCGCCATCATCCGCAAGCTCACCGCGGTGGAGACCCTGGGCTGCGCGCAGATCATCTGCAGCGACAAAACCGGCACCCTCACACAGAACAGGATGACCGTGGTGGATCGCTATGGCCCCGACGAGGCCCTGCTGGCCCGGGCCATGGCCCTGTGCTGCGACGCGTCGTTCCTCCCGGACGGCAGCGCCATCGGCGAACCCACGGAGGTCGCCCTGATCAACTACGCGAAATCCATGGAACTCGTAAAGGGCGATCTGGAGACCGAAACTCCCCGGATAGGAGAGGCGCCCTTCGACTCCATGCGGAAAATGATGAGCACCGTGCATTCTGCGGGAGAGAAGTTCATCCAGTACACCAAAGGCGCGCCGGACGAAGTTCTCAAGCAATGCACGCATGTGCTGACGGAACATGGCGCCGTACCCATGACCGAAGAGCGCCTGGAGGCGGTCCTGGCCGAGAACGCGCGCATGGCGGGGCAGGCGCTGCGGGTGCTGGCGGCGGCCACGAAGGAGTACAACGCCCTGCCCGTAAATGCGCCCGAAGTTCTGGAGCATGATATGTGCTTCGTAGGGCTGTGCGGCATGATCGATCCCGTGCGGCCCGAGGTGAAGGCCGCCATCGAGCAGTGCGGCCGCGCGGGTGTCACGGCGGTGATGATCACCGGGGACCACCGTGACACCGCCGTGGCCATTGCGGGCGAGCTGGGCATCCTGGACGACGGCCGCAAGGCCATCACCGGCATGGAATTAAATAAAATCGACGACGAGGAGTTCCAGCGCACCGTACACGAATACGGCGTATACGCCCGGGTGCAGCCGGAGCACAAGGTGCGCATCGTCAACGCGTGGCGCGCGCGCGGCTGCGTGACGGCCATGACCGGCGACGGCGTGAACGACGCGCCCTCCATCAAAAGCGCGGACATCGGCGTGGGCATGGGCATCACCGGCACGGACGTGACCAAGAACGTGGCCGACATGGTTCTGGCCGACGACAACTTCGCCACCATCGTCACCGCCGTGGGCGAGGGGCGGCGCATCTACACCAACATCCGCAAGGCCATCCAGTTCCTACTGGGCTCGAACCTCAGCGAGGTTGTGAGCATCTTCGCGGCATCCGTCATGGGCTTCACCATCCTGAAGCCCACGCACCTGCTGTGGATCAACCTGGTAACCGACAGCTTTCCGGCGCTGGCCCTGGGACTGGAAAAGCCGGAGTACGACATCATGTCGCAGAAACCCCGCAGCACCAGGGACGGCATTTTCTCCGGTGGCCTGGGAATCGACGTCCTCTACCAGGGCCTGTTGGTAAGCATACTGACGCTGGCAGCCTTCTTCATCGGCGAGCTCCTTCTGATCGTGCACAGCGGCATGGCACTTGCGGACCTGACCTTCGGGTACCTGATCTCCCACGCCAACGAATTCGGCGCGGAGGGCATGACCATGGCCTTTCTCACCATGAACATGGCGGAGATGTTCCATTCCTTCAATCTGCGCTCCCAGCGGGGATCGCTGATCACGGCGTCCCGCAAAAGCGGCGGGAACTGGTGGTTGCTCGGCTCCTTCGTGGTGTCCCTGTTCTTAACCTGCGTGGTGATCTTCGTCCCCTTCCTGCGCGACGCCTTTTCGCTGGAACCCATCAGCGTACAGGAATTCACCATCGCCATGAGCCTCTCGTTCGCCATCATCCCCGCGGTGGAGATCGTGAAGCTCTTCCAGCGCCTGGCGGCCAAACACAAACAGAAAGGCTAATAACCGGCATGAAAAAAGCAGTCCCTCGCGTCCTTCCCCGCCTGCTCCCGATTGGGGCGCTGTTCCTGCCGCTGGGCGCGCTGACCATCATCTCGAACGCGACCGCGTACAACATCGTCGGGCTGATCAAAACCCTGACCGGCGAAACCAACGAGTTTTTTGCCGGTGTACTGCAAAGCGACAGGATGGACCCGGCCCGTCCCTGGCTGGCCGTGGCCGCCGCGGGCCTGACGCTGGGCATCCTCGCGGTCCTGGCGGGGCTGGCGCTGTCCCTGCGCGAAAGCATGAAGCTTTCCGCCGCGTCCGCTGCGGTATATGCTGGCGGCACGGCGGGCATCATCCTGGCGGCGGCCGGGTTTATGATGTTCGGCAAAGCCCTGGCCGAGGCCTGGCGCAGTATGGCGGGCGCCTCGCTGGGTTACGGTTCATGGGTGTTGCTGGCGCTGCTGCTGCTCAACGCGGCGATATGCTTTTTCCAGTGGCGCGCGGCAAAGGAAAGCGCGCGCCTGGCGGCGTTAGCGGCGAAAAAGAGAAAAAAGAGATAGCTAAAATATTCGCCGGCGAAAATAATCTTTCGGATGGGCCCAAAACCTCTTGCTTTTTTCTTCGCGCCGTGTTATAATAGTGGAGATGAGGTATGCGGGAGTTGTTTTTCGGTACGAACGACGTTGAGAGTGGGCAATGCCCGCTCTTTTGCTTGTGTAAGATAATTTGGAGGAGACCATATGGACATCGCCGCGCGCGCAAAGATACTCGCGCAGCCACACGCCGAACAGCTCGGCCTGACTCTGTGGGACGTGCGCTTCCTGAAGGAGGGCGCGCAGTGGTATCTGCGCTTTTGGATCGACAAGCCCGGCGGCGTCAACCTTGACGACTGCGAGGCCATGAGCCGTGCCGTCGACAAGCCCCTGGACGACGCGGACTTCATCTCCCAGAGCTATAGCCTCGAGGTGTGCTCTCCGGGCATCGAGCGCGAGCTCACCCGCGACGAACACTTCGCGCAGTATATCGGCAGCCAGGTGACGGCCAAACGGACCTATCCCCCGCAGGAGATCGTGGGTGTGCTGGAGGCTTACGGGAATAAGCGGCTGACCCTCACGCTGGACAATGGGCAGTCGCTCACGATGGAGAAGAAGGCGTGTGCGTGGGTAAAGCTTTACGACGAATTTGAGGACGCCGCCGATGACCTCGCGTGAAAGGGTGCGCGCGGTGCTGGCGCACAAAAAACCCGACCGGCTGCCCTTCAACTTCTGGATGGACCGGGACCTCATGGCCGCCCTCGATAAACGCTTCGGCGAAAACTTCCGGGTGAACCACTACGGCGCGGATGTGATCGAGACCTTTCCGGCCATCCACTTCGAAACGGATAATCCCGACCCGGACGACCCGCGCTGCTACGCCTCCATCCAGGCGGACAGGGCGAAGTACCCCGACAAGGCCCTGTTCGCGCTGCAGGTGACGCCCCTCGAGATTCTGTTTGGCCGGGTTGGCCTGGAGCGGCTCTTCTGCGACATGATTGACAAGCCGGAGCGGATGGACGAAACCCTTGATTGCATCTCACGGGTGCTCCTGCGCGCGGTAGATCACATCGCCGCCTGCGACGTCGACGCGCTGTATCTGGCGGGGGACATCTGCTGCACCCGGGGCGAAATGATGAGCCAAGCCATGCTGCGCCGTTTCTGCTTCGGGCCGATCAAGAAGCTCGTCGATCGTGCCCACGCTCTGGACCTGCCGGTGCTCTACCACACGGACGGCCGCGTGGCGAACATCCTCCCCCTGTTTGTGGAATACGGCTTCGATGGCATCAACCCCCTGCAGGCCAGCGTCAACGACACGGCGGCCTTTGCCCGGGACTACGCCGATAAGCTCATCATCTACGGCGGCATAGACAATTGCTTTATCATCCCAAACGGCACAACGCAGCAGGTCCGCGCGCATATCCGGCAGCTGTTCGATACCCTAGGCAGGAGCGGCCTGATTGCCTCCAGCCACGATATCCCCGCCCATGTGCCCATGGAGAACCTGGAGGCCATGGTGGATGAGATCAAAAAATGCGTTGGTTGCAGCAGCCTGTAGGGGTGGCTGGCGAGCCGCCCGCAACAAATAACTTGACTTTGCATTCGGGTGGCTTGCTAGCCACCCCTACAGATAAAATATACCGAAAGGACTGATCCCCGACATGACTAACCCGGAATTCTTCGAAGCCCTGCGCCTGCTGGGCAAAGAAAAAGGCATTAAGCTCGACGCGCTGTACGATGGCATACAGAGGGCCATCGTCACCGCCGTGCGCGGCGACTACAACAACAAGGACGTGGTCTTCTGCGAAATCCTGCCCGAGACCAAAGAGATGAAGGTCTACGTACGAAAGCAGGTCGTAAGCGAAATTATTGATCCGGATACGGATATGCTCCCCGAAGAGGCGGAGCACCATAAGCCGGGCGCCATGCCCGGGGATATCATAGAAATCGAACTGGACACCAAGGAGGTCAGCCGCATCGCGGCGGAAAAGGGCAAGCACGTGCTGCGTCAGGGCATACGGGAGGCCGAGCATGGCCGCCTGCGCGAGGAGTTCCAGTCCCGCGAGCAGGAGATCGTCACCGTAAAGGTGCAGAAAGTCGAGCCCAACGGCGATTTGATCGTGGAGATCGGCAAAGTGACGGAGATTCTGCCCATGGCCGAGCAGGTGCCCGGCGAGCAGTTCAACCCCGGCGATTTAATCAAAGTATACGTTGTGGACATTCGCGGCCTGGACCGGCGCTACCCCCACGCCACGCTTTCCCGCGCCCATCCGGGTCTGGTCAAGCGCCTGTTCGAACTGGAGGTCCCCGAGGTCAAAGAGGGCCTGGTGGAGGTCAAGGCCGTATCCCGCGAGGCGGGTTCACGCAGCAAGGTGGCCGTGTGGTGCAAAGATCCCGACGTGGACCCCGTGGGCGCGTGCATCGGCTCCAGGGGCAGCCGCATCGAGCGCATCGTGGACCTGCTGGGCGGCGAGAAGATCGACGTGATCAAGTACAGCGAGGACGTGGCGGAATTTGTTGCGGCGGCCTTAGCCCCAGCGGAGGTTTTACACGTGCGCGTTGTGGATAACGACGAGCACATCTGCCATATCACCGTGCCGGAAAACAAGCTCTCCCTGGCCATAGGCAACAAGGGCCAGAACGCCCGCCTGGCCGCCAAGCTCACCACGTGGAAAATCGACATCAAATCGGACACCCAGGCCTCCGCGCCGGAAATGATTGTGATAGACTATGAAGACGACTGAGCACCCTGTAAAAAATGACCCCATGGGACGCAAGGTCCCTTTACGCAAATGCCTCGGCTGCAACGAGATGAAACCCAAGCGCGAGCTCATCCGCGTGGTGCGCAGCCCGGAGGGGGTTATCTCCCTGGACAAAACCGGCAAGGCCAATGGCCGCGGCGCGTATGTCTGCCCGGACCCGGAATGCCTGAAAAAGTGCGCCAAACGCAAGAGCTTCCAGCGGGCGTTCAAGTGCCAGGTGCCGGCGGAGGTACACGAGGCGCTGGAAAAGCAGCTGGCACTGTAGGGGCGGCTAGCAAGCCGCCCGCAGAAAAAATATTCTAGGGGCTTGGGTGGCTTGCTAGCCATCCCCACAGGCTCTACTATAGGAAATCTATGTCAGATTCATCAAAACTCCTCTCCCTCCTGGGCCTGTGCCGCGCCGCCTCCCTGTGCTCCTTCGGCCACGGCGCCGCGAAATCCGCCCTGCGCGAAAAAAAGGCGAAACTCTGCCTGTTGTGCAGCGACGCCTCGCCTCGGCTGGCCGGGGAATTCGAGTATCTCGCGCAAACCGCAGACGTGCCGCTGCGCAAAATTCAGGTAAATTCATTGGATATCAAACACGCCACGCAGTACAAGGCCGCCGTCTTGACCATCAACGACAAAGGCTTTGCGAATAAAATCATAGCTCTCAACCCCTGAAAGGATCGATCGCATGCTGGACAAAATCAGAATCAAGGAAATCGCCGCCCAGTTGGGGGTACCCAACAAGGAAATCACGGAACTGCTCTCCCGGTTTTTCGAGGGGGCAAAGAACCTCAATTCCGTGTTGACCGAGGCGGAGCTGGATATCATCTTCGAGCACTACAGCGTCCAGCGCGGGGTGCAGAGCTTCGAGGCCTTCTACAAACTGGCCGAGAAGCGCGAGCAACGCGAGCAGCGCGATTCGCGTGAGCAACGAAAGAAAAAGGAACCGGAGAAGCCGTCGGAAGCGAAAGCGGAAACGCCGGGTGCAAAAGGGGCGGCTCCCTCACCGGGCACAAAGCCGGAGGCGCCATCTTCGCCGGCGGCAAAGCCCGCACAAAAACCTGGGGCCAAGCCGCCCGCCAAGCCGCGTACGGAGGCGCCTGCGCGCGGCGCTGCCCCCGCCCGGGGCGGTGCAACCTCCGCGCACGGAGGTATCAAAAAGCCGCCCACCCGCGCGGAGCGCCAGGCCATCGAGGACCTGGCCCAGGCGGCCAAGCAGCTGCAAAAGGCCCAAAGCGGCGCGCCCGCCACGCCCCCCAAGCCCCCCAAGCCCAGGAAGGAGGGCCCGGCGCAGGCCCGCACCAAGGGCGAGGCCCGCACGGTGGATACCCGCGGGGGCGGGGTGAACCTTGAGAAATACAACGAACGCTACGAGAAGATCGCCCCCGGGCAGCAGGGTCCGCAGCAGGGCAGCCGCCGGGGCGGCGACATGCAGACCAACAAACAGAAGATCACCCAGAAGAGCCGGCAGTACCGCCGGCAGGGCATGCGCTCCGCCCGGCACGAGACCGAGGCCCAGCGCCTGCAGCGCATCGCCGCTGAGCGCGCGAAAAAGCCCCAGCTGGTGATCAAGGTGGGCGACGAAATACAGGTCAGCGAACTGGCCATGCGTCTGAAGCGCACCGCCGCCGAGGTGGTGAAAAAGCTGTTCGTGTCCTTCGGCCTGATGGCGACTTTCAGCGACATGATCGATTACGACACGGCGGCGCTGGTGGCCACGGAACTCGGCGCGCGCGTGGAGCGTGAGGTCATCGTCACCATAGAAGAGCGCATCATCGACGCCAGCGAGGACAAAGACGAGGATCTCCAGCCCCGCGATCCCGTGGTGGTGGTCATGGGCCACGTGGACCACGGCAAGACCTCCCTGCTCGACGCCGTGCGCAGCACCAACGTGATTGCCACCGAGGCAGGCGGCATCACGCAGCACATCGGCGCATACCGAGTCGAAGTAGGCGGTAGGTTTGTTACCTTCCTGGATACCCCCGGCCACGCGGCCTTCACGGCCATGCGCGCGCGGGGGGCGCAGGCCACGGACATCGCCATATTGGTCGTGGCCGCCGACGACGGCATCATGCCGCAGACCGTGGAGGCCATCAGCCACGCGAAAGCCGCCGGCGTGGCGATCGTTGTGGCCATCAACAAGATCGATAAGCCCGGCGCGAACCCGGATAAGGTCATGCAGCAGCTGACGGAATACGAGCTGGTGCCCGAGGACTGGGGCGGCGAGACCATCTGCGTGCCTGTCTCGGCCAAAACCCGCGAGAATCTGGACACACTATTGGAGTCCCTGCTGCTGGTGGCGGAGATGAAGGAGCTGCGCGCCAATCCAAACAGAGCCGCCAAGGGCGTGGTCATCGAGGCGAGGCTGGACAGGACCAGGGGACCCATCGCGACACTGCTGGTCCAGAACGGCACATTAAAATCCGGGGACGTGATTGTCGCGGGCGAGGCCGTGGGCCGCGTGCGCGTGATGACTGACTACAAGGGCGCGGTGCTTACCGAGGCCGGCCCCAGCGTGCCCGTGGAGATCATGGGCCTGGCCGAGGCCCCGGCGGCGGGAGAAAGCTTCGACGCCGTAACCGACGAGCGCCTGGCCCGGGAACTGGTGGAGCGCCGCAAGTACGACGCCAAGGAGGAGATCTTCAGCCAGAACGCCCAGGTGACCCTGGAGACCCTCTTCGACTCCCTGAAGGAGGGCGAGCTGAAGGACCTGAACATCATCGTCAAGGCCGACGTGCAGGGCTCCGCCGAGGCGGTCAAGCAGAATTTGCTGAAGCTCGGCAACGACGAGGTGCGTGTAAAAATCATCCACACGGGCGTGGGCGCGGTGAGCGAATCCGACGTGATGCTCGCCGGGGCCAGCGGGGCCATCATCGTGGGCTTCAACGTCAGCAGCGACCCCATCGCCGCGCAGAACGCCGAACGCGACGGCGTGCAGCTGCGCATGTACCGCATCATCTACGACATGATCGAGGACGTGACCCAGGCCGTGAAGGGCATGCTCGCGCCGAAGTACCGCGAAGTGGCCCTCGGCCGCGTGGAGGTACGCCAGGTGATGCGCTTCTCCTCGGTGGGCACCGTGGCGGGCAGCTACGTGCTCGAGGGCAAGGTCACCCGCGGGGCCAAGCTGCGCGTGGTGCGCGGCGGCATCATCGTAGCCGACGACGAGATCGCCTCCCTGCGCCGTTTCAAGGACGACGTGAAGGAGGTCGTGAAGGGCTACGAGTGCGGGATTACGCTGGAGAAGTACGCGGACCTCAAGGAGGGGGACGTGTTCGAGGTGTACTTTATGGAGGAGTATAGGGAGTGATGGAAGGCAGAATCACCATTCGCTACTTACAGGAATACATCTGTTCCAAAGATTGCCGCCCCGAATTGAAAGACCGTTACTACATGCGCCTGGCCGAGGAAACAGGCGAACTGGCACGGGCCATGCGCAAGAATTTGCGCCCCGCGAAGGATAGCCAGGAAATCAAAAACACTATTGATGAAGAACTCTGGGACATAATATATTATGCCCTTGCCATCGCTAATCTCTATGATATCGACCTGGAACAGGTCATTCCGCTCAAGGAAGCCATCAACAACGCGAAGCACCAAAATACGGTGAAATTCGCCCCGGAAGAATAAAGGAGAGCCCGCCATGCCATCCTACCACCTCCCCCGCGCCGCGGAGGACATGAAGCGAGAGCTCACTGCCCTGCTGCGGGAGCTCAAGGACCCCCGCCTGCGGGACAAGCTGCTCACCGTGGTGCGCGTGCACCTGAGCGGCGATGGCTCCACCGCGAAAATCTATATCTCCGCCATGGAGGGCATTGAGGCCGCGCGCGAGGCGGTAAGAGGCCTGAAGAGCGCGGGTGGTTTTCTTCGCGGCGAGCTCGGGCGGCGGCTGCGTATGCGCAAGGCGCCGGAGCTGCGTTTCATCGCGGACAATTCCATTGAGGAGGGCACGGCGATATTGCGCACCCTCGACAGCCTGGAGATATCGCCGGACACGGAAGATGTATAGCAACGTTACGCGGGACGAAGCATATCGGCGGCGGCTTCGCGATTTCATTGAAGAAAACTACCCCCTCCGGCCCACGGCCATCACCCCGGCCAAACGGGGCTATTACGGCGAAACCTGGCGGATCGAATGCGATGAAGGCTGTTATTTCGCCAAGCTGGTGTATGGCTATCATACAGCACGCTACCAAGAAAGCTTCGCCGTGATAGAGCATCTTTGCGCCCATGGAATAGATTCCATTAGCCGGATTGTCAAAACGCGGGCCGGCGCGCTGTATACGAACTTCGATGGCGGCATACTCGGGCTGTTCGTCTGGATCGAAGGCGAAAACCGCGAGGACGACGGCACCAAACCCCGGGAGTATCGGATGCTCGCCACGATTTACACGGTCGATCCATCGGGCCTGTCCATTCCCCGCGAGGATTTTAGCGCGCGGGCGGCGGACAAGTTCTTTGGGCAATGGGCGCGGGTGACAGACGCAGCCATCCTGGCGCTACTTGAAAGCAAGCGGGATGAAATCGAGCAAAGTGCACGGCGGCTGCGGCATTTTTCGCAACGCTGCGCAGGGGACGAATCCGGCTTTGTCATCACCCATGGCGACGCGGGCGGCAACGTGCTTGTTCATGAAAATGAATATCACATCGTGGACTGGGACATCCCCCTGCTTGCCCCGCCCGAACGCGACGCCTGGTTCCTGATGCATCTGCCCTGGGCCATGCGGGAATTTCAAAAAGCGCTGCGGCAAAACGGCATCCACTATACGCTGCGGCCGGAAAGGCTGGCGTATTACTGTTACCACATGTATTTTTACTACCTGAATGAGATTCTGGACACCCATTTCGCACTGGGCGGCGAGGCCGTCTATTTGACGGACTATCTGGACGGCTGGATGAACAACACCCGGGCATTTTGTGAAAGGACCATTGAATGAAGCGCATTGACCTGAATACAGCGGCAGCGCGCCTGCTTGCGGCGGGCGCTGTGCGCATTTTAACCCACAGCCACCCGGACGGCGATACCCTGGGCAGCGCCTGGGCCCTGGCGCACGCCCTGGGCACGCTGGGAAAGGGTGTGCGTGTGCTGTGCGAGGACCCCATCCCCGCCATGTTCGCGTACATGCCGGCGGGGCTTGTTGAAACGGAGCGTGAAGACGCCCTCATCGTCAGCGTAGACGTGGCGGACGAAAGCCTGCTGGGCGATGCGCTGGAGAAGGCCTATGGCGGCAAAATCGATCTCAACATCGATCATCACGGCTCCAGCAGCCTGCGCGCGGCCGAAAACCTCGTCGACGCCCGGGCCGCCGCCTGCGCGGAGCTGGTGGGCGAGCTCATCGACGCCATGGGCGCACAGATCACCGCGCACATCGCCGCGTGCCTTTACGCCGGGATCAGCACGGATACCGGCTGTTTCCGCTACGCCACCACCGCCCGCAGCCACCGCTGGGCCGCGCGCTGCATGGATTTGGGCGTGGATACCGAGCCCCTGGACCGCGCGTTTTTCGAGACCGACAGCAAGACCTACCTTGCGCTGGAGCGCATGGCCTTCGACGGCCTGCGGTTCTACTGCGGCGGGCGGATGGCTCTCGTGGCCGTCACGCAGGCGATGTTCCGCCAAAGCGGCAGCAACGACGAGGAGTACGTTAAAATCGTGACGCGCACCCGGCAGATCGAGGGCGTGCTGGTGGGCGTAGCCATCCGCGAAAAACCGGACGGCGGCTTCAAGATTTCCCTGCGCAGCCACACGCCGGTGGACGCGGCGGCCATCGCGGCGCGCATGGGCGGCGGCGGGCATCCCGGGGCCGCGGCGGCGGTCAGCAACATGCCCCTGGAGGAAACCATCGCGACGGTTGTGGGGTATGTGGAGGAGGCATTGGGGGACATAGCGCATGGATGACGCGCTCGGCAAAGCCCTGGAAGCCCGCGAGCGGTTGCTGATCTGCCCCGCGCCTGGTACATACCGCGATGTTATCGAAGGCCTTCTTGCAGAGGATTTCCACGAAGTTGGCGCATCCGGACTGGCACAAACCCGTGCCGACGGCATAGAAACCCTCGTGCGCCGCGCCGCCAATCCCCCATCGGGAGCCGGGACGCTTTTCGACTTTATTGTACGCCGACTTTCGGATAAAGCCTGCCTTGCTACATACGTTCTTGTTGATTGGACCGGACGCAAATCCCAGCGTGCTACGGTATGGCAGCAATGCGGCGGCGTTTGGCGGGCGGTGTATCATCAGGGAACTGAAACGGAGGCCACTAAATGACCTCCCTCCTCCTCCTCGACAAGCCCGAAAACATAACTTCTTTTAGCGCCGTGGCCCGCGCCCGGCGCATTTTGGGCATAAAAAAAGCCGGCCACACCGGCACCCTGGACCCCATGGCCACCGGGGTGTTGCCAATTTTGTTCGGCGGGGCCACGCGGTTCGCGGAGTTTTTGCCCAGCCACGACAAGGCGTACATCGCGGGGATTCAATGGGGGGTCACGACGGATACCCTGGACATCACCGGTACAGTGCTGGAGGAAAGGCCTGTGAATGTCACACGGGAGGAGATCGAAGCGGCGCTGGCGGGGTTCCGGGGCAAAATCTCACAGGTGCCGCCGATGTTCTCCGCGAAATCGCAGGGGGGGCAGCGGCTGTACGAGCTGGCGCGGCGCGGCGTCGAGGTGGAGCGCGAGGCCCGCGCGGTGGAGATTTACAAGCTGGAGTTAATACAATGCACAATGCACAATGCACAATGCACAATTGATGTGGAGTGCAGCGCGGGCACGTATATTCGAAGCCTGATTGACGACCTGGGCCGGGTTCTGGGCTGCGGGGCGTGCATGAGCTCCTTAAGGAGAACAAAGGCCAACGGGTACGATATATCGCAGTGCGTCACGCTGGAGCAACTGGAACAGGGCGAGACAAGCGGCTTTATCCCCCTTGACGATGCACTTTCGGCCTATCCGACCGTGGAGGTAACCCCGGCGCAGGCGGTGCGGTTTCGAAATGGCGGAGCGTTGGATCTGTCGCGGGTGCATTTACCAAACCCGGCGCAGGGCACGTTCCACCGGGTCTGCTGCAATGATATTTTTCTTGGGCTGGGGCGCGTGCAGGGACAGGAACTGGCGATTGCGAGGCTGCTTATTGCGTGAGAAAAGAGAGGAAAACCTATGTCACAGCCGTCCAATTCCCCGCCCGCGCTGCAACCGGGCAGCACCATCGGCGTGTTCTCGTCCTCCATCTGCGCGGCGGCCGGGCAGGAAAAACAGGTGCGTTACGCCATCGATTTTCTGGAAGCCCGGGGCTACCATGTGAAGCTGGGCGCGCTTTCCGGCACGCAGGCGAAACGGGCCTGGCGGGCGGGCAGCATCGCCGAGCGCGCGGCGGAGTTCAACGCGCTGCTGCGCGACCCGGTGGTGGACTGCCTCATGGCCTCGGCGGGCGGCTGCGTGAGCAACTCCATCCTGCCATATATCGATTATACATGTCTGCGCGAACACCCCAAGATTATCGTCGGCTTCTCGGACATCACCGCTCTGGTGCTGGGTATCTACGCCCAAACCGGCCTGACGACCTACTACGGCCCGGTGTTTTCGCAGCTCTGGCGCAAGCCGCCCATCAACGAGCGGGTCTTTTCCTATATGGAGCCGGTGCTGGCCGGCGCGCCAAGGCCCTTCACCCTCCCCACGCCGGAGGAATGGACGGACGAAAACATCCACTTCCACGAGCGGCACCGCTATCATATGCGTAAAAATAAACTGCGCACCCTTCACGGCGGCGTAGCCGAGGGGCGGCTGCTTCCCTGCAACCTAAACACCCTGGACGGAATCTGGGGCAGCCCCTATATGCCGGAGATTCTGCCGGGCGACATCCTGCTGCTGGAGGACACTAAGCTGTACATCGAAGCCGCCGAGCGTGCGTTTTCGCACCTGAAGCTCTGCGGCGTGTTCGATAAAATCGGCGGGCTGCTCATCGGTAAGCACATCGACCAGGACGACGAGGGCTCCGGCCTGACGGACAGCGACGTATTCCTCGAGGTCGCCGGGCAGTTCAATTTCCCTGCTCTCGCGAAGTTCGACTGCTCCCACGCCGCGCCCATGCTCACGCTGCCCGTGGGCGCGCCCGTGCGGCTGGACGCGGACAGGCGGACGCTGACGCTGTTGTAATGCTCACTGCGTTAAAGCTCTGGTGATCCGCGCGAACCCGTTGTACACCTTGCGCACCTTACATCGGTACATCTCGGGCGTAACGGGCACGGCATCCGGCAGCAGGGCGGCGTCGCCCTTGGTGATGGCCGCGCCGTATTCCAACGCGATGATACGGTGGGTGTTCAGCTTGCCGCAGGACTCATATACGATGACATCCCCCTCCGCCAGACGGCTGAAGGGGGTTTCCTTTGCCAGCAGCAGCGCGCCGCCCTGGATCGCGGGCTCCATGGAGTCGCTGGTGACCACCACAAATCGCCAGCCCAGCACCGCGTTGGAGCCCGTGAGGCTCCGGTAGAGCAGCACGGGGAACACCAGTGTGAGAAACACCACGCAGCACGCGAGGGCCAGGTTCAGCAGCGCGTTGAGCTGCCGCAGTGTAAGTTTTGGTTTGGAAACCCGCTTCCGTTCCGGCAGATGCGGCCGCCAGGGAGGTGGGTCATAGCCCTCCGGCAGCGGAGGCAGCGTCCAGGGGTTGCCTTCCAGCACGGTCGGCATCCAGGGGTTGACGTAGGGCATGGCGTTTTGAGCTCCCTATACTTCCTCCCCCTCCCTTTTGCGGCGGGCCAGCCACAGGCCCAGGACGCCCGTGCACAACACCAGGACGACCAGGGGCGCGGCCCGCGTTTCACCGGTGCCTGGCGGCGTGACGGTTCCGGTCTTTGCGGTCGCAGCCGTAGTGGCAGCGGGGCAGGTGGTCCGCCGGGTGGTCGGCTGCGTTGTCGGCCGGGTGGTGGTCGTTGCTGGCCGGGTGGCCGTAACGGCGCAAGTAGGGAGGGTTGTGCGTTTTCTTGTGGTCGTTGTTGCTTTTGTCGTTGACGACGTTGTCGTTGATGACGTTGTCGTTGACGACGTTGTCGTTGCTGTTGTTGTTGTCGTCTTCGTGGCTGCGGTGGTGGCCGGCCTTTGCCGTGTGGCTCGGGGATGGGTCGTCCTTGTTCTTGTTGTCGTGGTTTGCTCTGCCGTGGTCTCCGTAACCGTAGTGCAATCCGTAGTTATTATAGCGGTTGTGGTAGCGCGGATTGTGGTGCATTCTGCGGTTGTGGTGATATTTTCAGTCGCGGTGCACTCCGTCGTTGTGCACTCCATAACCGTCGTGGTTTCCGGCGAGGTAGTGGTCTCCTCCTCCCCGGGATACAGGCAGGCGCGCCAGGATTTTTCGCGCGGCTCCACACCCGAAAACAGGAACTGGTTGTCCGCCCCGCAGGCCGGGTCCACCCAGATGAGCAGCGGCCCCAGCTCGCCCGTGCGCGCGGCGGGGATATCCGTGCGGACGACCGTGAGATTTCGCGTTCGCGCGGGCAGCGTTTCGCTGGAGAAAATATAGTCGTCCCCCTCACGCCGAACAGAGACGTCGCCCCCGCTGACGCCCAGCCCGGCATTGCTGCCGTTGGTGTCGGTGAATCGCTGCGTATACAGCCCACTTGCCGGATCGTATGTAAGATCCAGCAGCAGCGGCGCGTGCTCGAGGAAGCTCGGTGCACGCAAAAATTCCTGTATCCGCAGGGCGACGGCCTCATAGACAGCGCGGACGTCCCCATGCGACCCGCCGCTGAAATATCCGTCGGCGATGCGGCTGTCGGTGCGGCGAAATGCTGTGTTGCGGTAGCCCAGTGCGCTCTCCCACAGCAGCAGCTGCGTGGCCACGTGGGCTGTAGCTCCGTTCATGTTCAGCGCCGACGCACTTCGATTCGGGTAGCCGAACAGGGCAACCAGAGCGATATTCTCTTTCGCCGTGGCCGAAAGCCGGGAGAACATCGGATCATACAGGCTGTACGCGCGGCGGGCGCCGCCGCCGTCGTCGCAGATCATCTGGCCCAGCTGTATGCAGTAGGCGTGCACGCCCTCTTCGTTTTCGGGGAAAAGCATGTCCAGTCCGGCGCGCACGTTGAACTGCCGCCCCGTGAATGGATCGCGCAGGGTGATGGCTTTCACGGTGGCGAAGGCCGGGTCCCACCGCTGTGTGAACGCGGCGCGCGCCCCCGCCTGGGCCGCCTCGCTGGGCCTCACCAGGGCCGCAAAAGACCCGGCACATATGCACAATACCAGCAGGCACGCGCACAGCACGGCCTTGACGCGTACCTTCCTACGCAGAGTTTCGTCCTTCAAATCGATGACACGCCCCTTTCGAGAGTGAGTTTCTTTATTGTACCCGTATGCGGGGGCGGGGTCAATGGGAATGGCTGGGAGGGGGGAGCATAAAAAACAGCCCGGCGGCTCAATCCGCGGGGCTTCGATTTCGCATACCCCATTCTCCGCAAAGCATTTATCGCATAGGCCATTCGCATTTGTGCAGCAGATGAGGTATTCGCATTCGTCGCAGCATTCCGGATTATCGGGACAATACTGGCCGCCGTTGCCGGGAACAAGGGATAAATCGCAGTTGTGGCTTGGGATAATGTCCATAGAAATCCGCCAAAACACCTTGTGCTTCCGTATAATATGGTCTTATTTGATTATGCCTTAGAAATACTTCGATTACAATATAAATATTCGGAGTGATGGAGGGTTCTATGGAGATTAATTATGCTGATATAGGCAATCGCATTCGGAAACAGCGGCAGAAACTAAGAATCACACAAGAAAAATTGGCAGAGATGGCAGAACTATCTGTTCAGCATATGAGCGGTATTGAAAACGGCAAAACCAAGTTTTCCTTCCAGTCTATCCTGCGCATTGCAAATGTACTGGGGCTTTCTATGGACGAGTTGCTCTGCGGCAGCCTGATGCAGGGGAAGGTTGTTATGCAAAATGACTTCGCTGACTTGCTGGCTGATTGCACCGTCGAGGAGACCGGGATTATCCTCAGCATGGTAAAAGCCCTAAAGAAATCCTTACGG
>Ga0123353_10003981_pt1 | contig 18915 bp, 14 predicted proteins | sample TergutLab28metaG_3_FD_92763 | JGI IMG/M metagenome (GOLD analysis project Ga0123353, IMG submission 92763) | Labiotermes labralis P3 segment gut microbial communities from Petit-Saut dam, French Guiana - Lab288 P3 | ecosystem: Host-associated > Arthropoda: Insects > Digestive system > Gut ... | reverse complement strand
GCACCTAATTCTTCGGGATGGGCTACAACAACATATTCGCTTATGAATGGAAATAATGCTCTTTCAGGACCAATTGATTGGAATGTGGCAACAGGAATAAATCTCCTTAATGTATATCCAACAGGAAGTCAGAATATAGGTTGTGTTACGGTTTTTGATGATGTCATAAGAGTACAAATTAATCCCAACTCCGATTCCGGTATAATGTTTGAGAATTCAAATAACGAAATATCAAAAGCTATAGCAGAAGGGGCATTAAAAATAAATGGTAACACTGTAAATGTTGAAGCATATATAGACAGAGAATGTGAAACCCTTACCTCTGCACATTTGAATGATCTTGCGGTATTTTATTTAAAAGCTGATGATACATGGAATACAGATGCTACAGGTTCCAGTCCGGGAGATGTTAGAAGCACTGATATGTCCTATATAAATAAAAACATTATTCCCAATATTTATGCTCCGAAAGCCGCAACAATAACAGGAATTTATTTTTCCTTGCTTGATAATAGAAAAAACAGAATCATGCATTACTCAACCCCATTTGCAAATGTGGCAGATTTTTGCAGACCTGTTGTAAAAAGCATAGAAACAGGCCGCGATCCTAATTCAACAGCTACCTATAACTGGCACAACTATTTTAAGATTACATATTCAGAACCTGTAGATATTGGTGCTAATGTTTTTCCCGGAACAGCTCCTACCACAACTGACGGCGGAGTAAGAGCAACCGCAGCTTTTAATCCTTCAGCTAACCAATATGGCGGGCACCTTTCCGAGTCCGGTGGAGTGGTAACTATGTCAGGATATTTTAATTATCCTGGAGAATTTAAATCAGGTTCAAAAGATGTAATTGGAAGACAGGATGAACTGGTAGATGGAGAGCCATCAAATGCATTATTCAGAGCAGGAACTGATCCTCATGAGCTTATGATATATGTTGTAGGATTTAGGCCCAATACTTCTGCAGCATGGCCTGGTTATATGTATGATGTTGAAGAGCCTGAGGGAAAAATGGCAACAATAATTGATGATGCTGCTGTTCTTGCCAATGCGCGAATATTGGATGCTAACAAAAATGTCCTTAATGTATTTGAGCGTTATAGCGCTAATTATAAACAGGTTCAAATTAAGCCGTTTGCATCGGCTGATCCGCGCGAGAAAGCGCATTGGATACAGCCAGTGATTGCTCCTTATCAAAACACCTCAGATACAAAAGAAGTTGTAATAATTGACTATAATGGTAATGGACTTACAGACAGGCTTGAATTCCATATATATATTCCTCCGGATAATACTACGCCATGGAACAATATCCATCCGGAAGATTCAGGTGCAAATACTTTCCTTTCAGGTAAAGGTGTAAGGGATTCATCAATTACTGCTACTACTTTTACTGCTTTTACAATAGCTTATGATACTGATCTTCCTCCTTATAATCCTATACCAGGAGCTGCTTTTGTTACAGAAGTAAATAACCCGTTGTTTAATCCAATGGTGTCTTCAATCAATTTTATTAATGATACCTATTTTTCATTTACTTTTGACGATACTGTGCTGAGACTGGATTCCTTTTTGGCGCATATTTTCTCATACGAGTCAATGATAGGAGGGATAACAGACCTTGCTGGTAATCTTTTAAAAAGTGAAGAATCATCCATGACTGTTGCGCCTCTGCCTCCTGTGATCCAATATACTATGGCTTCTGCCGGAGGTTCTAAAGTATTTGTAAAATTTTCTGAACACATATTCCGTGAAGAGGACAAAACTGTTGAGATAAATGAAACTAATTTCGAAATAACAGGAATATTTGGGTATAGTATTGAAAGGCTTGATATTGAGGATAAATATAGAAAACCATCAGTATATGGAGAGAAAGGGGTACTTGCTGCTATGTTTGTTCTTAATAAACCTATTGCTCCCGATGATTTGCTGATAGGAAAAATAAGACCCAGGACAGGGGTGTTGAATGGTGTATGCAACTCATCCAAGCTGGAGATGAAAGATATTGATTACCGTATAAGCAATTTCGCGATCGGTCTTGTTGAGCCAATATGGGCAATTGATAGTTTTGATCCTGAAAGTGAAAGCACTGCCAATATAACTATACGTGATTTTACAGGGAAAGATAAACTTCGCGCATCGGATATAACTCTTGAAGTTAAAATCAATACAACAGATGATCATCCTATCACAATGTATTTTGATGCAGATCCTCCTGTTGGAGCCAAAGTAGCGCCTGCAGGCTTTTGGCTTCCTACGATTTTTAGAAATTTTAATGCTGCTGCAAATAGTGCCGCAAGAGCGCTTAGCGCTGTTTTTTCAAATGGATCTCTTAAAGATTTTGTTATTCCTGGATCTGACAATGAAATGAGCGAAGGAAAAGATATAGAATTTATGTTTAACTTTGCAGGGTTGTATACCGGATATCTTACTGATCCTGATGATCCCAGAACCATAGCTACATGGAAGATCCCTATACGGGGCATAAAAAAGCAGAGAGGCGGAGTTACAATACTTAACAATGTTATAAATGTGTCGCGTGGGGAAAAAACAGTACTTATGTATGATCTTCCTAAAACAGGAGCTGTTACAGTAAATATTTTTAGTCTATCCGGAAATGTTGTAAAGACACTTGTAAAAGGGACACAACCTAAAGGGAGCTACAGCTATACCTGGGATGGAACAAATACCGGTGGAAGAAAAGTTGCGCGAGGGATCTATTTCATAAGAGTTGTTGGTCCGAACATTGATGAATACAGAAAAGTAATGGTTGTTAAGGATTAGGCGTTCCGTGGCGAAGCTTATCCCGAGATATAGTATAACTCGGGGAAGCGAAGTGTATCCCGTTGAGTGTGTCTAAATTTATTGATTGTTTCACAAGTCTGTTAGAAGTTTATTCTGAGATGTAATATAGTTCGGGGAAACGAAGTGTATCCCGTTGAGTTATACCGAGAGTTGTTTTTGTTTCATAAGTCTATTAGAAGCTTACTCGGAAATATAAAATAACTCCGGGAACGCTACGAGTACACTTCCTATGTCAAGAGTTGTGCTTCCTCCGGTCATATCTGCGGGAGATACAAAAAGCACCAGGGAATCTCCATTCTTTATTTGAATAAAATATTCAATAGAAAGCTGTTTCCAGTTTCCCGATGATAATACCGAAGCATTAAATCCTTTAATAGTTGACGCGCCGTATGATTTGCCAATACCTAATGAAACACGCGAAGAATTGAATCTATCTTTGTTGGGTGAAACATCAGCAGGTTCTTCTGCTTTAAACCAGACAGAAAACCTGTATGTTCCGGGCTGGAGGTCTGGGCGGCCATTTTCAGAATATGGAACAGTAAGTTTAAGACAATAATCAATATCGTTTCTGACTATACGGAAATCATCGATATATCCATCCATATTACTGGTGAAATATAGAATACGAAAAACATTATTTGAAGATTTTGCTATTACTTCGCTATCATCAGAATAAGCATCAGGAAATAATGTATATCCCAATGTCCAGGTATTTTGTGCTTTTACATCCAACTTGGGTTGATCATTGAATTGGAAAAAAGTAGAACTGCTGATATTTTTTTTATAAAATTTGAATCGTGTTGTGTATTTTTTGCCATAAAGAAATGTATCTTTGACACTCCCTAGATCAAATTCCACATATTCAGGTTCAGGATGCATATCACTTAGTTGTGGTATAAATTCATAATGCAAACAATAGCCAGTGGTTTCATATAATGAGTTTTCTGTTCCATCTGTATTGGTTATTTTTGCTCCATCTCCCATGGCGTTGGAATTGGGGCTCCAATTTGCAAGCGGAGATCCAAAAGCAGGTTCAAACCCGCCATTATGCACAAGATTAAAAATCTCAAATCTTGAAATATCTAATTTTGCGTTATCGTGTGGAAGTCCAGAGGTGGTTTCTAATCCGGTTAATGTTACAGGCGATCCAGCCTCATCTGTATTAAAACCTACATAGTAATAAAGACCATCTGGAGCAATTATATCATCACTAAGACTCCACCCTTCATTTAAATCAGATGTGATAGTGCGGAATTTATAGTTTTCAATAAAATCAATACCACGGTATATTGAGAGACTGGGCGCAGCATCTCCACAGGAAATAAATCCGATCAAAAGAGAAACAGTGCATAGCAGTAAGACTTGTAAAATAATTAACCTGTTATTCATTTCAAATCCATTAATAATTATATTATTTATATCTGATAATGTCTATTTTATTATCTATATGATACTCTATGAATATTATCGGAAATTATATGAAAAAACCTATTATTTCTATAATAATTCCTGTTTATAACCGTTCAAATCTTTTAAGAGAAGCTGTGAAATCTGTAATTTATCAGAATTTCAGAGATTTTGAACTCATAATAGCTGATGACTGTTCGGAAGAAAATATAAAAAAAACTCTTGAGACTATCACTCAGATCGAAAGTATCAGTTTAAAATATCTTAAGCTTCAAAGGCATTCAGGTATGCCTGGGTTTGTAAGGAATAGCGGTTGTAAAATAGCAGAGGGAAGCTATATTGCATTTCTTGATTCTGATGATTTGTGGCTGCCGGATAAGCTTGAAAAACAGGTTGCACTTATCACCAAAAATATATCGATCTGCCACACAAGAGAAATATGGCAAAGAGGGGATAAAGTAGTTTCCCAGTCTTCGCAGCGCCATAAAAGAGAAGGAGATATTTTCGAAGACTCTTTGATCAAGTGTATAATAGGCCCTTCAACTGTAATTATGGAGAGAGGGCTGTTTGAAAAACATGGTGGCTTTAGAGAAGATATTGAAATAGCAGAAGACTATGAGCTTTGGCTTAGAATAACAGAGAGTACCCAAGTAGCATATATTGACGAGCCTCTTGTTATAAAAAGAGCAGGGGATTGGGAACAGCTTTCTGAAAAATATGGGCAGATAGAAATATTCAGAATAAAAGCGCTTAAAGAACTTGTTGAAAAATCTTTTTTTAAGTCTGATAAAATGAATCTTGCAAAAAAGGTTCTTTCTGAAAAATGCAGAATATACGCATCAGGGTGTAGAAAGAGAGGAAAGGATAGTGAAGCTCTTTTTTATGAAGACATTGCCGCAGGTATGTTATAAAGCTTATCGCAGCATAACTACACAATAATTGATTTATCCAAAAACACCTGCATATCTGCGGGAAGTTCTGCTTTAAACTCGCGGGTCTCTCCTGTCCATGGATCGCAGAATTCGAGTCTGGCGGCATGCAGCATTAGCCTCCGTACTGAAACAGGAAAATCTTTGCGGAAAGCAAAGCGGGTCTCTCCAACAAGCGGATGACTGGCGGCCTTAAAATGCAGCCGTATCTGGTTCTTGCGACCTGTCTCTGGATTTACTTCAACTACAGAGAACAGAGCGCCGCCAGCCTCGCGCTGTTCTATTACACTATAGAGTGTGCGTGCCGGCTGCCCCTCAAGAGAGCGTGTAAAAACCCCTTCCTTTTTTTGTAAACCACCCTGCACAAAAGCAATATATGTTTTATGTACCTGCCGCAAACGAAAAAGTTCCATCACTATTTTTTGTTTACTCTTTCCCTTGGCAAAAAGTATAAGGCCGGAAGTTTCCCCATCCAGCCTGTGGCAGGGGTGCGGCCTCCATGAGACCTCTTCCCGCAAACATGCTGCGTGAAGCATTTCTGTAAGAGCAGAGGAACTTTTTCCAGGCGCAGGAATAGTCAGAAGCCCTGCTGGTTTGTTCACCACAAGAAAGTTCTCGTCCTCATAAACAATGGGAATATTCTTTCCTACAAACATTTTAAAGCACTTTATCATATATATTTTTTTTAGAAAACCTGTGTTTTTTTTGATTAACAAATTAGCTAATAACAAGTATAATTTCTTAGGAGGATCCTGTAATGACCATTACTAAAACATTTGAAGATAAAAAACTAACTCTTGCCATTGAGGGCAGACTGGATACTACTACCTCGCCGCAGCTTAATGATGTATTGATCCCTGCGTTTAATGAAGCCAAGGAGATCATTCTTGATTTTTCTAAGGTGGAATATATTTCTTCTGCTGGACTGCATATACTGCTTATTGGGCAGAAAACAGCGAATTCTAAAAATGCATCCATGAAGCTTTTGGGTGTTTCGGATGAGATCATGGAAGTGCTTGAAATGACAGGTTTTACCAATATGCTGACTATTGTCCGGCAATAGTAAAGGAGGCGCTCATCATTTCTATCAGATTTAAAATATTAGTTATTGTGTTGGGATTCTTTTTACTCCTTGTGGCAGCGTTTGCTGTATATTCAAGAGCAACTACTGCGAATTACAGGCAGCTTCGAACAGATGAGGTTTTAAAAACTGTTGCCTTTGAAAGCGAGCGCGTAGATAAAGTCATTGCAGAGATGGAGCGCAATGCCATAGATCTTAGCCTTGCAGGCAGGCATTTTTACAAGATGGGTGAATACCCAAGTTGGCTTGGGATATCAATTTCTGTTGAAAACTTCAGCGCATTTACAACCGCAGTGGGAGGAGGAATCTGGTTTGAGCCGTATTCACAGATACCTAACAAGAAATGGGTATGCTACTACGCTTTTTTCGATCCATCAATCAATGCTGTGCGCTATGATCCTAATTTTGAAACAAAGGAGTATGACTACCATACCCAAATCTGGTATAAAACGATCGCTACAGGTCTTGATGGAAAGCACCGCACTGTGTGGACAGCTCCATATTATGACGACACAGGGACTAACTCCATGATGACTACTGTTGGCGCTGGTATTTATGATGATGATGGAAAGTTTGTAGGTATGTCCACTGTAGACTGGGAGATACAGAGCATGGTAGACAGGCTTTCGGCAATCAAACCAACTGCAAACAGCTTTGTGCTTATCGCTTCACTCCATGACGACTACATCATTTCCAATACATACAGTGGAGAAAAACATATCGGCAAATCGCTGAGCAATCTGCAGTGGTATAGTAAGCTCTATTTTATAGGCAGTGATACTGTAGCTATTAACCGCTTCAAAGATAGCAGGGTGGAATACCTTGCTTTTAGCTGTCTGCTTGATAATGGCTGGCTTTTTTCCATACAGATACCGGTGAAGGAAATTTTTTCTGAAATAGAAACACAGAACAATCAGTTTACACTTATAATTGCTGTATCCTCTTTTCTCTTGTTCGCGTTGGTAGCATGGCTGCTCTCGTGGCTCATCAACCGTCCGCTTCGCAAGTTGACCTCAGGTGTCGCAGAATTGGGCAGAGGTAATCTTGATAAACAAATAAAAATAAATTCAAGAGACGAAATAGGGGCATTGGCTTCGGCATTCAATAAAATGACTGTAGATTTAAAAGTCTCCATTGAGCAGAACGTTCTGGAGCGGGCAGAGAAAGAGCGCATTGGTGCGGAATTGAATGTTGCTGCCAAGATACAATCAAGTATGCTGCCCTGTATCTTTCCCCCTTTCCCCAACCGCACAGAGTTTGATGTATATGCCAGTATGCAGCCGGCAAAACAAGTAGGAGGAGATTTTTATGACTTTTTCCTTATAGATGATAATACACTTGCAGTAGTTATAGCTGATGTGTCGGGAAATGGAATACCTGCTGCATTGTTTATGGTCATTGCCAAAACGCTTATTAAAAATAATGCGCAACATGGAAAAAGTCCCAAGAAAGTTTTTGAAGATGTCAATAATATTCTTTTTGAAAACAATGATGCCAATATGTTTGTTACTGCATTTATGGGGTATCTCGATATCAAAAGCGGTAAGTTGACATACGTCAATGCCGGGCACAACCCGCCGCTTTTGCGTTCAGGGGACAGATTTAACCGTGTATGGCTCAAGCCAGGCTTTGTGCTTGCAGTAATGAAAGATATGCTTTACACACAGGACGAAGTTATTTTAAAACCTGGTGATGAGCTGTTTATATACACCGATGGTGTGACTGAAGCGGAAAACAAAGAAAAGAAATTGTTTGGCAACCTGCGCCTGCTCAATACAGTAAACAATTATCTCGATCTTCCGCTAAAAGAGTTTACTGTAAAAATAAAGTATGAGGTCGACAAATATGCAGATGGCGCGGAACAATCAGATGATATTACAATGCTTGTATTGCGGTATAAAGGATAGGATGCAATGGCAAAATGTAGTCTTGTGAAAAAGATTTATTTTTCTTTTGCTGTAATAGTTGGACTTTCATTAATTACTGCGTGCACAGCAGACCTGGCAAGTGAAAAGGCGCATGCTGGATCTGTCAATGAAGAGCCAGTTCTCAGCTACACTGATTTTGTTGGAAAAAAAATCGGTGTGTATACCGGAGCTATTTGCGAGCAGGTGGCAATGGATATCAACTCCATCCCTGCATATTATACAGAATTATCTGCAGGACTTGAGGACATCAGGAAAGGGAGGATTTCGGGATTCATGACCGACCTCTCTATGTTGATGGTTTTGGCTGCCTCGCCTGGTAACGAAGATCTGCAGGTTGTTAAGGTACCCACTGAATTTTTCATTGCTCCAATGGGCGCTATATCAGCTAATCAGAATATCATAGACCGCTTCAATATATTTATTGCAGAGATCAAAGCCAGCGGGACATTAGCCGAGATGCAGGAGAGGTGGCTTGATGATCTTGTTGACCTGGATCCTGTCATGCCGGACATAGCGCTGTCCGGACAAAATGGTACGCTGCGAGTTGCCACCAGTGGAACAGAAGTGCCCTTTGCTTATACAGGCGCGAATGGGCAATTAAAAGGATACTGTATTGAGCTGGCTTTTCGTTTTGCTCAACATGAAGGGATGATTCTGGAATTTGCTGATATGGAGTTCTCCGGGCTTATACCATATATCATCAGCGGGAAGGCTGACCTTGCAATATCAACGATTTCCATAACAGAGGAGCGCAGAAAAAGCATACTCTTTACAGATTCTTTCTACGATGACCAGTTTGGCATCATTACCTTAAATAAGAACAAAGGAAAAATTAGATCCAGCGATCATGTTTCAAAGACAAACAGAAATATTATAAGCTGGCTTGGAACAGGTATAGAGCGCAACCTGATCACCGATAACCGCTGGAAGATGATCGTGAATGGTCTTGGTATAACAATGTTTATCTCATTGTCTGCGCATTTTTTTGGCACTCTGTTTGGCTGCTTTGTTTGTTTTGTTCTGACACTAAAAAATAAAATAGCGAGGAAGCTTGGAGAGCTTTACTGTGGTTTTATTTATGGTACGCCTGTAGTTGTGCTGCTGATGATAACTTACTACATCATCTTCGGCAACACGACTATATCCAATGTGATCGTGGCGATCGTAGCATTTACACTGGTAATGGGAGCCAGCATTGCTCAAAATCTGAAAGGCGCAATTGATACTGTTGACCCTGTTGAGATAGAGGCAGCGCGCAGTATCGGGTTTTCAGCATTTAAGGCATTCCTGACTGTAACACTGCCGCAAGCTGTACGCCGCGCGCTGCCTGGGTACACAAACAGCTTTGTGGAACTTGTAAAAGCTACTGCTATCGTAGGTTTTATCGCTATTCAGGATTTGACCAGAGCAGGCGACATTATCCGCAGCCGCACTTATGATGCTTATTTCCCGCTATTGCTTGTAGCTGCGATCTATTTGATCGTAACAACAATCTGCGTACAGCTATTCAAATTTGTTGTCAGGAAAGCGAATGGGGGTGAAGCTCAATGAGTATTATTTCCGTAAAGAATCTTGAAAAGAAATATGGTGACACTGTAATTCTCCAGAATGTAAGTGTAGATATAGAAAAAGGCGAAGTTGTTTCAATTATTGGACCTTCCGGTACTGGTAAAAGTACACTATTGAGAGCAATCAACTTCCTTGACCCGCCCACAGATGGAGAAGTGTTTTTTGATGGCGAAAAAATAGCTAAAAAGAACATGGATGCTACGCGGCGGAGAATGGGAATGGTGTTCCAGAGTTTCGGATTGTTTAGCCACATGGATGTCATGTCAAATCTTACTGCAGGACCAATCAAGCTCCTGAATATGCCAAAAGATGAAGCTGAAGAAAAAGCATCTGTTCTGCTAAAAACTGTTGGGCTCTCTGCGCGCTCGCAGTTTTTCCCTCGCCAGCTTTCAGGCGGGCAAAAGCAGCGTGTGGCAATTGCGCGATGCCTTGCCATGTCGCCGGAGGTGATCCTGTTTGATGAGCCAACCAGCGCTCTTGATCCCACAATGGTAAGTGAGGTCATGGCTGTTATGCGTAGTCTTGCAAAATCAGGAATGACAATGATGGTGGTTACGCATGAAATGGATTTTGCCCGCGATGTATCCAGCCGCGTGCTGTATATGGACGAAGGGGGAATTTATGAGCAAGGGAGCCCGCAGGAGATTTTCACGCAGCCAAAAAAAACAAAGACGCAGGCATTTATCTATAATATTCATTCGTATAGCTATGAGGTTGCAGGCCATAACTTTGACTATGTGGAAATGCTCAGTGGTATTGAAAACTTCTGTTTCCGTAATGCTATGGAGAAAAAAATCGCAAACAAATTGCAGCTTCTTGCGGAGGAGATGGTTATCAATATTGTTACTCCGAAGTACGGCGCATGTTCTCTTAATTTAAATTTCTCTGAAAAGCTAAATACTTATGGACTTTCAGTTTCATACAAAGGAAAGAATTCCAATGCGCTGGAAATTTCCGGGGATGATCTGGCAGTAACTATGGTGCGGGGCAATGCAAAAGAAATACGCCATGAATATGCTGAAGGTATGAACATCATTACACTGGGGTTGTAAAATTAAAATGAAAGAGCTTTTTATCGAAGCAAAAATGGAAAACGCGAAAGCAGTGATGGATTTTATTGATGAACAGCTAAAGGATTGTTCTCCAAAAATCAGGAATCAAATCAGGATCGCTGTTGACGAAGTGTTTTCCAATATTGTCCGCTATGCTTACTATCCATTAACAGGCAATGTTGTAGTTCGTATTGCTATAGATAATAATATTAGTATTGAGTTCGAGGACAGCGGTATAGCGTATGATCCTCTTTCTAAGGATACTCCGGACATTTCACTTCCAATCGATGAGCGCAAAGCAGGCGGGCTTGGTATTTTTATGTTAAGGAGACTAATGGATTCTGTAGAGTACAGGCGAGAAGAAAATAAAAATATCCTTTTGATCAAAAAAAGGATAAAGGATAATAAATTATGCTGAATAAAAAAATTAAAGCAATAATATTTTTATTGGCGTTTTTATGGCTGATTATTATACCGGCTATTGATATTTGCGCTGCTCAGGGTGAAACTTTCAAGCTTACGGTGATCCATATAAACGATACCCACGGCAGGACAGAAGCTGAGCCGTATATATCCACATTAGCAAAAGATTTAAAGGCAAAAGGGGAGAATGTGCTGCTTCTGGATGCTGGCGATCGTTTGCACGGACAAATAACCACTAATCTCTCAAGAGGGGAATCTGTAGTCAAGATAATGAACGAGGTTGGTTATAGCGCTATGGTTCCTGGTAATCATGATTTTAATTTTGGAATAGAAAGGCTTAAGGAATTGTCTGATCTGATGAATTTCCCGCTTCTCTCAGCGAATGTTCTCGATATTAACAGCAGTAACCTGTTTCCGCCATATACGATTTTTGATTTCGACGGTACCTATATAGGTGTATTCGGTATTGCTACGCCGGAAATATTGGAAAAATCTGATCCAAGGATAGTCTCTGGTTTAATATTTGACAACCCGACAAGAACAGCAAGGGCTATGGTCGCTGAATTACAAACGCAAGGATGTGATCTGATCATCGCACTGGCTTACATGGGACTTGATTCTATCCCTGATATTAATACTTTTGGTATAGATGTAATAATTGATGGACATATGACTAAAGATGATTCTCTTGTCGCGCAAACAGGCTTTTATGGGCAGCATATAGGGATCGTAGAGATTGAATTATCAGATGGTAATGTTAGCAAAATAGCAAGAACTGTATCTGTGCCTAAAGAAAATGAAGTAGCAGAACTTCTCCCTGATAAAAATATTATAGCCAAAATCGCTGAAGAAGAGGCTAAAGTTGAACCAATAACATCTGTTGTTGTGGGGAAAACGCCAATACTTTTAAATGGAGAGAAAGATCAGGTAAGGACAAAAGAAACAAATCTTACAAACCTTATAACCGATTCCATGTGCTGGGCAACAGGTGCATATATGTCGTTTATTGATGGCGGCAATATTCGCGCCAGCATAGAAGCAGGTGATATTACGATGGGTCAGATATTGGCTGCCCTTCCATTTTCCAGTTCTATTGTGACAATAGAACTAAGAGGAGCAGATTTGCTTGAGGCATTGGAATACGGTGTTTGTTCATATCCAAATCCGGTCGGGCAATTTATACAGGTTTCAGGGATAAATTTTGAATTTGACCCAACAGCAAAACCTATGCGCAGAGGCACGAAAGTGGCAATGGCGAATGGCGAAACTTTTGATATAAATAAAATATATACTGTAGCTACAATAGATTTTTTGGCAGGGGGCGGGGATGGCTACGCCATGATATTGAAGGGGTCTAATGTAGTTTATTTTCAAAGCAATGCAGAAGCGCTTGCGCAATATTTGGCAACTGATCCTGAAATCAAAGAAGAACCTGAAAACAGAATAAAGGCGATTGATTCAAAAAGATAAAACACTTTTTTTAAATATGATTATCCCAAAAAGGTTTTTGAAAAGGGAATCATCTGCCTAGAGAAGAAAGAAATTTTACAGCATTGTATCCATCAACAGCAGTTGAAACAGGTATGTAATCAGGTTCCCTGACTGCTTTTACAGCATCTTTAACCATGTTCTCAAAATAAGATGTTTTTTCAAACAGCAAATTTTCAGCCATTGCAAGAGAATTATATCCTGTATAGTATGGGCTTTCCCCGCTCTTCCGCTCTTCGTAAATACCATTACCTATTCTGATTGATCCGGATTCGAACGAGAGTTCAAGAGAAAAAGTTAGGTAGTCCCTTCCTGCTCCGCATTCAATAAAAACCGGTATTTTTTCTGCTTTTTTATTTTTTATATATGCAGCAACAAGAGCAGTCCCTTCTCTTTTTCCAAAGCTTCCGACTATTTTATTTTTTTTAAGAACCCCATTGGCAAGATACATTATTATATCCGCAAGATGAGTCCCGTCATGCCACATTACATCAATGATTTTTTTTGTTTTTCCCATATACAGAAAAGCGGAAACTGAAAGAAGCTTTCCATAGGTATTTTCATCGATCCTTTTTTTTGCCCATATATAATTATTCGAATAACGCCTTTCGTGATTTGTGATAATTTTTGCAATCCCTTTTTTATGATACTGGGCGATTTTTTTTGCTCTGACAAGTTTATCCGCAAGAGGCTTTTCGCAAACAATAACTTTTACTCCCTGCTCTATTGCTTTTTCTGTCATTTCAAGATGGGTATCAGGATGTGTTGCTATAAAGACAATATCAGGATTTATCTCTTTTATCATTTCTGTTGGATTTCCAAAAACAGGGCAATTCCATTTTTTCGCAAAAAGATTTCTTCTTTTAAGCTTTATATCGCATCCTGCTGAAATAACAGTGTCGGGATTTTCTTTTACTGCTCCAGCGTGAGTGCAGGGTTTTTCGCGTAAAGGATCATCTTCTAGAATACTTGCAATTCTTCCAAGTCCTATAAAAGCGCATTTGATTTTATTTTCTGCTTCCATGTTTGTTTCAATCCTTGTTCCGGGGAAGGTGAGACCTCATAAATCTTTTGTCTCTTCTTTTAGAACTGCAAGCAGCTCTTTGTCTTTTTTCGCATATTTTATTATTGCCTGGAGAAATCCAGCAGGAGTACCTATATCAAGTCTTTCCCCTTCTATTGTTTGAAAGACAACCTTTTTTTTATCCATAAGTTTTTTTAGTGCATATATATGGAAATATTCATCTTTTGTGTTGGATTCAATGTGCTTTTCCCATCCTTCTTTAAGATATTTAAAAATATCAGGAGTATAAAGGTATCTTCCTATTGATGCTTCTTTGCTGGGTTCTTTTCCCTTTGCTGGTTTTTCCACAATATCTGTTACATGAATTCCATCTTTTGCCAGAGCAAGAACTCCGTATCTGTCAAGCTGTGGTGGATTGTGAAGGCTTGATATTACTGTGCACCCTGTTTCGTTATATTTATTTATGAGCTGTTTTACAAGAGGCACTTTGCCAAAATGGAGATCATCAGGATAAGCTACTATAAAAGGTTCGTTACCTGTAAAAGCTTCTGCCTGTATTATGGCATGGCCTGTCCCAAGCATTTCTGTTTGACGCTTAAAAAAGATATTTGCTTCCGGAGCTTTTATTGCATCGAGCTTTTTTAAATTATTTTCTGATTTAAAAAGCGCCTCAAGTTCAGCTTCTTTATCAAAATAATCATCCATAGCTTTTTTGCGGCAAGAAGTTATTATAAGTATTTCTTTTATTCCTGATTTTATAAACTCATCAACTATAAACTCTATTGCAGGTTTATTGATAAGAGGAAGCATTTCTTTTGGTATTGTTTTCGTGACAGGGAGGAATCTTGTCCCATATCCTGCAGCAATTATTACGCCTTTCATAGGGCAATTATGATAATAGAAGAATTAAAAATCAAGAGTAATATATAGTAATTTATAAAGACTGTTCGCGGGCTTTGCCTACAGCCGAACCGCTCACTAGGTCCTCGTGAGTACACTGCGGACTGCGCCATGGATGGCCGCGTCCCGCACCAGCCATGGATGGCGATCGGTGCGGGGCTCGGCGCTGTCCGTCTTTCGGCCGCCCGCAACCATCATTCTATTACAAATAAGAATCTATAGTATTGACGATGTTGGCAATAATAACTAAATTTGGACTGTGCAAAATAAAATATTAATACCTGTTTTTTTTACACTTATATTTACTCTTTTTTCATGCACTTCCAGACAAAGCATTGATGTTGCAGAAAATGGCGATATTTCCTGCAATATGGGCATAAAAATCACAAATATGTTTATGAACTATATAGATGATCTTTCAGAAGCAATGGGTGTTGAAAAAAAAGCTAATTCCTATTTTGATATAGATCAAATAAAAAAATCTTTTGCTTCTTATGACAATGTTAAGCTGGAAAGAATATCAACCCCTGTAAAAGATGAGCTTAACTTAAGATTTACAATAAAAAATGATGCAAAAGGGATTGATAAAGCAACTGATGGAATTTTAACTCTTTCTGAAAGCAGTGGAAATAAAAAAATAAAATTTATATTTGATAAAAATAAATATAGAATAATATCAAAAAAATTTCTAATAGAAGAGAATCCAATCCTTTCCAGACTGGCGCCATATCCCGATGAACCATTTACAGAAGAGGAGTATCTGGATACAGCAGATTATGTTTTTAGTGAATACTCAAAAGATGCTGTTTCTATTATTAAAAACTGTTTTGTTGATATTGAAATAAGTGTAAAAGGAAAAATCATTTCTGCCAAAGGGGGAAAAATATCTGGCAGCAAAGCAACATTTTCCATCCCTGTTTTAAAATTCCTTACGCTTTATGAGCCAATCTTCCTTGAAGTCGAATATAGATAAATGTTACTTTCTGAAATCCAGTATCAACCAGCCTCTTTTTTTTGCAAGAAATTTTAACCTTATGTCGGGATTTACAGCAACAGGATTTCCAACCTCTTCCAGAAGGGGAAGATCATGGATACTGTCAGAATAGAACGAAGAATTTTCAAGCAATATATTATGCCTGGCATCATATTCAAGAACTTTTTTTCTTTTTTCAGTTTTAAATACAGGAGTATTTAAAAATTCGCCGGTACATAGATCATTTTCAAATTTAAATTCTGTTGCAATAAGATCATCTGCCCCAACATATTGAACAAGGGGTTTTAGTATTATATCAAGAGAAGAAGAAGCAAAAATAATTTTTTTGCCATCATCTTTAAGTTTTTTTATATAGTCTATTGCTTTTGGATATACTGATTTTAAAATATATTTTCCGAAATTTTCCAAAGCTATGGTTTCAAGAATAGATCTTTTGATCCCTTCAAGTTCAGGAACTTTACGGTCAAAATGTTTTTCATCCATCCTGCCATATTTATAATTAAGATATACAAATGGGAGCGATTTAAGGACAGTTGGAGATACATACTTCCTTTTTATTAAAATAAAGAGATAGCTTAATGCAGTTGATTTTTCTGTGATAGTGTGGTCAACATCAAAAATATCAGTAGTAAAAGTTTTCATATAATCCCAAAGATAAGATAAAATATAAAGGATTAATCAAAAAAAATAAAGCCCCAATATGAGATAAAAATATTCACAAAATTTTATTGTATTCTTTGAATGATTTCTGTTTGATGGTATTTTGGAGGTTCTCTTTTTTCTATCTATCGCAATTCAATATGGTATTTGTATCCCTGCTCTGTCAGGAATTTTTGCCTGTTGGCAGAAAATTCTTCTTCAACAGTATTGTGCGAGACAATACTGTAAAAGTAAGCATTTTTTTCTTTTGGCCTTAAAATCCTTCCTAATCTTTGAGCTTCTTCCTGTCTTGATCCAAAACTTCCGGAAATTTGAATAGCTACCGAGGCATCAGGAAGATCAACTGCAAAATTTGCAACCTTTGATACTATTATGATTTTTTCCTCACCTTTTCTGAATAAATTAAATATTTTTTCCCGTTCACTATTTGGAGTTTGTCCGGTTATTATAGGCACTTTGATCAGCTGCTGGATTTTTTTTAGCTGACTTATATATTGTCCAATAACAAGTATTGAATCTTCCCTGTGGTTCTCAATAATGTCTTTTACAATTTCAAACTTTATTGGATTTTCTGCAGCTATCCTGAATTTTTCTCTTTTATCAGATACGGCATAGGGAACTTCAAGATTTTGCGGAAGCTCTGTCCTTATTTCAAAACAGTTTGCTTCTGCTATCCACCCTTTTTCCTGCAAAGTTTTCCATGGGCAATCAAATCTTTTGGGACCAACAAGTGAAAAAACATCTGTTTCTCTCTTGTCTTCTCTTATAAGCGTAGCTGTAAGCCCAAGTCTGCCTATTGCCTGAAGTTCTGCTGTTACACGGAAAACAGGCGCAGGGAGAAGATGGACTTCATCATATATTATAAGTCCCCAATCTCCTTTTCTGAAAATATCAAAATGAGGGAAATCAGAATCTTTGTCTGGACGCCATGTAAGTATCTGATAAGTTGCAATAGTTACAGGGCGTATAACTTTTTTATCTCCTGTATATTCGCCAATCTGTTCTTCTTTAAGGTTTGTTTTATCCATCAATTCGTTTTGCCATTGTCTGACTGCTGTAATATTTGTTGTTAAAATCAATGTATTGGTTTTACATATTTCCATAACTTTCATTCCAACAACTGTTTTTCCGGAACCGCAGGCCAGAACAATAGTTCCAAAACCATTTCCAGGTTTGCCTTCTCCGTAAAATGCATGAGCAGCTTCTTTCTGATAATCCCTTAATGAAAAAGTATAACCGCTTAATGTTGTTTCCCTGAATGTTATATCAAGAGCAGATCCTTTTTTAAGAGGAACTTCATCTTTTACAGGAAATCCCCAATTAATAAGTTCCTGCTTGAGTGTTCCCCTGTCAATGAGTTTGAGAAAAAAAGATTCTTCCTCCATATCTGTTGGGGTAAGAATTTTGGCAACTTTTTTAAGAGCTCTGATTTCATTATAGATTTTTGTATCTGTGACTTTAAGTATAAGTGTATATGGATCATCCGAAGGGAGGAGTATTATTTTTCCAAAAAGGCCTGCGCTTTCCTTTATTCTGAATATAATATTTTCAGGAATTTCATATTTGGACCATTTATCAAGCCTTGATATTATTTGCTCAGGCGATATTCCTGCTGATGCGGCATTCCAGAGGGAAAGCGATGATAATTTGTATGTATGAATATGTTCCGGAGATTTTTCAAGCTCTGCGAAAACCGATATGTCATTTCGTGCTTCCTCAAAAGCAGGATCATGTACATCAACTAAAAGAGTTGCATCGCTTTGTATTGTTACAGGCTTGTTTTCTTTCATCCTAGATAAGATAGGAAGTTTTAAAGCTTTAGTCAAATGATTATAAAGAATTATTATAGTAATCAATTTTATGTATTATCTTGCCACAGATGATAGTTTTATTATAAAATCCAATTATGATTGATATAAAATTTATTCGCGAAAATCTTGATCTGGTTAAGAAAAATATTAAAGACAGAAACATGGGCGCAGATGCAGCGCTTGTTGTTTCACTTTATGATGAAAAAAACAGTCTGCAGCAGGAGATAGATTCTCTAAGGCAAAAGAGAAATACAAACGCATCTCTTATGAAAGGGAAACTTCCTGATGAACAAAGAGCTGTTCTTATCGAAGAGGGCAAAGCTCTTAAAGAAAAAATCGCAGAACTTGAAAAACTCTTTACTGAAAAAGAATCTGCCTATAATAGCGCTATACTTGAAATCCCAAATATGGCTCATCCAAAAGCACCTGTGGGAAAAGAAGATAAAGATAACACAGAGATAAAAAAAGTTGGCAAAATTCCAACATTTAATTTTAAACCCAAAGACCATGTGGAGCTTGCAGAAGCGCTTGATCTTGTTGATTTTGAAACAGCAGCCAAAGTTTCAGGTCCTAAATTTTATTACTTAAAAAATGAAGCTGTTCTCCTTGAATTTGCGCTTACAAGATATACGCTTGATATTCTTAGAAAAAAAGGTTTTGTCCTGATGAAAACTCCTGATATTGCAAAGGAAGAGATCGCATCGGGCATTGGTTTTAATCCACGTGGTGAAGAGAGCAATATCTACACAGTTGAAGGGACAGGCACATGTCTTATTGGAACAGCAGAAATAACTCTGGGCGGTTATTATGCAGATAAAATATTTGATAAATCAAATCT
>Ga0123353_10003979_pt1 | contig 18916 bp, 15 predicted proteins | sample TergutLab28metaG_3_FD_92763 | JGI IMG/M metagenome (GOLD analysis project Ga0123353, IMG submission 92763) | Labiotermes labralis P3 segment gut microbial communities from Petit-Saut dam, French Guiana - Lab288 P3 | ecosystem: Host-associated > Arthropoda: Insects > Digestive system > Gut ... | reverse complement strand
GGGGTCGCCCGACCGCCGTCCGACGATGGCCAACCCGGCGACCTGGGTCTGGCCGAGCACCGCCGAACCCGGCACGTGCATATGGCCGTGCAGCGACAGCAACGGCGCGAAATCGTCGACGAGCGCGCGCACACGTTCGTCGCCCACACCACCGCGCCCGGTGTCGGGCATCCCCGTCGGCCAGTCGTGCGTCACCAGCACGTCGACGCCTGTGGCCATCTGCGTGCGGGCTGTGGCCAGCTCGCCAGCGGTGTAATGCCCAGCGGTCTTGCCCGGCCGGGGCCGCCCTGGCGGGGCCTCGAACGACTTCTCCCGGTAGATCCCTGACAAGAACCCCACCTTCAGCCCCGCGACCTGCGCCACCCCGGCCCTGCCCAGGTACGTCACGTCTGGCCCCCACTGCCCGGCCCCAGCAGCAAGCCCTCCATCAGCGTCCAGCGCCCCAAAAGGCTCGTGGTTCCCCGCGACGAACCACACCGGCGCAGGTACGACAACCTCCCCGGTGACAACTTCCGCAAAATCCCCCAGCTTCCGGTATTTCGCCGGACCAGGAACGGTCGCCGCCTCCGCCTCGTCCCTCTGCGGCTCAGCGTCCCCCACCTGCAGCACCACCGTGAGCTCGGCCGTCCCCACCCCAGCCTGCGCGCACGCAGCCTCGACCAACGCCATGGCATGGCGCCACCTGCCATGGACATCACCCAGCGCACCGATCAACACACCGGAAGTCTACGAGGGGCCGTCCACCTCAATACTCCGGAGCCACCGGTGAGGTGACAGATCTGAGACACGATGTCTCCAGACTGGAACGACTATCAACACTTTCGAGACGTGCACCACCGCTACAGTCTCGACGAGGAGAGACCACAACCACAGGAACAAGGAGACGGCGATGACGGCGACCCGCACGAGATTTGTCACGACGGTAGCGGCCACAGCGGTGGCCGCGGCGCTGGCCGGGTGCGGGATCAGCGTCAGCGACGATTCAGGCCCGGACGGTTCCGCGGCACCCAAACCTCCGGCGGTTGACACTGACCCAGGCTCGCCGCCCGGCTCCCCCGCCGACTCGTCCGACCACGACCCGTGCCTCCTGGGGACGTGGAGCTCACCACCGGAAAATGCGTCCTGGGACAGGCTGACATTCGCAGACGACGGGTCGTACGACGCCCACTTTGGCGCCTCGACGGCGACGGTCGAGATCACCGAGACAGGACAGTGGCTGACGTCAGACGGCTCTCTCTCAACGTTCAAACCGTCGTACGCGGTGAACGGACAAGAGGTGTCCGGCGACGACCTCGCCAAAGATCTCGGCCTTAAATATTTGGTGAGCACCGTGTCGCTGTCATACTCGTGCAGCGCAAACTCTGTGGACTTTGTCGAACCGATCTCTGGTACCGAAGGCCGCTGGACACGATAGTTTTTGCCCCCGGCCCCTGCCCCACCAGGACCGGCGCTCCCATCGGTCGTGCTGCGCGACGCCGCACGACGACGCGAGCCCGAGCCCGAGCCCGAGCCTCCGCCTCGCCTCACGTCACCGCCACTGCGGGCACTGGTTCTCAGCGGTCCAGCAACCTTGCACACCAGCGCAAGAGCGGCGGTCCTTCGCGGCGGGCCACCTCGCCACGAGGCGCCCGGTTGGGGCAAGATCGGAAGCACGACCACTGAGGAGCAACGATGCCTGACTTCGCTTACGCCGACCTGCTGCCGACCGGACCTGACACCACTGTGTACCGCAAGCTCAGCGACGAGGGGGTGAGCGTGGTCGAGGCCGACGGGCGCACGTTCCTCAAGGTCGCGCCTCAAGCGCTGACGTTGCTGTCTCGCACGGCGTTCGCCGATATCGCGCACTACCTGCGGCCTGCGCACCTGGCCCAGCTGCGCACGATCTGCGACGACCCGGAAGCGTCAGCCAACGACAAGTTCGTGGCGATGGACCTGCTGAAGAACGCCGCTATCGCCGCTGACGGCATCTTGCCGATGTGCCAGGACACGGGCACGGCGATCGTCATGGGCAAGCGGGGCCAGCACGTGCTGACCGACGGGACCGACGAAGAACCGCTGTCGCGCGGGGTGTTCGACGCATACACCCAGCTGAACCTGCGCTACTCGCAGAACGCTCCTGTCTCCATGTTCGACGAGCGCAACACCGGCACGAACCTGCCCGCGCAGGTGGAGCTGTACGCGGACACCGCACCCGGGCACGAGACCACCTACAAGTTCTTGTTCATGGCCAAGGGTGGCGGGTCGGCGAACAAGTCGTACCTGTTCCAGGAGACCAAGGCGATCCTCAACCCGTCGTCGCTCATGGCGTTCTTGGAGGAGAAGATCCGCGGTATCGGAACTGCTGCGTGCCCCCCGTACCACCTGGCGATCGTCATCGGTGGCACCTCAGCAGAGTTCGCGCTGAAGACCGCGAAGTACGCGTCGGCGAAATACCTCGACGCGCTGGCCACCTCCGGCGACACCACCGGCCACGGTTTCCGTGACACCGAGCTGGAGCAGCAGGTGCTCGAGCTGACCCGCCAGATGGGTATCGGCGCGCAGTTCGGTGGCAAGTACTTCTGCCACGACGTGCGGGTCGTCCGGTTGCCGCGCCACGGCGCTTCCCTGCCCGTGGCTATCGCCATCTCCTGCTCGGCCGACCGCCAGTGCCTGGGCAAGATCACTCCCGACGGTGTGTTCATCGAACAGCTCGAGACCGACCCCGGCACGTACCTGCCGGACGTGGTCGACGAAGACCTCGGCGGTGACGTCGTGGCGATCGACCTCAACCGTCCCATGGCCGAGATCCTCGCCGAGCTGACGAAATACCCCGTCAAGACCCGCCTGTCCCTGACCGGCCCCGTCGTCGTGGCCCGCGACATCGCCCACGCCAAGATCAAAGAACGCCTCGACGCAGGCGAACCCATGCCGCAGTACCTGCGCGACCACCCCGTGTACTACGCCGGCCCGGCCAAAACCCCCGAAGGCTACGCGTCCGGCTCGTTCGGCCCGACCACCGCTGGCCGTATGGACTCCTACGTCGACCAGCTCCAGGCAGCAGGCGGTTCCCAGGTCATGCTCGCCAAAGGCAACCGTTCCAAAGCCGTGACCGACGCGTGCGCCGCCCACGGCGGTTTCTACCTGGGCTCCATCGGTGGCCCCGCCGCCCGCCTGGCCAAAGACTGCATCACCAAGGTCGAGGTCCTGGAGTACCCCGAGCTAGGTATGGAAGCCGTCTGGAAGATCGAAGTCCAAGACTTCCCCGCCTTCATCGTCGTCGACGACAAAGGCAACGACTTCTTCGCCGAAGTCTCCCAACCCACCCTCACCATCGGCCGCCGCCCTGGACTGTAACCACCGGGCCACCAGCAGATGGTGCCGACACGTCGACACCATCTGCTGGTCCGCTGCCATCGGAGGGCCTGCTGGATGATCGGCGCCCGAAGACGGCCCGGCGGCAGGTAGCCGACGCATAGACTCCTGTCTGGGTCCGCTCTTCGGGGCCCAGACATGGAGGCACACCTCGTGAGCACTGCTGTTGTCTACGCATCTCGGTACGGTTCTACCGGCGCCATCGCCCGGCGCATCGCCACTGGGCTGGGGCCGGACACGGCGGTGTTCGACCTGGCTGATGGCGATCCGGACCTGTCCGGGTACGACCTGGTGGTCTTGGGCACCGCGGTCTACAAACAAGAGCCCCTGGGGTTGATGAAGAGGTTCACCTCGCTGGACGCCTTGGACGGCACACCGGTCGCCTTGTTCGTCGGCGGTATGGAAACCGACCCTGACAAGCGCGACGTGTTGACGAAAGGCGCCTTCCCAGCCCAGCTCATGGACCGCGCCGTCGCTGTCGGGTTCCTCGGTGGGCGCCTCTTGTTCAGCCAGATGGTCTTCACCGACAAGGTCGCTCTCAAACGCCTCACCAAGACCCAGACCAAGACTGATGTCGACGCGATCGACCGTGACGCCATCGACCGTTTCGTGTCCGAGCTGCGCGACAGCCTCTCTTTGCACGCCGCCGACCCACAGGTCTCGACGGCGACACCGTGACCTGCTGTCTGGACATCGCCAGTAGGTCCAGGCCCCGTCGGTCCACGTGACCAGAGCCCAGACCACCAAGAAGGTGATGCGTCAGTGACCGCGACCACCCCGCCCTGGGGAACCCCGTCGAAAACCCCGAGCCTGAAGGCAGACCAACCTGCGGCGCCAGAAACCTGGGAGCTGCGTCAAGAGGTGGACGGGAGCAGCGGCCGAACCTTTTTGAGCCGGGAGCTCGAGGTCGTCGTGGGAACTGAGCAGCAGGCCATGGCCAGGCTCATGGAGCTGGCACTCGAGATGGCCAAGACCATCAAACCGTCGAAGGGATACAAGATCGCGCAGGACGGCACGACTCTCATCGTCTCTCCCGCGAAGCTCGACTGGGGCCAGCCATTGTTACCGGACACGAGGTTCACCGCTGTACGGATCGTGACGACGGTTCCTCCGGTCTCCAAGAAGCCCAACAGATAGCCGACGAGGCCTTCGAACACACCGCTCTTGCCCGCAGGACGGCAGGGATGGGTCTGGTTACGCGGACGCCCCTGCTGCTACTGGGGTGCGGCGGGCTGTGGGGACGACGCGGAGCTTGAGGGGCAGGCCGGGGACGAAATGGTCGCCGAGGTCTTCGACGAGGGCGTTGGTGACTGCGGTGGCGGCATAGTCGTCGAGGACGAGGGCACCTGGCTCGACGCCGAAACGGTCGCCGGGGCGCAAGGTGACAGAGCCTTCGTTGCCGACCAGCAGCAGCGGACGGCCGAACCGGATACGGCCGGGCAGGGTGCGCACGACACCGGGGACGGCTGCGGCGCTGATGGTCAAGATGGTCTGGTCCTGGTCCCACTCCAGTGCGACCTTCTCGCCGTACAGCACCCCGATGGACGAGCCTTCACGTGCTGTGGCGACCTCGACCTGGCCGCGCACAGCAGGGTCGGCGGTGATCGAGCCACGGTCGAGGTCGGTCAGGCCGCGCGGGTTGTGGCGCAGCAGCAGGTCCAGGAACGAGCTCATCACCCATGCCGACCCCAGGTCCACCTCTTCGGCGGTCAGGCCGATGGCCTGCAAGAACCGGACCCGTCCGCACGGGGTGAAGATCGAGCGGAGGTCGGTGTCTTCGACGAACCCCAAGGCCACGAGCTCGGTCACCGTGGTGGTGGTCAACGGGCCGTTGGTGTTGATGAAATGCCCGACGGAGAACACGTTGGACGTGCTGACCACGTACCGGGCGAGGTTCGACAGCAACGTCGTCGGCCACACCGCCGGGTGCGCGGCCGGGTCGACGGCGGCCGGGTCGACGAGGCGGAACGTCAGCTCGAAACCGAACCCGCTGGTCTCGGATGCTCCAGCCTCGGGGTCGGGAACGGTGTACAGGTCCGACAGCCCGTACGACACGTAGTGCCAGTGCGGTTCGGGGTCGAGGCCCCGGTACACGGCGATGAGGTCCAACGGCTCGGGGCCAGCCCCACGGCCAGGGGTTGTCGTCCAGCGGTGCGGTGTCTGGTTGGGGTAGGCCCCAGAGCTGACGGCGGTGATGGCGTCCCAGCCGGGAGCCGTGCCTGGTTCGCCGGGCTCAGGCCGCAGCACCGCTTCGAGCGGTTCGACCTCGACCTGGGTCTCGTCGGATCGTCCTCGGGCGAACAAGCGCATCGCGGTTCCTTTCGTCTCCCGGTCACTGTCCCAGGGGGACGAGCGTCACGCTCGTAGAGGACGAATTTTACCCCGGCAATTTCGGACGCCTCCTGCGACAGCACCGGAAGGCGCCTTTCGACACGCCGCCGACACGCCGCCACGCCCACACCTCGCCCCTGACCAGCGTAGGACCCGCACACCTGGCACTATGGTCCCATGCGCGCCATCCTCGTCCGACGCTTCGGCCAGCCTGCCTCGGTCGAGTCGATAGACGAGCCTGCGTGCCCGTCGGACGGGGTGGTGGTCCAGGTCGAGGCGACAGGGGTGTGCCGCAGCGACTGGCATGCCTGGTCGGGCCACGACCCTGCCGTGACTGTCCCTTTCGTCCCCGGTCACGAGCTGGTCGGCACTGTCGTGCAGGCAGGCCCGTATGTACGGCGCTGGTCGCCTGGCTCACGGGTCACCGTGCCTTTCGCCTGCGCCTGCGGGACCTGCGCCGCCTGCGCCTCCGGACAGCACCAGGTGTGCCCGTACCAGCGCCAGCCGGGGTTCACCGACGACGGGTCGTTCGCCGAGCTCGTCGCGCTGCACCACGCTGACACCAACCTCGTCGCCCTGCCGCCAGAGCTGGCGTCAACGTCGGCTGCCGCGCTGGGGTGCCGGGTCGCCACCGCGTTCAGGGCGCTGCACACCCACGGACGCGTGCGTCCGTACGAAGAGGTGGTCGTCATCGGTGCCGGAGGGGTGGGCCTGGCCGCGGTGATGATCGCGCAGGCCGCAGGCGCGCACGTCGTCGTCGTCGACCCGTCGGCGGCGGCCCGTGAGGTGGCAGCGGCCTTGGGCGCTGACGTCCTGGAACCCGCAGGCTCCCCTGAGGACACCGCAGCGGCAGCCACTGTCGCCACCAGCGGCGGTGCGCACGTGAGCCTGGACGCGCTGGGGTCACCACAGACTGCCGCGACATCGGTGCTGTCGTTGCGCCGGCGCGGCCGTCACGTCCAGGCGGGACTGCTGCTGGCGGAGAACTCCTGGACGTCCCTGCCCATGGCCCGTGTCATCAGCTGGGAGCTGGAGCTGTACGGGACCCACGGGATGTCCACCCGCGACTACCCTGCGCTGCTCGCGGCTGTCTCCCAGGGCAAGTTCGACCCGTCCCGCCTGGTCACCCGGACCGTCCCCCTGGACGGGGCTCCTGACGCCCTGGTCGCCGTGGGCACCGACCTGCACGACCCAGGGATCACCGTCGTCATCCCGTGACCGTCCACGTGGCAGGGCGTTCGGCGCCTTGGCGTGCGTGGGGAAGTCCTGGCGTTGGCCGGTGAGCAAGGTGGCGCGACAGGGCACCGTGCCGAGCTTCTCGCGTACGGTGGAGGTGCGCTCGCCACGGTCGTCGGGGTGTGCACGGCGGGCGCGGTCCAGCTGGTGCTGCGTGCGGCGGCTGGGCGGGACTGGTCGGCCTGCAACACCCGTGCCGGTTCTTACGAACACGCCGCGAGGCCGTAGAGTCCTGCCAGAGCGCAGTGCACAGCTGTGGGGCCGTAGAGTGTCGCCCTGGGACGTCAGAAAGTACCAAGGAACCATGACAGCGAGACGCAAGCTGGTGATCGTCGAGTCGCCGGCGAAAGCACGGACCATCGCCGGGTACCTCGGCGACGAGTACGACGTGGAAGCTTCCGTCGGGCACATCCGTGACCTGCCGCAGCCCTCTGACCTGCCAGCGGACATGAAGAAGGGGCCATACGGAAAGTTCGCTGTCAACGTCGACGACGGCTTTGCTCCTTACTACGTCGTGGACTCGGACAAGAAGAAGAAGGTCGCCGAGCTCAAAAAGCTTCTGCGCGACTCCGACGAGCTCTACCTGGCCACTGATGAGGACCGCGAGGGCGAGGCCATCGCCTGGCACCTGGCCCAAGAGCTCAAGCCCAAGGTGCCTGTCCGGCGGATGGTTTTCCACGAGATCACCCGTGAGGCGATCACCCGGGCGCTGGCCGCCACACGGGGGATCGACCAGAACATGGTCGACGCGCAAGAGACCCGGCGGATCCTGGACCGCCTGTACGGGTACGAGGTCTCCCCCGTGCTGTGGCGCAAGGTCCGCCAGGGCCTGTCGGCCGGACGGGTGCAGTCGGTGGCCACACGGATGGTCGTCGAGCGCGAACGCGAGCGCATGGCGTTCGTCGCTGCCGACTATGCCGACGTCACCGGAACTTTTGCCCTGGTCGACCCGGCCGACGAGGCCTCGCCGTTCTCCGCACGCCTGGTCGCCCTCGACGGCGTGCGTGTGGCCACCGGCCGCGACTTCGCCGACACAGGCGTGCTGTCCACCAAAGGTGTGCGGCACCTGACGGTGGCCGACGCCCAGCTGGTGGTCGACGGTCTCGACGCTGTGCCGTTCACCGTGACATCTGTGGACACCAAGCCGTACACCCGTCGTCCGGCCGCGCCGTTCACCACCTCCACGCTGCAGCAAGAAGCCTCGCGCAAGCTGAGGATGAGCGCCCGCTCCACCATGCGCACCGCGCAGACCCTGTACGAGAACGGGTACATCACCTACATGCGCACCGACTCGCCGGTGCTGTCCACCCAGGCGATCAGCGCCGCCCGCAGCCAGGCCGCCGAGCTGTACGGGCCGCAGTACGTGCCTGACACCCCCCGGCTGTACACCGCGAAGTCCAAAGGGGCCCAGGAGGCGCACGAGGCGATCCGGCCCGCCGGCGACCAGTTCCGCACCCCCGCGCAGGTCGCCTCGTCGCTGTCCGGCGACGCGTTCCGCCTCTACGAGCTCATCTGGAAACGTACCGTGGCCTCGCAGATGGCCGACGCCCGCGGCACCACCGCGTCCGTACGTCTGGCCGGGACGACCACCAGCGCCGCGAAAGGCCTCGAAGGCCTCGACGCGACGTTCGGTGCGTCAGGCACGGTCATCACCTTCCGCGGGTTCCTCGCCGCGTACGAAGAGGGCCGTGACGTGGCCCGCTACGACGACACCGAGGACGCCCGGCTCCCCCAGCTGGCCACCGGCGACCGCCTGGCCGGCTCCGACCTGGCCGCCGAAGCCCACCGCACCTCTCCCCCGCCGCGGTACACCGAGGCGTCGCTGGTCAAAGCCCTCGAAGAACGCGGTATCGGCCGGCCGTCCACGTACGCGTCGACGATCTCGACCATCGTCGACCGCGGTTATGTCAACACCCGCGGCCAGGCGCTGGTCCCGTCGTGGCTGGCGTTCGCCGTCACACGGCTGCTGGAGGAGAACTTCGACCACCTCGTCGACTACGGCTTCACCTCCACCATGGAGGCCGACCTCGACGAGATCGCCGCTGGCCAGCGCGACCGCGTCACCTGGCTCACCGCGTTCTACTTCGGCGACGCCAAGACCGGCAAAGGTCTGCGCGACCTCGTGGCCAACCTCGGTGACATCGACGCCCGCGCGATCAGCTCGATCGACATCGGCGACGGCCTGGTGGTGCGCGTCGGACGCTACGGCCCGTACCTGGAGGTGCCCGGCGCGCAGAGCGACGACAAGCCACGCCGCGTCTCGGTGCCTGATGACCTGGCCCCCGACGAGCTCACCGTCGACAAGGCCCGTGAGCTGATCTCGGCCGAACCCGAAGGTGACAGGGTGCTGGGCCCCGACCCAGGTACCGGGGTGCCTGTCGTCGTGCGCAAAGGCCGTTACGGCCCGTACGTCACCGAGCTGCTGCCCGAACCACAGCTGGACCCGGGGTTGTCAGCAGCAGCCCGCAAGAAGGCCCTGGCAGCAGCGCCCCAGCCGCGCAAAGCGTCGCTGTTCAAGGACATGCAGGTCGAGACCGTCACCTTGGACGAGGCACTGACCCTGCTGTCGTTGCCACGTGTCGTGGGCACCGACCCGGGCACCGGGGACGCGATCACCGCGCAGAACGGCCGTTACGGCCCATACCTCAAACGCGGCACCGACTCGCGGACCCTGGCCGACGAGCACCTGCTGCTGACCATCACCTTGGACGAGGCGCTGGCTATCTACGCCCAGCCCAAACGTGGTCGCGGCGCCACAGCCGCCCCACCCCTGCGCGAGCTGGGCACCGACCCGGAGTCGGGCAAGCCCATCGTCGTCAAGGACGGACGGTTCGGCCCCTATGTGACTGACGGAGTGACCAACCGCACCCTGCCACGTGACCTGACCCCCGAGTCGATCACACCCGAACAGGCTGCCGAGCTTCTCGCCGCCAAGCGCGCCGCGGGTCCGGCCAAGAAGCGCACCACCAAGCGCACGACACGGGCCAAGACGACGACCAAGACGTCGAGCGGGCCCAAGAAGTCCTGAGCCGGTGTCCAGGGCTGACACCAGCTACCGGCAGACGTCCCATCCCCCGATCGGAGGGGTCATGCCCCGACGACTTGCCAATGGTGTCGATATGCCGGGAAAATCCCTTTCGACAGTGCATCGAGGGTGCTTCGCTCGACCGGTGGGTCCTCTGTCGTGGGAAGGCCCTCGCGGCCGTCGAAGGAGGGTGGGTACGGGTGAACGGTACGCTGCCCCGACGCGCGCCGGATCTGTCCATTCCCGTACCGGTCACTGACCCGGTCACCTACGGGCGCAGGCGCCACTGGCGGATGATGGGCGGGATGCTCGTCACCCTCGGAGGTGTGGCACCGACCGTGGTCACGCTGCTGGGGGCACTGACCTCAGGACTGTGGTTCTGGTGGGTCGGCCTGGCCGTGAGCATGGCGCTGATGGCCTGCGCGACCATCTTGGCCAGCCTCAACAACGACAACGTGCGCCGCAGCGCGCTGGAGCTGGCGACCTGGGTGCTGGTCACCGCGTTCGGCGCAGGAGCCGTCGGGGTGGTGCTCGGGATCGTCGCGGTGGTCGCGGTGCGGACCTGGAGGGTGGCGTTGGTGCCGTTGTCAGCGGCAACCGGCGCGTGCCTGGTGGGGTGGCTGGCGACGGCCACCGTGCACTCGCTGAGCCACGCCCCCAGCCCTGGGGTGGACCTGCTGACCCGGGCACAAAAAGAAGACGTCGGACGGCTCATGGCGCTGTCCGGGTACGCCTGGATCCTGCGGACCCGGCTCATGCTCGTCGCCGTCGCCGTCGGCTGGGTGCTGCCGCTGCCAGGCGTCCTGGCGCTGTTCCCCTGGTCTGACCTGAGCGTGAAGTCGGCTGGCATGCTCGTCGGCGTGGTCGTGTTCTTGGGGATGGGAGGGTTCGCAGCGTTGGCCGCCAGCAGGATCAACCCGTCGTCGGAGTGGGCGATCGCCCAGACCAAGCTGCTCGTGGTGCTGGCGCTGGTCGCCACCGCCGGAGCGTTGGTCGTCGGCGGTCCGGTCGCCTGGTCGGTGGGCTGCCAGCTCGCCGCGTCGCTGGTCATCTCCTGCGGGTTGCTGGCTGGTCTTGGGACGTTCGTCTTGGTCCGGCAGATCGCGGCCATGTCGTGGTCGTTGTGGCGGGCGCGCACAGGTGTGCTCGGCGAGGACGTGGCGGCGTGGGTGGCAGAGTCCGACGAGGCAGGCCGTTCCCAGCTGGCCCCCGGGGCCGCGATGGTGCCCGGCCACCTGCCGGGGGCGCCGCTGCTCACCCAGGTGCGCCGCCTGCTGTGGCCGGTGCGCTCCAAGACCGCCGCGAGCGCCGACCCCTGCTGACCGGCCGGTCCGCCCCAGCGCTCGACATCCTCGGACGTTCGCCCCTCACCTCACACATATGTGCGACGATGGGCGCGTGGCCCCACGTGCGGACGGACGTCTGACCCACGAGACCGACCCCAACGAACGCGCCCCGCAGGACGCTTGCGGAGTGTTCGGTGTGTGGGCACCCGGGGAAGAGGTGGCGACCCTCGCCTACTTCGGGCTGTACGCGCTGCAGCACCGTGGGCAAGAATCCGCCGGGATCGCCGCGTCCAACGGCGAGCACCTGCGCGTGTACAAAGACATCGGGCTGGTCTCCCAGGTCTTCGACGAGAACACGTTGGGCACCCTCGGCGGGCATATGGCCATCGGCCACTGCCGGTACTCCACGACAGGTGCACCCACCTGGGAGAACGCCCAGCCGACCTTGGGCCCGACATCCACCGGGACCGTCGCCTTGGGCCACAACGGCAACCTGACGAACACTGCCGAGCTGGTCGACCTGGTCGCCGAACGCTACGGTCCGGGCCGCCGCGGCGAGATCGCCAAAGGCAACACCACCGACACCGCGGTCATCACCGCCCTGCTCGCCGGAGACCCCGGCCACACCCTGGAGACCACCGCGCTGGAGGTCCTGCCGAGGCTGCGCGGCGCCTATTCCCTGGTCTTCATGGACGAGCAGACCCTGTACGCCGCACGCGACCCCCAAGGTGTGCGGCCGCTGGTGCTGGGCCGGCTCGAACGTGGGTGGGTGGTCGCCTCGGAGTCGTCGGCGCTGGACATCGTCGGTGCGTCGGTGGTGCGCGAGGTCGAACCCGGCGAGCTGGTCGCCATCGACGGTGACGGGCTGCGGGCCACCCGGTTCGCGCCGGTCGACCGCGCCGGGTGCGTGTTCGAGTACGTGTACCTGGCCCGCCCAGACACCACGATCGCCGGACGGTCGGTGCACGCCGCACGGGTGGAGATGGGCCGTCGTCTGGCCGCCCAGCACCCTGTGGAGGCGGACCTGGTCATGCCGGTGCCCTCGTCGGGGACGCCCGCCGCCGTGGGGTACGCCGCCGCGTCGGGGATCCCTTTCGGGCAGGGGCTGACGAAGAACGCGTACGTGGGGCGCACGTTCATCCAGCCGTCGCAGTCGCTGCGCCAGCTCGGTATCCGTCTCAAGCTCAACCCTCTGCGCGAGGTGATCCGGGGGCGTCGGCTCGTCGTGGTCGACGACTCCATCGTCCGCGGCAACACCCAACGCGCGTTGGTGCGGATGCTGCGCGAGGCCGGGGCTGCGGCGGTTCACGTGCGGATCACGTCCGCACCGGTGAAGTGGCCGTGCTTCTACGGGATCGACTTCGCCTCACGGGCCGAGCTCATCGCCAACGGGCTGTCGGTGGACGAGATCGCCTCGTCGTTGGGTGCCGACTCGTTGGCCTACCTGTCGGTCGACGCGATGGTCGCCGCGTCCGAACAACCTGCCTCGCAGCTGTGCACCGCATGTTTCTCTGGCAACTACCCCATCGCGCTCCCCCCCGACGAGAGCCTCGGCAAACACCTGCTCGAACAAGCCGAGCTGCCGTTGGGCGCTGCGCTGGAGGGGCGTGCTGGTGCGGCTGTGGGCTGTGCACCGGCGATGGGTGACCCGTCGGCGGGACTCACGTCCATGCTGCCCGGGCTCGGCGGCGGCTCGGCGCTGGAGCACCCGTGAGCCACGCACGAGGGCCTGCGATCCATGCAGGAGGGCCCGTGATCCACCCAGAGAGGACGGCACTGTGAGCAGACCGAACGACCCGTTGACCTATGCGGCGGCAGGTGTCGACACTACCGCCGGGGACAAGGCCGTCGAGCTCATGAAGGACGCTGTGCGGGCCACCCACGGACCGCAGGTGCTCGGGGGCGTAGGAGGGTTCGCGGGGCTGTGGGACGCCAGCGCGCTGGTCGGTATGCGCCGCCCGGTGCTGGCGACCTCGACCGACGGGGTGGGGACCAAAGTGGCTGTCGCCCAGGCCCTGGACGTGCACGACACCATCGGGTTCGACCTGGTCGCGATGGTCGTCGACGATATCGTCGTCGTCGGGGCCCGGCCGTTGTTCATGACTGATTACATCGCCTGCGGACGTGTGGTGCCCGAACGTATCGCCGACGTGGTGCGGGGTATCGCTGCGGCCTGCCAGGTGGCCGGCGCTGCGCTGCTGGGCGGGGAGACCGCCGAGCACCCCGGCCTGCTCGGCCCCGACGAGTACGACGTGGCGGGGGCTGCCACCGGTGTGGTCGAGGCCGACGAGATGCTCGGCCCGCAGCGGGTGTGTGCCGGGGACGTCCTGCTCGCCCTGGGGTCGTCGGGCCTGCACTCCAACGGCTACTCGCTGGTCCGCGCGGTCGTCGCGGCAGCAGGCTGGTCGTTGGACCGCCACGTGGACGAGCTGGGCCGCACCCTGGGCGAAGAGCTGCTAGAACCGACCCGCGTGTACGCCGCCGACGTCCTCGAGCTGATGGCTGTCGGAGGCGTCCACGCGTTGTCCCACGTCACTGGCGGTGGCCTGGCAGCCAACCTTGCCCGGGTGCTACCTGAGGGTCTCGTCGCCGACGTCGACCGGTCCTCGTGGACCGTCCCGCCGGTGTTTGGTCTCGTCCAACGCCTGGGCCAGGTCCCGTGGTCCGACCTGGAAGCCACCTTGAACATGGGCGTCGGTATGGTCGTCGTCGTCGACCCCGCAAGCGCCGACGCCGTCGCCCGCCGCGCCGCGACCCTGGGCCTGCCCACCTGGCAGCTGGGCACCGTGCGTGACTTCGACCCCGACCGCGACCGCCACGCCAACCTCGTCGCGGGCACCAAAGGCATCGACGCCGGAGCGGTCCACCTCACCGGCCGCTACCACGCCTGAGCCCGCGAAACACCCAACGACTGACACTGTCGTGCTGGGTGCGAGACGGTTTCTCCGGAGGCCCGCGCGACCACACCGGACGTCCGGTTTTGGGTCGTCTCGCACAGTCGCACATTCACATGGTTGACCGGCGGCTGGGAGTGCTAGATCCTGCAACTGAGCGCAAGGCGCTGAACGAAGAGACGCTGGCTTGCCAAGACGGAGGCGCACGTGAAAGCACCGTGGCTGCGGGTCGCCGGGACGTTGTTCGCCGTGGCGTGGGGAGGTAACGAGTTCACTCCCCTGCTGGTCATGTACCGGGCCGAGGGGAAGATGAGCGTCCTGGTCGTGGACCTGCTGCTGGGGGCGTACGTGCTGGGGATCATCCCCAGCCTGCTCATCGGCGGCCCCTTGTCGGACCGGTACGGACGACGCCCCCTGCTGGTGTGGGCCCCCGTGTTCGGTATCGCCGGCTCGGCGGTGCTCGCCACCGGAGGTTCGCTGGACCCCAACCACGCCGGGCAGGCAGTGGTGCTCGGGGCGGGACGGGTCTGCTCCGGCATTGCGTTGGGCCTGGTCATGGCCGTGGGTACCAGCTGGGTCAAAGAGCTGTCGTCCGACGCACCGACCACTGCGGCACGCCGCGCGTCGTTGTCGTTGACCGCCGGGTTCGGCGCGGGTGCGGCTGTCGCCGCGTCGCTGGCCCAGTGGGGACCGTGGCAGGCCCAGCTGCCGTACATGGTGAACATCGTCCTCACCGCTGGTGCCGGGCTGGCGCTGTTGAGCGCCCCCGAGACCCGCACACCCCCCGCGAACCCCGGCCGCCTGCGCGACGACCTGCGTATCCCCGCTGGCGGCTACCGCCGTTTCCTCTTCGTCGTCGCCCCGACCGCACCGTGGGTGTTCGGCACCGCAGCCAGCGCGTACGCGATCTTGCCTGGTCTGCTGGCCGTCCAGGTCCCCGGCTGGTCCGTCGCCTTCTCCGGCCTGATGTGCTTGGTCGCCCTGGGCACCGGCGTCACCGTCCAGCTGGTCGGACGCGGTATCGACAACCCCCGCTCCGCCCGCGGCGTCGCCGTCGCCCTGTCCGTCGCCGTCCCCGGCATGATCCTCGCCGCCATCACCGCCACCACCTTGTCGACCATCCTCGGCCTGGTCGCCGCAGCAGTCCTAGGCGGCGCCTACGGCCTGTTGCTCCTGGGCGGCCTCCAAGAAGTCCAACGCATGGCCACCCCCGACGACCTGGCCGGCCTCACCGCCGTCTACTACTCCCTGTCCTACCTAGGCTTCTTCGTCCCCGCCGTCCTAGCCGCCCTCAACCCCGTAGTCGGCTACCCCACCCTTTTCGCCGCAGGCGCCGTCCTAGCCGCCGCCTCCCTAGCCCTAGTCCTGGCCAACCGCCACCGAGCCCTCCCCACCCCCTGACGAGATCGTTCACTGATCACCAGATCGTTCATCCGGATGAACGATCTGGTGATCAGTGAACGATCTCGTCAAGAGACCCGCTTGAAGTGGGGGTGAGGGGTGAGGGGGATCTGCTTGGGGAGGAGGGGGAGGAGACGTTTCAGCAGGGTGTGGGGCTTCAGGTCTTCTTTCGTCACTCGGATGACACAGAAGCCTGCCTCGACGATCGCGTCGTGGCGGCGTTTCTCGCTCATCAGGGCCTCACGGTTGGTGTATTTCTCCCGCCCGTCGTACTCCAGCACGATCCGCCACTGCGGATAACCGAGGTCACCATAGCGCCGTCCGAGCCGGGTCTGGACGGGTATCTGGGTGACCGGCGGTGGAAGTCCCGCCGCCAGCAGTCCTGCCCTCAGCAAGGTCTCGCCGGGCGACTCCGCCCCTGCGTCGGCACAGGCCAGGACCTCACGTGCCCGGGCGGCCCCGCGTGCTCGGGGTCGTAGCCCAGCGACAAGGCCATCAGCCACAGCCAGGTCGGCGCCTGAGGCAAGGGCCGCATCGGCCACAACCAGCGCCGCGCACCCTGACAACGACCGGGCACAGTCCACCATCGTCAAGGTCAGGTCAGTCACCGGAATCCCGGCGACGACAGCTTGGTGAGGCCGAGCAACGGCTCCGACATGGCGCATGACGGAGCGGTCTCGGTGGCTGGAAGCCCCGGATGCCTGACGCAGGTGGGTGACCTCTGGCACCGACAGCACCGGCAGCCCCCACACCAGCGCCGCAGACTCGTGCGAGAACCAGTGCTCGGCCCGGAGCCTGTCGTGGACCGCGACGATCCGCGCCCTTGCCTCCTCCTGTGCTGACCGTTCCACGTCGGCGAGCACGTATCCGCCGCGTGAGACCGGAATCCACATATCGTCACGGACCGCTGCCTGGACATCGGCACGTCGATGGTTGCGAGCCAAGACCACCTCCGGCATCGACGCAGGAGGTGATGGCGTGCGCCCAGGTCGTATCCCCACACCCCCACCCCACCACACCCCATGCCCCGCCCTCCCCACCCTGTGGATGGCCCACTCCCTCGGCCAACCTGAGGACGGTTCGCCGACCCACGAGATCGTTCACTGATCACCAGATCGTTCATCCGGATGAACGATCTGGTGATCAGTGAACGATCTCGTCAACGAGGGATGTCCATCAGCCCCAGCCGAGCTCGTGGAGGCGGTCGTCGTCGATGCCGAAGTGGTGGGCAATCTCATAGACGACGGTGATGGCGACCTCTTCAGCAACCTCCTCGGCGTCGTCGCAGATGGCCAAGGTGGGCAGGCGGTAGATGGTGATCCGGTCGGGCAGGGCCCCGGTGGCCCACCACTCCCCGCGTTCGGTCAGAGGTGTCCCCTCGTAAAGCCCGAGCAGCTCCGGCTCGTCGAGCGGCGGGCTGTCTTCCACGAGGATGACGACGTTGTCCATGAGCCGCGTCAGCTCCGGCGGCACCAGGTCCAGCGCGTCGCCGACCGCCGCCTCAAACTCCTCCACCGACATCTCCACCATCCCCCCATCCTCCCTTACATCCAACGCTTGACGACCTCGTTCAGTTTGGTCGAGACCGTGGCGCTCACATGTGGGTGCGGCATTCGTGGGCGGCGTGGCCTACGGGGTGGTCGAAGTGGCCTCGCAGACACGTCGTCGAAGTTTTGAGAAGTGCTCATCGAAGTTTTGAGAGGTCCTCGCCGAAGGTCTGAGACCTTCAGATCGAAGTTCTGAGAAGGGTTGACCAGGTATCACGCTGTCCGCTGGTCGCAGCGTCCGCCGCGGAAACCTCGCCCGACCTCCCAACCGGCAGATCACATGTGGGTGTGGCCTTCGTGGGCGGCGTGGCCTACGGGTTCTAGCTGGAAGGTGCAGTGGTCGACGTCGAAGTGGCCTCGTAGGCAGGTGTGGAGGGCGTCGAGGATGCCGGGGGTGTCACCGCAGGTGACAGTGTCGTCGGCGACGACGACATGGGCTGACAGGACCGGGACCCCGGAGGTGATGGTCCAGGCGTGCAGGTCGTGGACGGCGATCACCCCGGGGACCCCGCACAGGTGGCGACGGACCTCGTCGAGGTCGATCCCCTCGGGGGTGGCCTCCAGCAGGACCCGGCCGACCTGGCGCAGCAGGCCGTACGCCCGGGGCACGATGAGCATTCCGATGGCGATGGACGCCAGGGCGTCGGCCCGGACGAACCCCGTCGTCGCGACGACGACCGCCGCGACGACGACCGCGACCGAACCGAGCAGGTCGCCAAGCACCTCCAGGTATGCCCCGCGGACGTTGAGCGACTCAGCCTGCCCGCGCCGCAGCAGGGCCAGGCCGACTGCGTTGGCGGCCAACCCGACGAGCGCGACCGCGAGCATCACCGACGCGGTGACCGGGCGTGGCTCAGCCAGACGGCGCGCCCCTTCGACCAGCACACCGATCCCCACCGCCGCCACGACCATCGCGTTGGCCATGGCCGCGAGGACCTCGACGCGCTGCCACCCGAAGGTCCGCACGGACGTCGCCGGGCGCGCCGCCAGGCTCATAGCCACCAGCGCCAGCGCCAGCCCGCCGACGTCGGTGAGCATATGCCCAGCGTCGGCGAGCAACGCCACCGACCCTGACACCAGACCGCCAACAGCCTGGACGACCATGACCGTGCCTGTGATCACCAAGACGATGACGAGCCGTCCGCGGTGGGCATGCCCTGGGGTGTGGTGGTCGTGGCTCATGAGGCCGCCAAGCGTGTGACGACGCGCTCGGCGGCTCCGAGGAGGCCATCGACCTCAGCGTCGACCAAGGCGTACCACGTGGCCCGTCCTTGGGGGGTGGCCGTGACCAGACCCGCCTCGCGCAGCACCGCCAGGTGCCCCGACACGGTCGACTGGGCCAACCCCAGCACGGCGGTCATATCTGTGACCCTCCGAGGCGCCTCAGCGAGCAGGTGCACCACCGACAGCCGCGCTGGCTCGGCCAGAGCACGCAGCAGCTGGACAACCTCAGCATGGGCATGCCCCTCCACCCCAGCATGACTATGAAGACGCGCCCCAACACGCTCCTCACCCTCAAAACCCCTGGCCACCGGCTGGTTCCTCTCCGGATCCACATCCCCTCGAAGCATCGTCATCCACCGATGATAGCGACTTCGACCGACGATTACCATAGCGTCCGGAGTATTGACTTTGCCGATCGGCCCCCGATACCCGTATGATCACTTCCGGTCTTCGGACGCTTCGACGTCAGGAGCGCTAGCCCCCATCGTCTAGCGGCCCAGGACCCCGCCCTTTCACGGCGGTAGCACGGGTTCGAATCCCGTTGGGGGTACGGACGACCAGTCTCATCACGAGGCCCTGTGGCGCAGTTGGTTAGCGCGCCGCCCTGTCACGGCGGAGGTC
>Ga0123353_10003978_pt1 | contig 18916 bp, 13 predicted proteins | sample TergutLab28metaG_3_FD_92763 | JGI IMG/M metagenome (GOLD analysis project Ga0123353, IMG submission 92763) | Labiotermes labralis P3 segment gut microbial communities from Petit-Saut dam, French Guiana - Lab288 P3 | ecosystem: Host-associated > Arthropoda: Insects > Digestive system > Gut ... | reverse complement strand
TTTTTTTTTTTTTTCCTCGTCCCCCCCCCCCCCCCCCCCCCCGGCCCACCTAGCTGAATTTATAGAGGTATGTGAAGTACGGACAAGAATACAATTTGAAGTGGGAGTATGGAAGTAATTGAATTGTACTTAGGTTGTTGTATGTACCTTAGTAGGCACCCAGTCTCTTGGTTTATTGTGTGATTTTGCAGAATATGTCTGCGTCATTTATGCTGATCTGTAACATCCTTATTTATTTTGAGAATTAGACTGTGTGGGTTTTGGAACTTCACAGTCATGGGTATTAGAACCTTAGGTGAACTTCTCAGTGCCGGCCTTGGTGCATTTCCTTAAATACATTTACAGTTACTATAAATTTAAAACCAGTGTCTATCAACGAACGTAGGTAGAGGGTATTTAAGAATAAGGTGCTGAGGAGAATATTTGGGCCAAAGACAGACAAGGTAGCAGGGGAGGGGAGAAAACTACACAATGAGGAGCTTAATGCTATGTACTCCTCACCAAATATTATTCGGGTGATAAAATCGAGAAGAATGAGATGGGCTGGTCATGCAGCACTTTTTTGGGACTAGCTGAGAACCGGTTAGCTTCTCAAGAAGGACTCTGCTGCATGGAGTATGAAGTGTCTATCAACCCCAGCGTCATTGAAGGGTTAAAATCTATTTCCTCTCATAATTGAGGAGCTGTGTTTCTTTAGCTAAGTTGTATGCACGATGTAATAACTGCTTGTTTATGTTGTGGAGATTCTCAAGTGTTGTGTTATAGTGCAAGATAGTGAAAGTAGTACGAGTACATGCATTTAGGGATCTGCTATTGCAACCGCAATGTGTACGTCCTTATTCCTCATGGCAGTAGTTTTGGCGGTAACCAACAGTTCGCTTGTAGTGGTTATGGTTCAGGTGAATTGAACTTACTTACGTGTCATGCCATAATGCATGTGTGTGGCTGCTAGAGAGGAGGCCCTGTCTCAAAAAATTAGTGCTAATGAATAAATTTATGCATTTATGAAGGCATGATTGTGTGGTTTACTCTGTTGGATATAGCCTGAACTGTACAAACCCTCCCCAACTTATGTATAAGTTACGTGTCAAAAGATCCAGCGCAAGACAGTTTTTTTTTTACCAGTCTGAATTGAGTATACGTATGATGTGTGTGTGTGTGTGTTTATACAAGTGAGTGACCTGATCGGCTGAAGCATGACCACCCCACCGCCTGTGTTATTCCCTGGCAGTATTCTTCAGCCACTTGCGTCGCAGTGTGTTTCCTTTCCCTCAAGGCAAATTTTGGCGCGTTTCAAAAACACCACTCAATTTTTTTTTTTACTCTAGAAGTATTGCATAAATCAGGGGATGTCTGTATGTCAATGTGTGCAGTGGCCTCGTGAGATTATCCTCCTTCTTGGTCACTCAGCGTTCACTTTGTATAACCATCTGAGGTAATATGCATGGAGTTAAAGGACTGCTTAAACCATTTTGTTGTGTTAATTGTGTTTTGTAGGCCCACCTCATTTAGCTGCGTTATTGGCTTGTGTGTATTAATGTTGTATAAGATGAGAGAAGAACATCATTATTAACATTGCTTCCTCTCCAGTTGTTAGATCTGCATACAGTTTGAGATGCACTGAAAAAGTCCCCCCCTTCAAGACAAAAACAAAGTTTCTCAGGGCTTGATGTAAAGTTAAATTTAGCCTCAGTTCTAAGCATTGTGTCTTGAAGGAACATAAAGGAAATGTAGGTTACATTCCCTGCTTTCCTAACCTTCACACTAGACACAGATCAGTGGTTAGCTCTAAGTATTGACCACTTTACCCTAGAGTATGAACCTGCTTTATTAATTAAATAGGAGACCAAGGAGGGTTGATGGAAGTTGTATGTACTGGTAATTCAACCATAGCAGTTCAGTATATGTAAGAAAGATAAATTTGTTAGGAATATCATTAGCATACTGATTTTTTTTACTTTGTTATTAGAATAATAAGTTTTGGTGCTCTTTCTCCACTTATTGGTACTTAATCAGAAGTCTGTATCATGTGTAAGGGAAAAATAAAGAATAGAGTTACTTTGAGAGTTTAAGTGAAATTACTGGGAAATTACAAAAATTGCTAAGTCCATTTTGGAGTATGAGAATGTTCATGGGAGTAACTGTTTACTGAATTATGTGGAATGTAGACATTTGATTTTGCTGTTTGACATGAAAGCATTGAAATGTATTATTCTTAAATGCCCTTTGACAGAAATTAGAACAAGAGCTCTTCCCTTGTAAGTCAACTCCATGCTTTGGAACTTGTTGTCCAGCAATTTCTGTATATAAATAGTACTACTTTAAAAATATTGGAAGCATATTAATTTTCTCTGAATGTGTGTGTGTATTTATGCTATTTGTAATTTTTAGATCTGGCACAATTCTGGGTAGGTACAGGGAGATGAATGATTTTTGATGTTGGATCCAGCTTTAAAATATTATAATAGGTTAATTTTCTTCAGTGACATGTGTGGAGGGAAATTAATACTGTATATGCAATATTTGATTTCATTTTATATTAAAAGCAACTGTTATTATTTTTGCCAAACAAGTATCCTGAGAACTTTTTCAAGTTCAGTACTTTTTACTGTCTGAATATGTAAGACATTATATTAAGTGAAAGAAGCTGTATGTGTTTCCTACTGTATACAAGATAATACAACAGTTACTGTTGATATTTCTCCCCAGAATAAACTTTCTTTCTTCTTTCTACAGATATCAGATATTGTTGTGGGCCAGGAGCCAAATGTATCAGCGCGAGATGCGTTGTTGAGATGGGCCAGACGAACAACAGCCAAGTACCCAGGTGTCCAAGTCACTGACTTCACAAGTTCGTGGCGTGATGGCTTGGCATTCAATGCTATTATTCACCGTAACAGGTAATTGCTGTTGTTACAGAAATACAGTGATGTATACTGATACATTTGTGGGTCACTTCTAATTGTTTTGTCACCATTGTATAATAACAGAGCAGATTTTATGCTTTAAGTAAATGAAAACTGTGTTCCACTGGGTTATTACACAGTGAGTAGTGGTAATTTCTGAGATCATGTAAAGTCAATGAAATCTGTACAGAGTGGGGCCTGAAAATACCGAGACATGCAGTCATTACATCTGCTTCTTGACAGGTTTTGTGTAAGAAAATTCTAGTAACATTTTCCTTGCTTTCAGTAATTTTTGAGTAAAGGCTTGGGGGGTCGATAAAATGTGTCAGAATCTGTCAAGTGACCCAATATGAAGCATGATGATGGTGCAGAGAATTTTTGAGGTTGTATGCAACATTTTAATGTACACAAATTAGGTATTTAAAATGAGCTCTTACACCATTGTTATCTACAACAACAACAACAACAACAGCAAATTTTTCCCAGAACTTAATTAAGCAACTTTGCCATGAAGGAATATGGGGTGGTGGAAGTATACCTCCACACATTCTTGATCTCAGCACAAGATAGTAGCTAGCAGTTGGGTTCATGACCCTGTCACTTGACCTGCAGGGAAATAGCCACTGGTACCCATTCAGTAGGAGACCATGTGGATCCCACAGACAGTCTGGATGCTTCAGAAAGGAGAAAAATTTCTTGCCTCTGCTGGGATTCAAACCATGATTACTTAGTTATTCAGCTGATAAATATAAATGATAATAACTGTAACATATTTATAACTGCAGGGAATAAATAAATGACCCAACCAGGATTTGTTCATTATGACCTCATGTGCGTGAGTCCAGGCTAGCCATTTGGGCTATATTGCATGTTATTGTTTTGATATTAACTTACATTAACAGAATATGATGACACAAGATTTGTAGGTATGGAACTCTGCAGTAGAAAAGTAGGTTTTATGAGCTCAGAGATGTTTGTCTCATGCTGATTTCTCACTTCAGTATGGCAGTATTGTCCATGGACTGGCATTGCTGCAGTTAAGTTTTGTGTATTTTCAGACTCTTGCAGACTCGATGTATTGTGTCTGTACCTTGTGTAAATGTTGATGTTTTTATTATATATTTCCTGAGCATTCTGAATGTTTGGAAGAGTTGTAACATTTGAAAGAAAGTGTGTTACTAGTCTGAATTGGAAAGTATAAGTAATGGATATTTTTTGTGCCTTTTTGTACAAATGCCTTGCCAAATTGTAGAATAAATGATTGCTTGCATGGTGACAAGATGGTGTCATCTTTATGATAGAGGCTGTATAAATATTTGATAAGTAGGACACAATCTCCTGTGATCAAATTGTGTAATTTATTCATACATTGTTAAGTTTTATTTCAGTCGAATGTTTATTGGCACTGAATACTATGTGTACCCAAATAAGCACATGTTTAAATATTAATGTGACATTTATAAGTGTATGATATGACAGTGTGACAAAAATCTGAGGGCTTCATTACTGCAATTTCATATTCAGACCCGACCTGATCGAATGGCGTTCAGTCCGAACACGAGTTGCACGAGAACGCCTTGAAAATGCGTTCCATGTGGCAGAGAGGGAATATGGTGTGACAAGACTTCTTGATCCTGAAGGTGAGAATACTTCAACTTTTATGCAGGTTGGAATGAGTGTCAAAAATATTAGTTTATTCACTTCATCTAGGTGAACCTTTTCTATGAGTAGGTGTACAGGCTTTACTAAGAGCTTTCCATCTCTCATGGTCTCCAGCTACAGTTCTTACTTATTTCCACTCATTTCCCTTTTCCTCCAAAATCTTATATATATCCATTCTTCCCAAGTATTTCTTTTGTGTCTCTTCCCCTGTGTTCTAGCTTTCCAGCCCATTGTGGGGTCTCTCTCTTATTCCTCATTCTTATTGTGCTTTTTACATTCAAGTGCCACTTAAAAAGGGGACTTGCATGGAAGTTTTTGTACAAGCAGTACCATTGACAGTTTATACACAGACATAATTGTGTGTGGTGGTGAGTTTGCTTGTCAGGGCATTCTTTCTCACTGCCTTTCACCTTAATCAGATGAACAACTCAGTTCCCCTGGTATACAGTTAGTAACATATTTGAGATTATTTGTTGAATAAAATGTTTATATGCTTTACATTGGCTTTGGTGTGAAATAACTTCTTGTGTCATTGCACTCCATGAGTATAATTTCAGTTATCACCTTTTTAGCATCTGGACAGACATTATTTTATAGAAGTGTTGTCTGTAATCAGAAGCACTGTGTGGAATTTGTACTGAAATTTGAATGTAATGTGATCCATCAGTTATTATTACAATTTTTGTTTGTTCAGTAAGCAGATGGTGTAAGTTACAGACTGGGAGAACATTCAGCATACTTAACTTTCTTGGTGGGTTATGTAACCACACTGTTAGTACTGAAGGTCATATGGGATAAATGATAGGGTGATTGATTGATTGATTGATTGATGATGATGATGATGATGATGATGAAGTGGAAAGGATTTGGAAGGAAGTGGTAATCGACTCTTCAAGGTTCTAGCCTGGCACTTACATGGTTGGGCTGAGAAAATTCATGAAGTTCTGAAGTCAGGACATTCTGTCTCCTGGCTGAAATTGAAACCAGGCACTTCCCAAATACAAGTCTAGTTTGTCATTACTTCACCAACCTGTTTGTTGGCATGTATGAAGAACTGTATACCACAGCTTATGTTTTATTCTTTTTGCAAAGTCTGAGGTGTTTTGGCCATTTCTTTTAAGCTTTTATACTTACATCATTGCATTTGTATATATGCCTGGGTTATTCACACAGAACCACATCCTTTGTTTCTGCATGACTTCCTGTTGCACTGAGCTCAGGTCTTGGTGTTGCACACCACGCATTATATTTTGACTTTCCCTCTTCATTACTGCACTTCCTCAGATATCTTCAATTGTCAGTTGTACTATTAGATTTTGTTGTCTAGTGTTTGTGGTGGTGTCATCTGCTGAATAATAATATATGTACAGTGTATAAAATGAATTCATAATTTTGGGATTCTGCTTGGATATCTGATATCACTGAGTAATTTCAAAGAAATTTGGTATTGGAGGTCTGCACAAAAAATTGTCAGGTGAAATTGATTCATGTGAGCTGAGTATATCTGTTGCTTCACATGAAGCTGAAACCAAATTGCTACTAATAGTTTCAGAAGTAGTTCATCATGATGCCCAACCTCCTCTTAAAATAGTGGGAAATAATAAAGACATCATTAGATTCTGCAAATGTATTTTATGTGATCATTGTTTAATGAAACATGAGAAATAATTTATAATGTGCACAAAATTAATGCGTGTTAAGGTCACTGAGGAAGACAAAATCGCAAACAACATATTCAGAGGTATGTTCACTTCACTAGAGTGTGTGATGTTGCCTTCATTCTTAGAATTGTAGAATACATTTTCTGCTGTGAATGTCTGTGTAATGAGATCCACATATTCTCATCAGTTCTAAGTAAATCTGAACATTTGTGTTAAAAGTGAATAAAATTCTGCTTACTTTGTACTCCCAAGAACAATTTTTTTATTAATATAATAGAAAAAAACAGAATCTTGTTTCTTCACCAGGGATACGGTTGCTCTTCCTTGTCATTATCACAGCACCATTATACAGTGTAGTTAAAACTTTAATTATGCAATGATGCCAAGAGAAACAATTAAGCTTTATTTGTGTAATTAAAAATGGAGAGAAGCAATTTGGAATTAGGATTGAAATCACATCCAAAAGCTACATAGCAGACCATGCACAGAGCTCTAACAGTCATGGCTACTGCACATGGTGGCAGCAGTATGGAGTAAATTTCATATAATTGGGAAGTTTTTATTAGGTTAACAGTAGGGAAGAGTTTCATTTTTAATGTTATTAGATGAACAAGGAAAGGATGCATTTTTTTCTTCAATAAATGTTTGTTGTTTTCATTAGTGGAGTAATGCATTGTCGATCATGGATAGCAGAACGGGTGGAGTGGTTCAGACACTTGACTGTAGTGTCATGGCTTCCGTCCATTGTGGACATGTCAGTATTGGCACAGGCTCATATAACAGAACCCAGCCACACCTTAAGAAATGCTGTTCATAATAAATCACAAGATCATTATGAAAATATGTAAGAAAGAATAATTGTTTACAGTTCTGCTTCATTGACTATGGCAAGGTGTAGAGAAGTGAATATTAATGATGTTATTGTTTGTTAATGTGAATAATCCATGGTGCATTTGTGCTGCACCACAGAAATTATTGAACCGGGTGGGAAAGAGTAGTTAATTAAACTATGTCTGTTTATCTTGTGTAATTTATTCTGAAATCTTATGTAACTTGTGTAATATGTACAGCACTGCAGCCTAAAAATACTAAAGTAGGTCTTATTCACTGCCATGCTGACCCAGACAAATTGGCAATTCTTTATTAACATGACATTACAACAGTGTCTGAAAAAACTGTTTATAGAATTATAAAATGAACACAAATGTGTCAGTGTTTGCTTAGTCTGTTTCATTACAGAATGTCTTGTGATAGGTGGTATGAAGGTGGTAATTTTGTGTAATTCTGCTTATGTGTTGTAGATGTAAAGTGTGAAAGTGCTTTCACATTCATCCTGTCCTTGTGTCTTTGGCTCCTGTAGTTTATTCTGCAGTAAAACAACTATGTATTCTAGCATTATTGCTTTTGAAACTGGTTGCTACTGTAAGGTGATGTACTCAAAATCTCCTGGGAGAAATAAACATGGCAACTTTCTCTTTGTTCATTATTAATTTATGTCATCATCTGATTACTGTCACCAGTGGCAGCTTTTGAAGTGACTTGCTTTGCTCATACTGCATTTGGAAACATTTTTAAAGTAATGCACTCTACAGTTTTAATCAATTGATACTTTGCTTATATTTTATAAAATGAATGCATAAAAGGGAGGTTGCTCCATCTCTCCACATTTCATCACAGGAAGTACTTACCAGACCAGATTTTGTTAAAATTTTGTGTTGGGTTAGGGTGTATGTGTCAATAGTTGAACAAATGTAATTATAAATCATATTTATCAGATAAAGGGCCACACTTTTTCATACAGCATGGATAAAATTGCATTTGTTCTGTCATAAACCGCTTATTATAGAGAAGATTTGCACATTACATGAAATATTAGTCTAATTAACATGAAATTATTTGGGTGGTTATTTCAAAATAAGTGCTTAATAATTATTGTAGAAGTCCTCTGTAGGTCCGCCACATCTGTTGATCAATAAGTGAGAAGTTTCAACATGCATCCTGTGACATTTATGATCATAGGATTGGCTGATGTCACCTGAATGGATACTTGTCAAAGAATGCCATAGGGTTAATGCCTTTTGATGGACATATGTCTTGCCTAATGAAAGTTAATATAGATATTTTTTTATATTAGTGAAGTATGTTGCATTACATTCTGTTTAATGAGTTCTTGGTTATGTTGTGTGTGTTGATGAGCCCTTTTCAGTGCCTTAATTGTGTGTGTGTCTAAACACTTTGGCACAAAATATTTCCCTTTTTGTTTATAATATATTTATGGCAGTACAGTTTTTCCATTAAATTACATAAAGAAATGAACTATTAAGATAAGTTGTTTTAAGTTCTGCTGTCCTTTACTTACAGATGTTGATACCCCTGAACCAGACGAGAAGTCTCTGATCACATATATATCATCTCTGTATGATGTCTTCCCAGAACCTCCGCCCATTCACCCTCTCTACGATCCCGTAAGTAGGAGTTATTTTGTTTTCAATTGAAATGAAGGAAGATGAGGTGAATATAGAAGACTAGGAATGTACAAAAATTTTACCTAGAGAACCTGAATGGAAGAGACCCCATAGGAGACACAGGCAAGAGTAAAGTTCCAGTTTCCCCTTGTACATGTCATTAAGGCGTCTGGATGAGTAACGGTAAGGCACCACTCATTTTTAGCCATGCCACTGGGTGGGGTGAGTGTCAGCTTCATGTCCCAGCTGCTTAACCACCAGGGAAAGAACCCCCATTATCCATTGAATGTGTGGCTGAGTGTGCCTCAGAGCCAGACTGGATGCTGGGGAGAAGAGATCAATTTTCTGCCTTTGCCAGGAACTGAACCACGATCCCTCAGCTCTCCATCCAAGAATGTACTTGCTATACCACCTAAGTTAACCTACCTCCATGGAAACTAGTGTACTTTGAGTAAATGCTGGAACAGCTGCTTCTAGTACTGTCATGTGAATTATGAATCTTTTGCAGTGTTTTGGAGCAATTCTCCTGGATTTTGTGCACAACTTAATCATTACTATTGGTTCACCCATAATTGCAGATTCAACACACAAGAAGGTAGTTTGCATAACATGTCATAGCTTAACAGTGGCTCAGCATAGACAGATGGAACTTGGCCATATGTTAGTCAAAGATGGATACTAAAACATTCTAAACATTGCACTGTTGGTGGCACTATAGAAACTGTCCTGAAACTTTTCACACACACACACCTTTTAGGCACAGACGGAAACATAATATTAAAGACAGATCTAGAAGAAACAGATTATGAATGCTGAGATTGGATTGAGCCTACATAGGATAGTGTCTGGTGTCAGTCATGTGTTCCACAGAAAGCATTCAGTTACAGAACTAGTTGCCTGACTTTTAGATTGTCAGGAAGGACTCTGCGCCATGAAGCAAATTCATCAAAAGGACCATACCAAAGAAATAATACAAATGAAGTTTATCTTCAGAGGCTTTTATAATATGTATTTGTCCAGAATTTTGAAAACATTCTGTGACACATTACAAACTAGAGTGTATGCCCAGCAAACACTTGAAACTAGCATGATTGTGTTATACCATGGGTTAAAACGGTTAAAACCAAGAGAAATAATTCTTACATAAGAGTGGTGCCAAACAATAATGTGAGAAAATGATTGATGTCTTTACCCAATATTTTCTTCAAAATCAGCACCTCCAGCTTTACAGTTTCATGAGTTGTTAGCTGTTTACGTTGCTTTATTGGAATATGGTGACAGTAGGTGTTTTCTGTCTTACATTGTAAAAAAAGGGTAATATGCAATTCAGAGCAATGGGACCATTATTTTGAAAAAGAACTGACTGTGTAATTTAAAAAGAGCAAAATCCACTAGTATACTTATTGAAATAATTATAAAATATAAACCAATAAAATGCACCTTTTCTGACTTAATATTTTATTTTATGATGTATTCCTACATCTATTGTACCTGAACTATATCATACCTGTATATATAAAACCGTCTTCCTGAAGATGAACCCTCGGATTGAAAACATGTAGAAGACATCATAAATTAAATATTAGTTTTATAAACGGTACATTTTGTTGGTTTATATTGTATAATTATATTACAATGCATGGTGCAAAAAACATAAAATTCTTCAAATAGTCCAGTTAATGTACCCATGCTGTTGATTATGCAGTAGTGTATTTGGTTGTAGATGTTGTGTTGAATGGTAAGGAAGTACAATTCACAATCAGTTAAGTTTTAGGATGTCAGAGGTTTGTGTATGTATAAATGTGTACATTCATGCACTTGGGTATGCAAATAAGTTATTAATTTTTTTAGTAATTTTTGTAAAATTGGAATAAGTGTGATGTCTTATGTTCAGTTGCCAAAATTTGTACACAAATTGAGATTATTTGGTATATCATTTATCTTCAGAACAGGCACCAAGCAGTGATGTCTTACTGTTTTTTCGTGCTTACACTGTGACATTCATGTCCTTTACGTTTAGAATTTTCCAGTCCTGTTTATGTCAGTGAATGGTCACCATAGAAAATACTATACATTATGCACACTTTTGAGTGTCACGTAATGTGTAACTGATTCACAATGTGCTTGCCATTAGGAATCACAACAACGAAGTGCTGAATACCGAGACATTGCGAGCTCCCTACACTTATGGATGAGGGAGAAATTATCTTTCATGTTGGATCGAACTTTTCCGAATACACTAATCGAAATGAAGAAACTTGCTGCCGAATCGAGTCGTTTCCGAACAGATGAGGTCCCTCCACGGCAGAAGGACAAGCAGAGACTGACACATATTTTCCGAGAATTGGAGGTAAGTATCATTTTGCAAAATGATATTTAATTACAAAAGAAAACTTGTGAAGTCAGTTTGAGGCAAACAGACAATACAGGATGTCATCCTCCTAGTGTCTGTGTGATCTTTATATTGCATTAAATTGTAGACAAGTATATTAATTTTCCCGCACTTCTTGTGAATTTTTGTCCATGTTGTTTATAAAATCAACACATGATAGAGAGGTCGCATTGTGTTTCATTTCCAGTACCACTAGTTATTTGGGGGGGAGTTGTTGTCTGTTCTAAAAGATGAAATTAATAATTTGGGTTCATATCAGTTTATGGTATTCCTTCTTCACTTAATGCTCAAGTCAGACTTTCTCTGACTGCTTTTGGTATTTGTGTTGTGGTAAGCTAAGTATGTCTACAGTCTGCTTGAAATAAATCAGTTTGTTTCACATTAATGTTGGTCATACTCAACAACAGTGTAAATTTCTCATCCATTGTGTCACTATTAATTTTTGAAGGAAACTGTGGTAAACTACATAAAACAGTTAAATAAACAAAGTAGGTTAGTGTTACTGATATCAAGAAAGGTTCAGATTTAACATTATGTTATGAAATATGTTTGTAAAACAGAGATACTTTGAGGCTGTGGGTGAAGTAGATATGGAGCCAGAGCTGCATATTGATGTACTGGACAAGAACTGGAATCGGCTCATGATGGCTCACCAGGAACGGGACCATGCTATCCTTGAAGAGATCAAAAGGTAAGTGGGATATAATGTACCAGTGAAATGTAAAAACAAAGCTGTTGCGTATTTATGTCATTCTTCATTTCCATTGTCTGGGAATTTTGCTGTATGTAATATAATGTTGTACAGTGCACCACTTGTTTTAAAAATTGAGCTTATCAAATAGGTACATATTTCTGGAGGGTAAGTAATAAAAGTTGATTGAAAATGAGTTATTCTATATAAAGAATTTGAATTAGGTTTATTTTACTAATACATGTTACAGAGTAGTGATAACTACATCCTAAATAAGTAGGAGCACATGCCAAACACCAGTATGCTTAGGCTTCTTCTTAGCTCTGTGTATGGCCACTGCATTCTGCCAAGTCTAGGGTTTTTGGTTGGCACTGTCCGTGATTTTACTCTTCCCGTTTTAGTGCTAATGAAGGCTGTGTCAGGTGCACAGTTTCCCTATCTGTGTGAAGCTGAACTGTCAAGCATAAAAATCCATGCATAAAACCTTGCACACACATCTGTATGGGTTGGATAGCTTGTCATTCCATCCCCTTTCACTGCAGTGCCTCTGACTCTTCACACATACCCATTCCCAGTGATGGCCCTTTGTATTTCTTGCTGTTACTGTTTGCTTTCTAACAACAGTGTGATTTTATTATTTCTAATTCTTAACTGTACAGGTTTCTGATAATGGTTTTAGGCTAGACAAATTTGGATGAAAGGAGAAGGGTAAGGCAGATCAGCCTCTGAGATGTTGACAGTGTACCCTGAGACAGTGGACAGTGACAAAAGTTTCAGTCACAACATCATACTGTTTTATTTTGACAATCTTTTTCTGTCTGATGACAACATTGTTAAAATGTGAGGTAGTGTAGTTTGCCAGTTACAAGTTCACATAGGTACAGCGTGATAGAATTCGTGATATTCTTGAAACTTACAATAACACTGACAGTGGTCAGTCAAACATAGTTGTGTTTGTTATGTAGTTACCAAAACAAGTAGCTGTCATAATAAACATAACTGAGTTACTTAAATTTATTATCCCTCATCTCTTAACACACTATCTCAGAAAACCATTTTATACATCCATTTCCAACAATGTTCCTTTTATGTATTGGTTTGTAAGTAAATAAATATGTTTGTTATTTCAACAAACATTTTTTCTTCTGATGATTCTATGTACATTCTTTGTTACAATTTCATTTGTAATAATGTCCTGTTTTATTTGGAAAGTGCCATCCAGACACAACAGTTTCCATCCATTATTAACGTCCAATTCAGACCTTTTATTATAAAAATAAATACTAAGAACAAATATACCAAATTTTGATGGATCATTAGTTATTGTAGTCATAATTGTGTAACTTAGAGATTGAGGGTGTGTGAAGTCTTCACATTACTGAAGATAAGAACTTTCATACTGTATTTTTCTGGCTTTGTTAGAATGTCCTGACAAAAAGGGCTGCTTTCCTGGAAGGTAACTAGTTGCTTGTTGACGGTCAAATCTTCCATAGTATGTAGGCTTTGAAAATTTTATACAGATGCTTTAGACACTGAATACTGCTGGCAGTTTGTCAGTCTCTTTTTTTTTAATCAGGCCTAGCACTGATATCATGAACACATACATAGAAAATTGTAAGTTGAAATTGTTATATGACAGGGTTGTGGCCATGAAGACCATGTTTGTTGTATTTCACATTTGAGACTTCAGAATTCCAATAACATAATAAGAATCCTAAAAGACCATGGTTGTTATTATGTGTCACATATTTGTAGGGGAATATAGCCTTCACAAAATCATTTTGTGATATTTGTTGCAATCAGGGACAGGTTGAGATGTAAGTTTAAAAATCTGTGTCCACGTAGAGTTTTATGTGTTATGTAGGTTCACTGTGAATGTATAGAAGTATTTAATATTAGAAATTCCAGATGTGTAGGAAGTTTTGTGTTAATTTCAGGTTGGAGCGCTTGCAGCGCTTGGCAGAGAAGGTGCATCGTGAGATGAAGCAAGTGGACTCTCGGTTAGAAGAGCTGGAACAGCGGATAGAGGATGAAGCTCATCGTCTAGATCGTCTTCACCCACTTGATGCCAAGCACAATGTAGATCTTCTGGAGCAAGAAATCAGACTTACAGAGGATAGCATCAACAGCTTGTTTGGAGATGTCCAGAGCCTCAGAGATGGACGCTACCCTCAGGCTTCTGACCTCCATAAGCGGTGAGTAAATTTAGAGACATAGACTGTATACAATCAAGACCCAGTATTGCGCCACTGTTTGTTCACTGCAATTTGTGGCAGTGTATAGAGTGTAGCATTAAATCAAAATACAGTATAATAAGTAATTTCTGTTTACAGACTCCATGTGTGCTGAATGAGAGTGGTACTGTGTCAGGGTTTGAACATATTTTTTTGAACCCCGTCACTAGTTTGCAACAATGGAAAGTACAGTTATTTTCTAGTATTCATTATGTTTTGTTTAAGGTTCTTCCCTTATTAGGTGTATAATGATTGTCATTTTATTCATATTTACACTGGAGTATACTGTTTTATGTAGTCGGTATAGCAACTGGGTACGGGCTGGGTGGTCCAGGGATCGAATCCCGGTGGAGGCAAGATTTTCCGCACCCATCCAGACCGGCCCTGGGGCCCACCCAGCCTCCTGTGCAATGGGTACCGGGCCCTTCCTGGGAGTAAAGAGCGGCCAGGGCGTGACGCTGACCCCTCACCCCCTTCTAGTGCCATGGTCAAGAAAGAGTGGAGCTATACCTCTACTCTCCGTATGGGCCATACGGCCTGTACAGAGCCTCAGTGCCTGTACAAGGGGTGGACTTTATACTGTTTTATAATCAAGCCTTGTTCATTCTACTGTCCTCCTTGAATTTCTTGTGTCTGTGTCCATTATTTCCCCATTCTGTTTTGTGTATCTTGCCTCACTTTGTCTCTCCACACTATCCTTCATCTGCCCATTGGTCATTTATATATCATCTTCATTCTTTATCCTGTCAGAACATTCCTGTTGTCATTCATGTGAAAGCTGAATGTGACCAGCATATGTTGTAGCATGTTACAGTAAATGGAAGTACTGTGTTCAAAAGTGCTCACCCCTAATTGTTATTTGGTTGTGTTTTTGAAAGCAGTTGTATGTCATGTTATAAACTGCAAGTTGCATTTCCCTAATCTGGAAATTCATGATCTAGCACTACCTGTGGTTGGGCGCGATTTCATGATTTACTGAAAATCGTAAGGAAAAGTATGATAATCGTGGATCAAGTCACACAGTTTTGTTTTATTTTATAGTAGAATTTTGCTCTGTTTAAGTTTTTTCATCTGAGTTGAATGTTAATTGTAATTTCTAAATTGTACCATGGTTTGGTCCTGCACAGTGCATTCTGGGGTGAATGAGTTGGCATCATTTCTTTATAAGATGTCTTTATTTCTTTTCCTTTCCTTTCTTTTCTTTTCTTTTCTTTTCTTTTCTTCAATGCTTCCTGTATTTATTGTCTTGTGCCAGTGCATTAAAGTTTTATAAAAACACCTTATTTGATGAAGGCATGTGTAAGGTGTTGATCAAAATTTGCTGACCTTTCATGATTTGGAAAATTCCCTGGTCTAGCACTGGCCAGGTACTGAGGGAACTGTATTACAGGGGTGTGAATTGTACCATGTTTTATGAATTTATCGTTTAGGTACTGTTCCTGATGCCATGATACGCCAGTCAGTAAAGTGACAAGCTGCTAATTTTACTGCCCAGGTTTCATTCCCAGTAGCATCACTGAAAGTTTTCTTTTTGTCACCCCCAGAGTGCCTCTGGGGCTGACCCACTCTCCCTCATAACACATACTAGGCTCTTTTGTGTGGAAGTAGAGACAGTTGGAGCATAATGTTGCTATTCAGTTATTGTCCTTATTAATAATGTGAGCTCAGTATCCAAACTATTATGACACTGTTTTGAGCTGCAGTGCCAACTGTTAACGTACTTCTAGCTAGTGGGTTCTTTTAAAAATTAAGAAAAATTGAGTTATAATTCAGTTTACTATAATTTTCTTAAATGTAAAATTTCTGTATATTTTATGCATTTGATTTTCCAGAGTTCAAAAGCTGCACCAACGTTGGGTGGCACTGAGATCACTGCTGCATTCAAAGCTCATCACTCCCTTAGCCTCCATATCATTCCCAGTTGAGGAGAGGACTGTGACTCGGCAAACACGAACTGTCCTGGAAACACGACTGGTTGAGACCAACATCCATTTCCGTCAGCTTCTGGAATGTACTGAATGGTGTCGTAACAAATTGGTGAGCCATCGTTGGGTTGCTGTTTTATTCACATTTCATTGTGTTTCATAAAATGTTTTATATGAACTTTATAGAACTTTATAGTTTTATATTGGAGTTTGAAAGTCCTCAAAAGCCCTTCACTTGCATAATAGGTTTATTATGTGCTGTTATTTTTTAGAAACAACTGCAAGAAGCAGAATATGGGTCTGATTTGCCTAGTGTTCAGAATGAACTCACCATCCATCAGAGGGAGCACAAGACTATTGAACAGTTCCATATTAGAGTGGAGCACTGTGTGTCTGCAAGGGTGAGTTTAACCTCATTATCAGGGTATATGCCTTTGCATAACGTTATAGTGTTAAATTTCCATTGTTTTCAAAGTAAAAGGAGATGTCTGTGTGATTAATTAAGCACCATCCTTTGAAGATGTGAGATTGGTGAGCTTGTACCTTGGCTGCTTTGACATTGAGGAAGAGCCCAGGTACCCTTTGGGTAGGAGGCTTAGTGAGCCGCTGGCCCAATTTGAGTGTAGCTGCAAAGAGAAAACTTTACAGCCATTGGTAATTGATCTGTGGTGATCCACCCAATTGTCAGCTACAGTACTGTATGTGATTTAAGGCGATGAAGCTTGCTGTGTTCGTCACTTGACACCAAGAAACCGTTAAGTTCATCGTTGTGTTCACAAATGCCTGTGACTGGACCGTATCCTGAGCTACATATATTCAGTCCATATTATCCTATCTATTACGAGTTTTAATATTATTCTCACATTTACGAGGTGTGCCAACTCTTCTCTTTCTGCAGGTTTCCTTACTAAAATTTTGTGTGCATTTCTCAACTCTGTCATTAGTGCTACATGTCCTTACAATTTTTTCATCATCTGATATAGTCATCCGTGATACCTAGTGAGAGTATGAATTGTGATGTCCTGAGTCCAGAAGTTTCTTGAAGTCTCTAAAATGGATATTTTGCCTCATTTTGCTCCCACATTTTCCTCAGTATGTGGCAGGGGAACATACAGAATATCTGATTACTAGTTTATTTGTTATATTCAAAAGTACACTGATGGGTACAAATAATTCCTTCTGCCTTTGGAGTTCACCTTGAGAGAAGAATGTTAGGTACTGCTCTGTACAAACTTGTTCAATAATTTCTAGTCATTGTTGTTCCTCTTGTTATAAACTAGTACAATAATAAGTTTTTACCACTTTGGCAAGCCTTGCTTATTCCAAACAGAATAAGTTGTGGATCTCAGAATGGAATTCTTCAGTCTGCTGAGTGATTACTTTTTTCAAGAAAGACCCTGTGCCATGGAGTTAATTCTGTATTATTATCTGTTGTAGAATAATTTCCATGGAGAAGAGCTTCAACTGTATACACAGTATCTTAGCCAACTGCAGAAGGTGTATGCTGAACTTCTCGTGACCTCCAACAAGCGCATGTCAGACTTGGAAACACTGCAGGACTTCCTCCAGTCAGCCACCAATGAGCTTATTTGGCTTAATGAGAAAGAAGAAGTTGAAGTGTCACGAGACTGGAGTGACAAGAATCTTAACATTCCAGCCATTGAACAGTATTATGAGGTAAGAATGTGTCACTGCTATAGCTATAGCTCTGTGTACTAACAGAACATTGCAGGGTATATACACTGGTTGTTGGAATTTTTTGTAAGTAGCATTCTGACACAAAGTTTTTGTTTATGCCTCTCATCACTCCCCATGATTAGAAATCATTTACTGATATTTTACACATTTGTGACATTATTTCACTATTCTGACTGTAGAATATTTTTGCAATCTGTGGGTTAAATACATGTTCGTATTTGTGCTAAACTGCAGAAATGTTTAAATTCAGGTGATAATTGCCATCTTCACTTCAGATTCTTTTAGCTTCATATGTACTATGTAAGAAGCTGAAGAAACAACTCTACAATTTGACCTTTTTTATTCGGGTGTGAAGCTTGGTCATTTGCCCTAAGGGAGGGACATGTACCACACATGATAAAAGTGATTCTTGAAGTATTGTGTGCATGATTAAATTAAGGATGATGAGGTGATGATGATGGTGGTTATGGTGGTGGTGGTGGTGGTGGTGGTGGTGGTGGTGGTTGTTGTTGTTGTTGTTGTTGTTGTTGTTGTTGTTGTTGTTATTGTTATTATTATTATTATTATTATTATTATTATTATTATTATTATTATTATTATTATTATTATTATTATTATTATTATTAGCACTTGTGGAAAATGTGAGAATGTAATATAGAAATTCAGTCATGAAACCTGAAGGGAATAAATCATCTGAAGATTTAGGTATAATTGAAATAAGAATGTTAAAGAGTGTGAAGTAACACAGTATGAGTGTATGAAATGCATGCATTTGCGACTGGAATAGGGTCAGCCGTTGTGGACACGATAATGAACCATCTGAGTGCCATAAGTATAGGGAATTAACCAACTTTTCAAGACAGCCATACACTCTACATAAAATGACTAGGGAAGGAGGGTTGGTTGGTCCTTGGCTGTATCTTGTTGAAATTTTCTAAGAAACATTTGTACTTGCATAGGCATAACATGGCTAATAACTTTGCAGGGACAATGTCAACCAAAGGTTAATAATTTACAAAGGGGTCAGGTTACAAAGAGGTGGAGGAATGTCATGAACCAGTCATTAGTATACATACACCCCTTTCCCCCAATCTATTAAATTTTATTTTTCCCTCTTCAATTCAGTAGCTATAAAAACTATTCTTGTATAGTAAAATACGTGGGGGGCATTTGGCTCCCCCCCCCCCCAAAATTATCCTTTTGGTTACTGAATTTTTTGGAACATTGATGTTGAGCATAAAAGTGTATAAGGCGTCTGCAATGAACATGGTGGGGGTTTTGC
>Ga0123353_10003977_pt1 | contig 18916 bp, 17 predicted proteins | sample TergutLab28metaG_3_FD_92763 | JGI IMG/M metagenome (GOLD analysis project Ga0123353, IMG submission 92763) | Labiotermes labralis P3 segment gut microbial communities from Petit-Saut dam, French Guiana - Lab288 P3 | ecosystem: Host-associated > Arthropoda: Insects > Digestive system > Gut ... | reverse complement strand
TTCGGAACGGATCGAAATTCGTAACATGGCTCCTCTGTGAAATAATTACAAAAAACAAAAAACCATGATACCGATTTTCAAAAAAGCGAAAAAGAGCAATTTCTAGCCGGAAAGGGTATAGTTCACTCGATCTGCAACCACTCAACTCCTGCCCCCACAGCGCAATTATCCGACTGCTGAAACTTTATTTGCACCATATTTTTTGAGATAGAAACGGACAAATCTTTATGCAGGTTGTCGAATCAACCGCTACCCCGACACTGCAAGGCATAATCAAGGAAAATGTACTTTTCGGTTCAACGGTTTGTACCGACGAAGCCGGTGCGTATCAGGGGCTTGCCGCCGCCCATTTCAATCATCAGACCGTTAACCACTCGGCAGGGCAGTACGTGAACGGGAACTTTCATACCAATTCGATTGAGTCGGTCTGGGCGGTAATCAAGAGAGGGCATTATGGCGTTTACCACAAGATGTCGGAGCCGCATCGTTTCCGTTACATTCACGAGTTTGCCTTCCGGCTTAATGAGGGGAATTGCAAGTACGATACCGTTGACAGGTTGGAATCGCTGATACGGGGAGTAGTGGGACGACGCTTGACTTGGAAAATGCTGACGCAGGGAATCTAAAACGATAAGGGAAATCATTCTTTCAACCTACGTTTTCGGTACATCGAAAAAAGGGCGTAAAGAATCATTATAACGCCAATGCCCGTCAAAGAATAGCGCACTGCTTTGCTAACAGTGGACTCCTTCCGTCCCTCCATCAGTTCCCGCAGTTCTTGTGCCGAAATACTCACCGGATCGTCAACTATCTTTTCGCCGTCCCAGTAACCTAAAACCCGGTCAATTCGGTAATCAACAACATCCGAATTGAGAGGCGGATTTAATGCAGCCAATGTAAACGTTTCCGATGGAAAGGACTTTTTGATCTGGACATCCTTCACAGTAAAATACCGGTCAAAGACAACAACATCCTCGCCATCATCCTGGGGGGCAACTCTGTAAATGTGTACCTTTGTAGGAAATGGAAGGAATTCGTGATTCGAATAGTCATTATCTATTCGAACTTTACCCCATTCTGCTTCCACTGTTTTTCTTAAAAGATGGAAGTCCGGCTCTTTAATATACAGCATCCAACGAGCGAATCCATTTCGTTCATCGTCTTGACACTCAACAACATAAATCGAATGCCCCTCAAAAATTTTTCGGGAAACTGAATAGTTAGGTCTATTTCTAGGGAAACAGTCGCCAACATCTCCTTTGTGACTCATCATATCAATAAGTCCAAGCATGCGAGGATCATACACTCCTGCACCATAAGCATTTATAGATTGATGCGGTACGATGGCAACATGCTTTGCATCATACGTTCCCATATAGTACACAACGTCCTCAAGAAGGATGGATTTCATCCCTCTAAAAAATTCGCTAGGAAGATGTTCTTTACGAATTTTCCCCCTTTCATAATCGACAATCTGTTCCGACGTTTGACCAGTCTCCGCTCGATATTCTTCATAGCGAATGTGGAAACAATCATACTTTAGCCGTTCCCTCTCCACTCCCTTCAAGAGAGCAATAGCCTTTGCGTCGTCGTTGGCGCAACAAATCGTTGGCAACACAACAATCAAACCCAAGCACAACGCAAAACGATACATGACACAGCCACCTTTCTACAGATATGTTCTTCTTCTAGCACTGGAAAACACACGTTCACAGTCCGTAGGGACACCCCCAAATGGGATACGAAAGAATAAGTGTCGCCTTTTGCAACCGAGCAATGCTCCCCTGCCGGAAAGCATATCCCTGGAACGGTTGACAAACTACCCTTCAGGACAGACTCCGTCAGGATCCTTAACAATTTTATTTTTCTGTTTCCACGGAGACCACGTTCCCGAAGCCTCACAATGCCCATTATTCGATGCACCCTTCCAGACACATCCCATCCAACGCCAACAATCCGCCCCCTCTTCGGTTGTAAGACCACTATTGGAGGAAGTAGTGCCATCGGGGAACTTGTTGATTTCATAGAGAAAAGATGTTTTGACTACTGCACAAAACGTCCATGATATTCCCTCACAAGTTCCTACACGATCATCGGGATCATAACACAACTTGGTATTGCCACTTGGCTTCTGGCAGTCATTAGCCAATACGAAACTGTGCGCCACATAGGCAACAACGAGAACGACAATGCCCACTACAAGGGCGATAATTTGTTTGTTCATATTACTCTCCTGCTTTGTAAAAGCGGTAAAGGGTTACGGGAACGGCTTGAATTATGCTCTCTCTTCCCGCTGGAAAAAGCACAATTTCGACAGGTATCGTCTCATCAATCGCCGCATCACGGCATGGATTGATGGTAAACGTAATTGTATGTTTTTCTGCTTTCAACGCAGAATCGAATTCCACATGAACCAAGTCTGTTGAACTCTTGCCGACGCTACGAATTTGCGAAGGAACGGACGAAACGACCTGAACTTTCTCCTTCATTATACCCTCTTTGTCCGAGGAAATCAATATGTACGAGGGTTCGGTAGAAATGGGAGCGACGTAGGATGCTGCCAGCATAACTATACCACGAGGTACGGTCACGCTATTCGTGTCAATAATCAAATGTCCGTGAACCGTCTCCGAATTGGCAAGGGATGAGCCATCGAACGCCACTTCAATTTCATACCCCTGACCGGACGAAACGATGTTCGCCGTGAACAACCCTGATGATGGCTTAATGTCGATAATTTCCAGCATCTCCATTTGTACTGGAGTAACACGAAAAGACCGCTTTGCCGTTTGTGATTCTAGGGCAAGAATATCGCCGAATTTCAATTCCTGCGGTTCAATCCGATAGTCAGGCAGGATTGTTGCAGTCACTTCCAGCGTGAGAATTTCCTCTCCCAGCCATTTCGGGTCATCACTTTGGTAGCGATAAATGATGTTAATTTTTCCGTTTGCTTTGTCTTGATAAGTACCTGTATTGATAAACACTGGAAAATCAACCTTGTGACCGGGAGCAAGGGTTGATCCCACAAAATTATCGTTGCTTTCCGACCATGTGCAACTACATGAAGACTGCATTCCCAAGATACGAATCGGAACGTCGACTTTGTTTGTCAGCACAAAATCATGTTGGAGTTGCGTATTTTGCCGGACTTCGCCGAAATGATGTGTATGAGAATCGAGGACAGTGAGTCCCATTCTGGCGGGTCTGGGCGGCGTGGGAACAACAGCAACCTGCGTACCCGGCAGAATCGGAGCAAGTGAAGGAGCACTTACATGTGACGTTGCTGGACTGATGGGCGGGATGTTCGAGTCTGGACTATCGAGATTTTCCACCGCAACCGGTGTCGTCTTGCTACAACCCGACGCAAGCGACACCAGAAAAACAAAACCGATGAAAAAGCAGTGGTAGCGATACATGGCACACCCCCGACAGAACACGTTGCACTCTACCCGATGATTTGGTTTCGGAAAGTACCCCCCCTCCACTCCCTTACCCCAGAAAATTCTTGGGAAAATCCAAGTGTCCTATTGACTCTCGGTGGCAATCGCTCATAATTAGCGTAAGCCATTGATACTAATTGGTTTATGGCGAATTTGTAAATCAGTGGTAAGAATGAAAGAGAAAGAAGCGAAGATTATGAGCCCGATTCTGTGTCCGCCCGAAGTTTTGCAAGCCGCTCACGTCCCGGAGCCGTTAAAACACATTGAGACTTCATCAGATATTTTGGAAGAGTCTGAAACCAAAAAACAGCAGGTTTGCAAGGGTCAATCTTACTCGCCATCACACGAAGGTCAGCAATGCTCATCGTTGGTTGGGCAAAGTCATGCGACAACACATATAGAGTCCATAGAACTTGATCGGCTATGGTCTTTGCTAGATGACTTTCAGGTGGAATTTTTTCGAGCCATTCGGGGGGAATTTGGGCGTTTTGTTTTAGAAAAGTTTCCTGTGGCAGAGCCTCGATTATCGTCAGAAGAATGATTTCTGCTTCTTTGTCCAATTTCATACGAGGTCTCACTCATGGCTTTGAGTATGAAAAGTGGATGGTACAGATTTTGCAATCCTGTCAAGAGCAGTTTATACTTGACTCGGATTTGGAATCCCTCATAATTGATGGGGCGATAGTTTCCCCCTTTACACACAGTTTCACGCGGCGTTGCCTCCCAATTCGCCGAATTGTTCTCCGACACTCAGCAATGAAGAATCGCCGCTCATGTCGGCAAGTAGTCTGCATACTGGCGGAGTCAATGCTGCATTGGCGGATGCCTCAGTCCGGTTCTTTTCTGAATCAATATCGACGTACAATTTAGATCAGGTTCCCCCGACCAGACCTGTAACCGGTCCTGCGATTTGGGGTGTTTGGTCTGAACTAGGCTCACGAAACGGTGGGGCATCTCCATCGTTTTAATCAAATTTTATCTTCGTCAGTAAAATGCACTTTGCCTTGGCAGATATTCCCACCGAACTCCAAACGAAAAGTACCCACATACTTTTTCTTGGTTAATATCTGTATCAAGGCAGAAAATGTTTCCTCTTGCCATTATAGTATCAATGTTTATCGTGATTTTTTTTTCCGGGACGTGGCGGCTCTTATTTTGAGGATGGCTGATATGGGGTTGCATCGTCGCTATGGCTATCATTGCACTAACGCTGATGGAAATGGCAGGGAATTATTCGATGTCTCTGAAAAATATATTAGACTGGTTGTTTTCCGATTCAAAATAAACGATCCTCAGAAAATTTGCCAAAACGTCATCAACACACCACTTTCGCTTGAAGAAAGCATTTGGTAGAATCATTTGCATGACAAACATACGAATTGGCATCAATGGAGCGGCGGGTCGGATGGGACATCGGCTCATCGCCCTGACAAAAGTTGACCCCGAACTGGTACTAGCGGCGGCATTGGAACGAACCAATCATCCTCAAATCGGCAAAGATGCTGGCGAACTGGCAGGTGCAGGAACGCTCGGCATTCCGCTGACCGCCGAACTCAAAAAGAACGTCGACGTGCTGATCGATTTTTCCTCCCACCAAGGGACAGACATGCTTCTCCAACGTTGCACCGAACTACAAATCCCACTGGTCTTTGCGACGACCGGTCTTTCGTTCGACCAATCGGCACGGCTTCGAAAAGCCGCCCAGACGATTCCGGTACTTTGGTCGCCAAGTATGAGCATGACCGTCAATTTGGCGATGCGACTTTGCGAAACGGTTGCCCAAGCGTTAAACGGAAAGGATGTCGACGTGGAAATCATCGAAAAACATCACCGATTCAAGGTTGATGCACCCAGCGGGACGGCATTGAAATTCGGGCAACTGATTGCCGAAAGAATGAACCTCACGGAGCCGAAGCACGGTCGGTACGGAGAGACTGGCGAGCGGGGGCGGAATGAAATCGGTTATCATGCTGTCCGAATAGGAGACAATCCGGGCGAGCATACGATTCTTTTCGGTTTGCCGGGCGAGACACTGGAAGTTACGGTCAAGGCATCGAATAGGGACTGCTACGCATCAGGATCCCTTGCCGCTGCCAAATTTCTGCACGGTAAGCCCGCCGGACTCTACGGAATGAATGATGTGCTGGATTGTCGAAATGTTGACTGATTTGACCGCGAGTAGATCAGTCCGTCGGTATCTGTCCTTTCAGATAACCCGCATGATGCACTTTCGGCACCATCGGATAGAATAGACAGAAACAGAATCGCCGATCAATTTGATGCTTTTACAACGTGCAGAAATGGGTTGGATCGCAGAAACGCCCGCCAAGATCAACCTTTTTTTCGAGGTGCTGGGCAAACGAAACGACGGTTTTCACGAAATCGTTTCGATTGCGGTGCCCATTCGACTCTTCGATACGCTAACGTTCGAGTTGTACGACGATCCGGCGATTCGATTCGAATGTATCGGCGGCGGCAACGATATACCGGTTGATGGAAGAAACCTTGTTGTTCGAGCGGCAAAATGTATTCAACAACGTTATAATGTTCGACAGGGAGCGGCAATAACATTGACCAAACGTATTCCGAGTCAAGCCGGTTTGGGTGGTGGTTCCAGTGATGCCGTCGCCGCTCTCCGATTGGCATGCAAAGGTTGGAATCTCAACGTTCCCGATTCCGAACTCCTGCCGATAGCCGCCGAACTTGGAAGCGACTGCCCCCTATTCTTCTACAATGTACCGACCATCAGCAGGGGACGCGGCGAACGGGGGCAACCGCTCCCGCCGATTCCGTCGCTTGCCCGGCACGGGCTCTGGTTCATACTCATAAAACCGCCGGAGGGATTGTCCACCGCCGCCGTCTACGCCGAGTGCATGCTCCTTCACGATAAACGATTTCGCCAACCGGATGATTTGATAGTGGCTCTGTCCGATAGTAACATAGAAGAAATTGGGCGGAATCTATTTAACCGCTTGGAAGTGCCCGCCCAAAAACTGTGGCACCGGTTCGATGAGATCAAAAACCAACTTCTGTCGGCAGGTTGTCTTGTTGTGCAGATGAGTGGTAGTGGTACTGCTTTTTTCGGGTTGTGCAGGGATGAAATTCACGCGACCGAGGCGTTTCTGCGGCTTCGAGGCGAATTGTCACAGGGGAGCGACGTGTTTTTGGTGCAGACAGAGTGAAAGCCGAATTTTATAGAGCGAGAAAACCTAACTCCTGATTCGCCCGAACTCGATGTCGTGCCGAAGTGCCGCTTGCAAACGGTACAAGTATTCCGAACGCGGAATCTCCACCGCACCGAACCGGGCAGTGTGTTCCGTTTTCATTTGAATATCAACGAGTTTATAATTCTGCTTCTGCAAGTGCCGCATAAGAGCCACCAACGCCACCTTTGAAGCGTCGCGTTGCCGGAAAAACATCGATTCGGCGGCAAACAGTCCGCCAATGGCAACACCATACACCCCACCCACGAGGGCATCGCCGCTCCACGCCTCGACGCTGTGAGCATAACCGAGGTGGTGGAAGGCAATATAAGCCTCAATCATTGATGGTGTGATCCATATCCCGTCGTGTTTATGAGATTCGGCACAGCCGCTAATAACTCCCGCAAAATCAGTATCCGAAGTGATACGAAAGCGTCCGCTCCGGCAGGTTCGCTCCAAGCGCCGGGAAACGTGAAACTGGTCGAACTCGAAAATACATCGTGGATCAAGCGAAAACCAAGCGAGAAGTGAACGACCGAGATACGTCTGGGGCCAGGGAAAGACACCGTGAGTATAGGCGTGAAACAGCCAATCGGGAGTCAACATTCCTCCGACGTGGACAAGACCTTTTTCGTGAACATCCATCGGCAATGGGAACGTAGTTGAAAACTATACTATGAAACGTGGACAAATTGGAAAGTGTGGCAACAAAATGGCTGAAATTTATCTCAGAGAAGTAGGAGCAGCTTTATTTTCTACCTTATTCATCTGACAAAACAACCCGTCCCCCAATGCCGTCATTTCCGCGCAGGATTGACATTGTTACCACTAAGGAATACCATGTATGGTGCCAGCGAGGAGGGTGGAACAATGCCGGAAACAGAACCCAAAAGAGTAGTGCTTGTAGATGATGATTACAGTAATCTCATCAACGGTAAGAACGTTCTGAAAAAGCAGTACGAGGTTCTGACCGTTTCATCGGGGGAAAAGTTATTCGAACTTCTCAAGCAGATTATTCCCGATATTATCTTACTCGATGTCGAAATGCCGGTTATGCACGGCTACGATGTGTTCCGAGAACTTCGAAAAGACCCTATTCTGGCAGAGATACCGGTCGTTTTTTTGACCGCTAGGAGCGATGTCGGTAGCGAACTCGAAGGGCTCACCCTCGGTGCAGTTGACTACATTTCCAAGCCTTTTTCCCCGCCATTGCTTCTCAAACGGCTCGAAAACCACCTCGCTTCCGAAACACAAAAGAAATTATTACGGCAATACGGCAATAATCTAGCCCAAATGGTCAAAGATCAAACACGCACTATTTCGGAACTGCAAACTGCCATCTTTTCGGTTCTGGCGAATCTCGTCGAATACCGCGATGACGAGACCGGGGCGCACGTTAATCGAACGCAACGTTATTTTCGTGTGTTGATCGACGGATTAATCGAAAAGGATTATTATAGCGATGAGATCGGTACATGGGATATCGGATTGGTTTTACTTTCCTCACAACTCCACGACATCGGCAAGGTGGCAATTCCCGATGCCGTTCTGTTAAAGCCGGGAAAATTAACGCTGGAAGAGTTCAATATCATCAAAACCCACACCATCATTGGTGGTCAAATCGTCGAAGGAATCGAAAGTGAATTGCAGCACCACCAGTTTATCCACTATGCTGGATTAATGGCGATTTCCCATCATGAACGGTGGGACGGAACAGGTTATCCCCATCAATTATCGGGACAAGATATTCCACTTCACGGACGTTGTATGTCCATTGTCGATGTTTACGACGCGCTCGTGTCGATTCGACCCTACAAAAAATCGTTCACACACCGAGAAGCGATAAGGATTATTGCCGAAGGAAAGGGAAGACACTTCGATCCGTTGATCGTTGACACTTTTTTAGATGTGGAAGAAAGAATTTACATCGAGTCGATTAGCACTGGTCAGCATAGACCCAAAAGAATTATCGAAACACAGGGAACCAACATCTCTGATCTCACATACCTATGAAAAACTTCTGGAAAATCACTTTGCTGGCAGTAGCATCGTCGGTTCCATCGGGCTATGCTCAAAACGTCGTCAAGTAGGTTGTCCGATTTGAGGGTTCTGACCAGAACCTCCTGAAAACGGACGCATTTCGTCCATTCGATTCAGGTTTCCAATTAGATAACGACGGCAGATTCACTTGTCCCCTTTTGAATTCTTCTCCTCCTTTGTGGTAAAATATCCCGGCGACATCGAAACGGAGAGAACGGTACACCATGACAAGCAAGAAGTGGGAAAACAGCGCCATGATGCGGGCGGTACAATGCCAACCGGTAACATCCCAGCCGATTTGGCTCATGAGACAGGCAGGACGCTACATGATAGAGTATCAACGTGTCCGGGAAAAAGTGTCCTTTCTCGAACTCTGTAAACGACCGGAACTTGCCGCCGAGGTAATGCTTACTGCCGTGCAGCGGCTCGGTGTCGATGCGGCTATTCTCTTTTCCGATATTCTGCTGATCCTCGAACCGATGGGATTCCAACTGGAATTTGCCGCCGAGGGTGGTCCCAAAATCGGCAATCCGATCCGGCAACCCGATGATGTTGACCGCGTTCGGGAATTGTCCGCCGTCGAACCGCTACACTTCGTCATGGATGCTGTTCGGTACACGCGGGAAGGATTAGACGGTACGAAACCGCTCATTGGTTTTGCCGGTGCGCCCTTCACGCTGGCTGCCTATATGGTTGAAGGTGGCAGTAGCCGAAACTTCCAGCAGGTAAAAGCCTTTATGCACCTCTATCCTGCGAAGTGGCACGACCTCATGCGGCGCATTGCCCTCTCGACCGCTCGCTACCTCAATGGACAAATCGATGCCGGGGTGCAGATCGTTCAAATTTTCGACAGTTGGGTCGGCTGCGTTTCCGACGAGGACTACAAAAAATACGTGCTTCCTTACTCCAAGATGCTGATCGACCTGATTTTGCCCGGCACGCCCATCATCCATTTTGCGCCGGGCAATCCGATGCTCCTGCCAAGAGTCCGCGATGCAGGCGGGCATGTAATCGGCATTGATTGGCGAATCGCTTTGGACAAAGCGTGGGAAATGATTGGACATGACCGGGCGATCCAAGGCAATCTCGATCCGGCAATTTTGTTCACGGACAGAGATACGATACGTCATCATGCCCAGCATATCATCCGGTTGGCGGAGCGACAACCAGGATTTGTTTTCAATTTGGGAAGCGGCATTATGCCGCAAACGCCTGTCGATAATGTGATTGCTCTCGTCGATATTGTGCATGAACTCGGACAAATGCGATAAGGAGTGGCACTCGATATGCCCGAAAACACGGTAAATATGGGTATAGGCATCCCACTATCACGGGTCATTGAGAGATTATTGTAGTTTGCAGAGTCTGTTGTGCAAGTAGCGGTAGTTGCAGATAACAAAAAGTATGTTAATGTAATATAGACAGAGCATGTATTTTCTCTGACAAAATTGTGATAATCTATATTAATCCCAAACAAAATAATCTCGAAAAAACTTCCCATGCGCACTGTATTCTTCGTTTTGCTCTTTCTGTTCACCGCTTCCCTCGTTACGGCAACGGAAACACTCAAAGAATGGAATTTCAACACCGATGGTCAAAAAGAAGGCTGGACCGGGGTCAACCACTTAACAGATGTTACCGTCAAGGACGGTTTGTTCCAAGCCAATGCGGCAGGACACGATCCCTTTATCGTTCTCGAATCAATCGACATTCCGGCGTTACCGTCGCAAGTGTTCGAGTTCCGGCTCCGAACGAATTCCAGTGGAACGGGAGAACTCTACTACGCCAATTCGACCGAAGGTCCCTACGGCGGTTTCTCCCCAGCGAAGATCGCTCCATGGGATGCAGTCGGCGATGAAAAATTCCATGTTTATCGAATCTATCCCAACTGGGCTCCCGAAAAGAAAATCGTCAAACTGCGGCTCGACTTTCCGAACCTGATACCGGGAAGCACCGACGGCTTTTGGTACGAACTCGATTGGGTTCGGATCGTCGATTTGGACTTCGCCAAGGCTCCCGCCGTCAAACCGGATTGGAATTTTACCGCAATCAAAGACGGTTGGACGGCACCCGACGGATCCCAAGCCGAACCGGGAACCAACGGTTGGAAGGTCAGTGGTGCTATTGAAAGCAATCCTCTGACGCTGGACGTTGACGAATATGGTGTCTGGATTTCTTTTGAACTCGCTACCGACAAAGGGACCCTCAACAAAAGAAAAAACGCAACGGTGGAATTTCTTTCGCACTCCGGTGCGTTTGGTTCCGTCATCGTTCCTCTTAAAACGGATGGTCAGTCCCGCTGGTACAATGTTAATTGTTCGGCGGAACCGGCGTGGAAGGGTAAAATTCATCTACTTCGGCTTAACGTATCAGGAGGCGGCACCGCAAACATCAAACGCTTGATGGTTTCCAACAATCCCCAGGGACCGGCAGAAGTCGAAATCGTGAACGTCTTTCAATCCGAAGGAATCAACAGAACCGGTGTCAAACGACCGTTGGCGATTCGATTGCGGAACACCGGCGGACAAACATCAAAGGACATCAGAATCGACAAACTCTCGCTACCGAACGGCGTGAAAGTCGTTTCGCCGAGGGGTTGGGAGGCGGTTCCCAATATCGAGCCGCTGGAGACGAAAACATACATCCTCGAACTCCAAGCGGCTGTTCCGATTGACGACACACTGACGTTGCAACTTGCCGGTCCGGGTGCGCCGAAAGATACCGTAACGACTCTGCTTCACTTCGACAAGAATCTCAACCTTCCGAAGGCGGATTACGTACCGCTACCGAAGCCGGTGAAGAGCGATTACGAAATCGGTGCCCTATACTTCCCCGGTTGGCATCGAATGCAGGCGTGGGAAAAAATTTACTCAACGCATCCCGAACGCAAACCTGTTCTCGGTTGGTACGACGAAGGCAATCCCGAAGTCGTCGATTGGCAGATCAAATGGTCGCTCGAAAATGGTATCCAGTATTACCTCGTCGATTGGTATTGGAACAAGGGACACCAACAACTCGATCATTGGGTCAAAGCGTTTCAGAAATCGCGGTACAAATCGATGTTCAAATGGGCGATGATGTGGGCAAACCACAACGGTCCCGGTAGCCACAGCGAAGAGGATCAACAGAACGTCACGAAATTTTGGATCGAGAATTACTTCAACACGCCGGAGTATTACACGATTGATGGTCGTCCCGTTGTGATGATCTGGAGTCCCGAAGGAATGGACGACGATGTTCGGAGCATCGAACGGAGCAAGGGGAACGAATTGAGGAAAGGTGAAGGCGTAAAAAAACTGCTCGATCTTTCCCAGAGTATGGTCACGGCTGCCGGATTCAAAGGAATCTTTTTTATCGCAATGAAATGGCCCGAATCATCGACGAAAGCCGAAGATATTCAATGGCTTGCCGATGCCGGTTTTGACATGACATCAATCTATCATTTCATGGATCACGGGGGGAAGGCAGAGGATCCGATGCGGTTTCCGTTTGAATTGGTGGTCGAAGCGAGTCTGCCGCATTGGGAGGGACTTCACGAAACGGGCATTCTTCCCTTTTTGCCGAACCTCGCGTCCGGTTGGGATTCACGTCCGTGGCACGGTGAAAAACATATCATCATTGAAGATCGGAGTGTTGCCGGATTCAAACGGATTTGCGAAGACTTCAAGAAGTTCTCTGTCAAGACGGGCATCAAGACGATGCTTATTGCGCCGACGAACGAATGGGGCGAAGGTTCTTATGTGGAGCCGAATGCGGAATTCGGATTCGGAATGTTTGAAGCGGTTCGTAACGAGTTCTGCATAGAACCGGCGGAGGGTTGGTCTCCCAATATCGGACCGGAAGATGTCGGTCTCGGACCCTATGATCTGCCGCCAATTGAGAATTTTTCACACACCCTTTTACCCCTTTCACACTAAAAACAACATATGAAAGAATTTACATCCCTTAAAGAAATGCTCGCCAAAGCTCGCCGGGAGCAATATGCCGTCGGCGGGTTCGATTTTTGTAACGCCGAAACGGCGAAAGTCGTTTTATCGGAAGCCGTCAAACTGCGGTCTCCCGCAATGTTGATCGCAGCGGCAGTGGAAATTCAACTCTGCGGTATGGAAGACACCGTCAAAATCGTCCGGCTGGTGGCTGAAACCGTGAACGTTCCCGTGTGCCTTCATCTAGATCACACGGGCGATGTCGAAACAGTGTGCCGAGCGGTCGATGCCGGATTTTCCTCCGTGATGATTGATGGTTCGCAATTTTCGTTCGAAAAAAACGTCGAAATGACGCAAGCCGTCGTCAAATACGCTCACAACAAAGGCGTTTCCGTCGAAGGGGAGTTGGGTGCTATCGGCGACAACAAAGATGCTCAACACGAAGGCACCGCTCCGCAGAGTCTAACCGATCCGAACAAGGCGAGGGAGTTCGTCGAACGCACCGGCATTGACGCTTTGGCAGTGTCGATTGGCAACGCCCACGGACTTTATGCCAAACGACCGGAACTCGACTTTGAATTGCTGGAAACGATCCGCGATATGGTCGATATTCCGCTCGTCCTTCACGGCGGTTCGGGAACGCCGATTGAACATTTACACAGAGCGATTGCGCTCGGAATTTGCAAAGTCAATGTCGCATCGGAGATCGGCAAGGTGTTTACCGATTCGTATATTGAAACGATGACTGCTGGGGGAACATGGTGGGTGCTCGCCCTTCAAAAAGCAAAAGATGCTATCGCTCCGGTGATCGAAAAATGGATACGGAACCTCGGCTCGGAGGGCAAAGCATAATGGCGGAGTGGTTAATGTGAAAAAAGGCATTTCCATACCATCTCCAGTAGAATACCATGCCTGAATATCGACAAGACCCACTGACCAGACGGATGGTCATCGTTTCCGAAGAGCGAGCCGACCGACCGCATCAGTTCGACATTACAGATCGACCTTTTCGAGAAATTTGTCCCTTTTGTGAAGGAAATGAGTCGCAGACCCCCGGTGAGACCGCCGCTTTCCGCGATGCTGATTCCGAGCCGAACTCGCCCGGTTGGACTGTCCGAGTGGTGCCCAACAAGTTTCCTGCGGTCGTTCCCAGCGATGTTCCGCAAGTTTTGCACGATTATTCCTTTTCTCGCACTTACGGAAGGGCAGATGGTATGGGATTGCACGAGGTCATCATCGACACTCCCCGGCATGTTTTGAGCATTGCCGATTTGACTCCGTCGGAGGTTTCCGCGATGCTGACAATGTACCGGCTTCGCCTCCAGACTCTACGCACAGATCCGCGTTGGAAGTTTGTTCAAATTTTCAAAAACGTCGGTGCCGCCGCCGGTGCTTCGCTCCCCCATTCGCACAGTCAACTCATCGCGATGCCGTTTGTGCCGCCGTCGTTGATGTCGATGTTGATGAGTGGCGACAAATACGTTCGCGACTTTGAACGTTGTTTATGGTGCGAACGTTTGGCAATCGAGCGGCAATCCGGCGAGCGAATCATTGAGGAAACGGAGCACTTTATCGCGCTTTGTCCTTTTGTCAGCCGATTTGCCGGAGAAATTGAGATTTATCCGAAAAATCACGAGTCGGGATTCGACCAAGTGGAACCGGCATTACTGGATGAACTGGCAGCAATCTTTCACCGTACCATCGTGCGACTCGAAAAGGCAGTGTTTTGGATGAAAGATCCGTTGGCATACAACGTGATATTGAATGTAGCCCCTTTTCGTTCTTGCCGGCACAAGATCGAAGATGATTTCTTGCCTTCTTTCCATTGGCATTTTTCGATTCTGCCGAGTCTGGCGCGAGCGGCGGGGTTTGAGTGGGGCACGGGCTTGCACATCAATCCGATTTCTTCGGAAAAAGCCGCCAAACACTTGCGGGAGGCGATTTAGAACGTGTTTGGCAGCGTATCGCCCATGAGTGGATGCTTCTGCGGAGAGTTTTTTCCACAGTTTGCGCTATTGTGCAATTTCCAGTTTCTGCTAAACTCCCCCCCCCTTTTAGGACGATTATCACGGTATCAATCTTTGTCCGAATGATGTTAAAAAGGGCAAAATAGGCAATGTTTTTGTCTATAGAAAATGAAATACCCGCATATTTTGTTATTCGTGTTAGCAATCACCTGCTCCGGCTTGATGGGGTGCAGTAGCGGTACTTCTGCGCAAATTGTTCCACAGATGGAAGGGTTAACGCAACCGATCCCATTCCTGCACGATCATGCGACCGGACTGAAGACCGCTCGGCAAGAAAAGAAACCGACACTCATCTTTTTTTCTGTTCCCGACAACACCGGTTCACAACGGATGATGGAAACCACCTTTCGCGACGAAGAGATCAAGCGGCTTGCCAAGTGGCTCGTGTGTATCCACGTAGACGGTGCGCAAGACCCGGCATTATGCGAATCGTTGGAAATATCCAGTTTTCCCACGATTATTCTGTCCAACGCCCACGGAGTGGAAATCCGCCGACTCGTTGGTCGGCAAACACCGGATCAACTTGCCGTTCAGATTCACGTCCTGTTGCAATCGGCGGTACTGCGACCGCAAAGTGTTGCCAGAAGATGAGACAACGAGTCTTCTCTAATACATATTTTGCCGAATACCAGCCGAGAAGTATTCCAGATCACCGTATCGTTCGACAAGCCAATTTACCTTTGCCATCTCTTTGGTCTCTTTGAAAGTCTTTGCAGAAGTGGCAACCAATTTCAAGTCATACATGTAACTGTCGAGCAAACCGGGCATCAGTGTTCGGTACTCACGCGGCACCGATTTTGGTGTCCCCTTATTGATGTGTGCAATTAAATTCGTTACACAACTGTTCGTGAGCGGATGATAAAACTCCGGCTTGGTAGCAAGTTTATTGGCACGTTGCAGTGCATCGACGAACATCACCCGAACCTCACTGGGTTCAAATTTCAACCGATAAATGTAAACGTCATTCTTATTCACGTCCGTTGCCAATCGGATCATGTCCCGCTCATCGGCAAAGACATAGATCAACTCGAACTGCCTCATCGCCGCCGCCGCCGGGTCGTATTGTTCTCCCTCTTCATATCTTGCCTCGATGGAAAGTCCTATTTGGCGACCATCGGCAAAGCCAAAACTCGATTCGACATGGGCTATTCGGGTAAGCCCTTGAAACGGAACCATGACGAGATCAAGTGTCCGAATGTCGTCCAAGTTGAACGTTGCATCATAATACTGCGTGGTATAATTTTCTGCCGACTCGTATCTTGAGTACCGGACATTGCGTATTGTAACCCTATTGTCGTTAAATTCCGCCCTTTGCAGGACGGCGTGATTTTGTGCCCAATTCCGATTATTGCTTGCCATGAACTCCTTGCGTATATCCTGACCGATATTCAGAATAGGGAACGACCGATTCGCCGGAGACGGTGTTTTAACCACGGGCGTTTTAGTTGCCTCCGGTGTGAGCAAATGTTGCAATCCCCCAGCAGGTGGTGGCGTTTTTTGCGGCGTATTTTGGAGGGGTGGCTGCGTGTCGGAAACCAATCGGTAGGGAGTTCCCTCGCCGGGACGCACCGGGAACTCGGTCAAGTTCCAAGGTTTATACAAATCTGCACCGGATTGGCTCTGTTGACCAGCAGTCATCGGCAACCAACCCGATTCCTGCGGAGCCGTTCGTTCGGAAGTGTAAGCGGCTTGCTGAATAGCGGCTTGCTGAACGGGGGTTTGCTGAACAGTATGCCGCGGTATCAGTTGCGGCTTAGCGGCAACTTGGGGGCGAACCTGTTGTTGCATTGCCGGAACGGGACGATAATTCTGCCGCTGGGGATAGGGCTGCGCTAAAGCACAGCCGGTATTGCCTGCCAGCAGACTAAAAACGAAAACTCCGAAGCAACGCCGTAATAAAAGGGACATCGACCGAAGGATACAGATTTTACCAGACAAAGGCAAGAGCAGTTTGGAACACGAAGACTTTGGGGTTTGGGCTTGCGATCAAGACCGTTTCACCACAATCCTGTACCCAACCACTTGAACAACTTCGATGGGTTGATCCTTCTCAATCAAATCACCATCGGACACGACATCGTACAAATCATGTCCGATACGCGCCTTTCCCGACGGTACTAGCGGCGTGGCGGATGTTCCGCGTTGTCCCGTCAAACCGTCGTAATGCGCCAGCCGCTCCGTCTCTTGAATGATGCTCGTGTCGTTTGGTCTATTCACCTTTTCCAACATTCGGGAGAGCATTACTCCCAGACCCAGCACCCCGCAACCAGCAACTGCAAAAATTAAGAGCGAGTTCCGAAATTGTAACAGTTGATACGAATTTTGCGGGATGATAAACGTCTGACTCGCCAACACCAGCGAAGCCAAAATTGCCGCTATGCCGCCGATTCCAAATATCCCAAAGCCGGGTAACACAAAAATTTCCAAGAGCACACAACCCGTCCCTGCCAGAAACAAAAGCACTTCAAGCCAACCTGCCGTCCCGCCGAGAAAATTGAGCCAAAAGAACAATACCAAGCCGATGATTGCCACGAACACTCCGATTCCGATTCCTGGTGAATGCGACTCGATCATCAGTGCAAAGAAGACGATCATCAGAATCATTGCCGACATGCCGGGCGTTTGAAGATAGTGGAGCAACTGGTCTGCCCAGGTCGGGTCAGCCAGCATGGGGTCTTTTTCTAAACCGTAGAGCAATTTGAACTCGGCAAAATCTTGGGCGGTGCGGTCCACAAAGAATTGTTCCCCTTTGCCTTGAACGACTTGCAAAAGTTGTCCCTGGTGTTTCACGATTCCATCTTTTCGCCACTGTGCTTGGTCGGGGAGGTCGGTGAGTTCCTCGTCGCAGAGATAATCGGTCAAGGGTTTTCTCATACCGTCCGCATCCTTGACTATTTTGAAGATTTCGATGTTCGGGTCAACGAGAGCGGCGGGAAGCGACCATGACCGAGCCGCCTTTTGTGCCAATGATTCTTTAATCATCCGCCGGGCATCGGCAATTTGCGCAGCCGAAAAGACTCGCGCACCATCGCCGCCCAAAACGGCACCATGTCCCAACACGATTTCATCGCATGCAATCGCAATGAGAGCGGCATCCGATCGGGCATGGTAAGGGATGTACGCCACTGTTCGAATTTTGGAGGAGTCAATTTCCGTTACTATGAATGAAGCGAGGGCTAAACTTGCTTCCAAGTCTCCACCGGGAGAATCAATGTGAAGACACAAAAAATTGACATCGTTTTCTGTTGAGTCCAGATAATTTCGGATGCTGCGTTGCACGGCACCTGTTCGGTCAAAATTGATGACACCGCTCAAATTGACCCTGACGGCATGTCCCAGTTCACTGATGATCGGGATGACTTTCAAACTGTCCGGCGTGAGTCCGAGAGCGCGGGCGGCTGCGATTCGGTCATTCGCAATTAAGTCAACTAAACCGATTTGCCGAGCGAGTTGCGACGAAAAAAGTCCTTGCTGTCCCGCCGGTATAACCGTTGTGGGTTCAGCGGCAAATGTTTCCGTTTGCCGAAGGGTTTCAACTTCGGCTGGTGTAATGAGCCGAAGCCCTTGCTCGGTTTCGACTTGGAGCAAGACGGCGTTCCGGTCGAGCAGTTTTTCGGCAAGAGCGTGGGGAATGTTCCGTCGTTTAGCAATTTCGTGATAGGCTTGGTGCCTCGTGGGTGTAATTTTTTCTTCGTCAATGCCAGCGGCACCGAGTTCGGCACGCTCGGCAATGATTCGTTCGTTGCAGGCAAGAGCAACGAGGACGGCATGTCCTTGAATGGACTGTGGCATGAACGCCACAAAACGGATGTGAGAAAAACGCTCGTGGGTCAAGAGTGAGGCGAGATCATAACACCCGCCGAAGGTACTTCCGCGTCCGAAAAGTTCTTCGTCGGTTCGAACGTTCATTTGAATGAAGACCGTCGTAACTTCCGGTGCGAGGCGGTCGAGCGTTTTGATGGCGGCGTAGGCAGATTTTGCCGATAGGGGAAGGTCAACGTCGAGCAAGACCTCATCGGCACTGACCGCGGCGCAAAACGCAAAACAGAATAAAAATGGCAAAACTGGACGCATGGCAAATTGAGGCAGTAACTTACGTTTGCTCATTGTATCAAAACGGTACCCGACGTGTAATAGTCCGTCTGCAAGTTTTTTAATATACCCTTCCCGGCTGGAAACTGCTCTTTTGCGATTTTTTGAAAATCAGTATCATGGCGTTTTGTTTTTCGTCATTATTTCACGGAGGAGCCATGTTACGCATTCCGATCAGTTCCGAAGAT
>Ga0123353_10003976_pt1 | contig 18917 bp, 15 predicted proteins | sample TergutLab28metaG_3_FD_92763 | JGI IMG/M metagenome (GOLD analysis project Ga0123353, IMG submission 92763) | Labiotermes labralis P3 segment gut microbial communities from Petit-Saut dam, French Guiana - Lab288 P3 | ecosystem: Host-associated > Arthropoda: Insects > Digestive system > Gut ... | reverse complement strand
AGCCGAACAATTTCTATTCGTTCCGCCATACTGTCCGTTGCATGACCACGTAAAAGTCGTAGCATTAGTTGTTACTGCAGTTGCCGTCCCAGTTGAACAACGAGTAGTTGTGGGTGCAGTTGTTCCTCCATGCTTCCCTTGGCACTCCCATGTCCAAGTACTACCTGTCTGAACAAGATTCGCAACGGTTCCGACTTTGCAAAGAGGTGGGGTAGCTGCAAATGCCTGAGAGGTTAAAAAAATGCAGAATGTAAAATTTAGAATGAAAAAAGTAAAGTCATTTCTACATTCTAAATTTTTCCAGCTCCTCACTAATCCAACGCCTTTATTATCCCCTCGCACACTTTCTTAGCGTCTCCGAACAGCATCATAGTATTAGGTCTGAAGAACAGTTCATTCTGCACTCCCGCATATCCCGATGCCATAGAACGCTTCACAAACAATACTGTCTTAGCCTTCTCTACGTCCAATATAGGCATTCCGTATATAGGAGACTTAGGGTCATTATATGCCGCAGGATTTGTCACGTCATTGGCTCCTATCACAAACGCTATGTCCGCCTGAGCAAAATCTCTGTTGATTTCTTCCAGCTCAAAAACTTCGTCATAAGGCACATTAGCCTCTGCCAGCAGCACGTTCATATGACCGGGCATTCTTCCTGCTACCGGATGAATAGCATACCTCACGTCTACGCCTTCTTTCTTCAGAATATCAGTCATTTCCCTGAGAGCATGCTGAGCCTGAGCCACTGCCATGCCGTATCCCGGAACAATAATAACACTGGCGGCATTCTTCATGATAAACGCAGCGTCATCGGCAGACCCAACTTTTACCGGCTTGCTGTCTCCTCCGGCACTTATGCCCGCATCATTGGAATCAGAACCAAATCCGCCCAGTATGACGTTGAATATAGAGCGATTCATACCCTTGCACATGATGTAGCTAAGTATGGCTCCAGACGCTCCGACCAGAGCTCCGGTGATTATCAGCAAAGGATTTTCCAGAGTAAATCCAGTAGCAGCCGCTGCCCAGCCTGAATAACTGTTCAGCATAGAAACAACAACAGGCATATCGGCTCCGCCAATCGGCAGTATCAGTAGCAGCCCCAGAAGCAAAGAGACTGCAACAACTGTCCAAAAGCACGCGGCCGCCAGTTCAGGAGCAGAACTGTTAGCAGCAACCAGCATTGCTATTCCTCCTACTATTACCAGTCCCAACAGCAAATTCAGCTTATGCTGAAAAGGAAATACCAACGGAGATCCTCCCATAATTCCTTGCAGCTTCATAAACGCTATCACAGAACCGGTAAACGTTACCGCTCCTATCGCTACTCCAAGCCCTATTTCTATCAGGCTTCCGGACCCTATTTCTCCATTCACCAAAAGCCCGTAAGCCTCCGGGTTCAAATACGCGGAACCAGCCACCAAAACTGCCGCAAGACCCACAAGAGAATGAAACGCCGCCACTAACTGAGGCAGAGCAGTCATCTGTATTTTCTTTGCTACTATCGCACCAATACCTCCGCCCAGCAGTATTGCCAGTCCTATTGCAAAATACGAACCCGCACTCAACAGACACAATGTCGTTACTACGGCAAGCGTCATTCCGAATATGCCGAACATATTTCCTTTTCTGGCACTCTCCGGCGAAGACAGCCCTCTTAGCGACAAGATAAAACATATGCCCGATATTAAATATGCTAAAGAAACTATTGCGCTCATCTTTTTACCTTTTCTTTGCCTGTTGCTTTTTTCCTGTACATAGACAGCATTCTTTCAGTAACAATAAACCCGCCGAATATGTTGATGGACGCCAGCACTACTGCGGCCAGCCCCATATACCTAGACACGCTCATTTCAATAGGTCCGGCAGCCACCAACGCCCCTACTATAATCACGGACGATATTGCATTCGTCACTGCCATAAGCGGCGAGTGCAGCGCAGGCGTTACCTTCCATACCACATAGTACCCCACAAAACACGCCAGCACAAATATCGTCAGTCCGGTTATAAAAAAACCATCGCCTCCGGATACCGATACAGTGTCTAAAGTCATATTCTGCAGTTTATCAGCCAGCTCCATCGATATATCCGCAAGCTCTCTATGCTCGTCCGCCATATTCCGCAGTTCTATTATTACATCTTTCAGTGCCATATTTTTCCCCTTTATTCTATCAATATCGTTATAGGCGCTTTCCTAGTCGTTGAAAAAAACAATCCGTCATACTCCGTTTCAGGCGCATGTACGGTTTCCTTTTTCACCTGTACTTCCTTTCTCCCTTCATCTCTCAGCTTCCAGCTCAGATTTACCATCATTTCAGACATTTTCATCTGTTCTTTCTCAATCGCTATAATGCCGGCATTCTCATCATTCAGTCCCTGCTCTAACTCTCTCACGCTTCTTCCCAACATTACAAACAACACCGCACAGCACAATATAGAAAACGCTATACTGGCAACCCAGCACAGCACTACCCGAGTCTTGCCATAAATATCAACCGGCATTAATTACCCTCCGTGTCTTCTGGCTGCCCTTCAGTTTCCCCATGCGCCTCCGTATCCTTGCTCTCTGTTTCAGGCACCGGATTCAAAAATGCCGCTCCGGTCACTGCTTCATCTGTTGCAACTCTCATCTTCCCGTCTACGAAATTCTGAAGCCGCACTATCTCTCTAAGCAGTTTATCCTGCCTTAACTGTAGCTCTGCTATGTTCTCAGCGTTAGCACTCATCTGCACGCTTATCTGCTGTATGGCACTTCCAAAAATCACAAATAAAAACGAACAGCATATTACGGATGTCGCTATGCTGGCTATCCACCATAATGTTAATCTTAGTCTGCTCGATAATTCCAATGACATTATCTCTCTCTCCTTTAACCGGCACTCACGAATTTAGAATGCACTATACTTCCCTGATGAGTCAACGTCACTTCTCTTATTATCTCATCGTTCCAGTCCAGCACTATCTTCCCGGTCTCCTTATCAAAAATCGCAGCTATGAAGTTATACAAATTCCTAGCATACAGTGCAGACGCATCTGTGGGTACGCGGCTGGGCATGTTTCTGTGTCCTACTATTTTAACTCCGTGAGCCTCGACTACCTGTCCGACTTCGCTTAACGCACAGTTACCTCCCTGCTCTACTGCTAAGTCCACTATCACAGATCCCGGCTTCATAGTCTTTACCATTTCTTCGTTCACCAATATCGGCGCAGCTCTTCCCGGTATCAGCGCAGTACAGATTATTATATCCTGTTTCTTTATTGTCTCCGCTATTAACTGCGCTTGCGCAATTTTGTAACCCTCGCTCATCTCTTTAGCATAGCCGCCGCTGGTCTCTGCCTCCTTAGTTTCTTCATTTTCGACCATTACAAAAGCAGCACCCAGACTCTCCACCTGTTCTTTAACAGACGGTCTCACGTCAGTAGCGGACACGACAGCTCCCAGTCTTCTCGCAGTTGCTATTGCCTGCAGCCCTGCTACTCCTGCTCCCATTACAAATATTCTTGCAGGCACTATTGTTCCGGCGGCTGTCATCATCATCGGTATCACTTTGCCGAAATGCTCTGCCGCATCCAGCACTGCCTTGTATCCGGCAAGATTAGACTGGCTGGACAGCACGTCCATTTCCTGCGCTCTTGTAATACGAGGCATGAACTCCATAGTCATTGCCGTTATGCTCGCCTCCGCATATTTTTCTATGTCTTTTCTGCTGTTGTAAGGATTGAGCATGCCTATCAGAATAGCCCCGCTTTTCAGCATTGATATTTCATCTATGCTTTCCGTATCGTTCATGGGTCTTTGGACTTTCAAGACTATATTGGCGTCCTTAAGCAATTCCGCAGCATCAGGCACTATGCTTGCGCCGGCAGCTTTGTACATCTCATCGCTGAACATAGCGTCTTTGCCCGCCCCTGCCTCTATGGCAACAGAAAAACCCAACGCTTGATACTTCTTTACCATATCCGGAGTTACTGCGACTCTGTACTCATACGGACGGCGTTCTTTCGGCAATGCTATTTTCATGTTTAATATCCACAGGAATTACTAATTAAAACAATAGGAAGACGCATACACCCTCATCGTTTTACGAATCAGGTAAACTTTGATTATAGTACACCAATTCTCCTTAAACCAGAAGCTATTAACTTTATCAGTTGATAACTGTTGCTGCTGTGCAAAAAATCTTGTTTGACTCGCTGCAATGTATTATAAGGTGTCTCTTATCGGAGAGTAGCTCAGCCTGGTAGAGCACTGCCTTCGGGAGGCAGGGGCCGGAGGTTCGAATCCTCTCTCTCCGACCAATTGATTCAATGGGTTATTTTTCCGCCCTGTTGCAAAAAACATTACAGGTGTAATGTTTCGAATCTGTTTCCTGCCCAAAGCAATTTTTCAAGGTTCCGGCATATTGTTTTTTACAATGCGCAAGGCACCAACAGCTCTTCTCAAATAATCCGGCGAATGTTTGCCATAAACCTGCTCAACCATGGCTTCGCTATTGCCGAGAAGTCTTCTACCTCTCTCAATGACACGCCGTCCATGACAAGCCAAGTTGCTGCTGTGTGGCGCAAAACATGAGGGCTTGCTTTGATGCCGCAATCACTGCAAAGCTGCCAGAACGACCCTTTGACAGATTTAATCCGCCTGCCGTTGAACTCGATGACATTGTCTGTTTGTGCTAACTCCCGTGCGGTCATTAAGGCATTATAAACATCATCATTCATCGGGACAATAGCTCTACGCTTGTTTCCGTGCCCTGCCCCAAAATCTATCAATCTGGACTTAAAATCAATCTGAGACCATGTGAGGTCAAGAATTGCTCCTGAACGTGCCGCCGTTGATACGGCAAGTAGGATAAAAAGCTTCAGATGCGATGCCTTTGCCTTTTCAAGTAATAAAGCCACCTGCTCCCGTGTAAGCCACAAATCCCGCGGCGGAGGTTTACGAACAGGCATTTTGAAAGTTGGTATATTAGAAATCCATCTATTCCCAGCAGCATATCGCAAAGCCGCCCTTAATGTACCAAGCTGCCTTAAAATCGTTCCATTAGAATTATGCCTATGTTGTTCGGCATATCTCTCCAACAGCTTGTTGCTGATATGACTCGGCAGCAAATCTCCAAAGAAAGGTCTGAGTGCCTTAATATGAAAATCAATCGTTTCAATAGACCGAGTTTTAGGACCATGTTCATGTCTGTAGCAATCTAACAAATAACCAATCGTTGGCTCAACAGATGGAGCTAGGTTATCTAATCTTGCAATGAACTGTGAGCGGAATTTCTCAGCAGTTTTCCAATCCGTTGTTCCCGTTGAAATGCGTCTTGTCTGTGTGTGAAAATTCCCTGATGTGAGTTCAACACGTTCGTTCCAGACAATATAGATTGTTCCGTTTGAGTGTTTCCAAAAGCGATATTGTTCTTGCATAGTCCTTGACATGTTGCCTCCTCATATTCTGTTACGGAAATTGTAGGTATGCGGATAGCTTTTCCTATCCGCAGGTAACGTATTGAGCCTGAATGGATCAGGTTGTAGATGTGGCTAGGGGAAACACCCCAGTATTTAGCCAACGACTGCACGGTAAAGTGCCGTGCAGGGCTTATTGGTATGAGTATAACGGTCATGTTTTTCTCCATAAAAAACCCCGCAAGACATGTGTCGGCGGGGTGGTTAATTAAAATTGTGTTTATTTGTGTTTGTTGGGTTCTGGTTATTTGTTTTTTCTTTTCTGTTTTTATGTGCCTCCTTATAGTTAGCGGTTGTATAATTTCATTTAATGGTTAGCCAGCTCTGGCAATTTGATAATCATTCCATTGTCCGCCCTTCTGATAGAGCTTGCCGAACAGAAGTATGCGCATTCAGCAACGACCTAGCCAGCAAGGAAAGATGATCTTTCCCCTGATAAGGATTAAGAATACCTGCGTTCAAATGTTTGGCGATTTGGTTTAGGTTACTGCCTTGCTTGTTTAGCTCGCTTTGAATGTTAATCAAGAGCTGGCGTTTGGCTGGGTCAATAGCAGATACATATCCCGCACCTAAGACAGAAGCACGGATATAAGCGTTGACGCTCATATTCAGTTCTTGAGCTTTACCTCGAATGATGTCGAGTTCTCCCTCACGAAGTCTCAGTCCATGAGTATAGGATTTCTTACATTGGGGTTCGGGGAAACTCCCCGCAGAGTGAGGTGCAACCACATGTGCGACAGAATGTGCGACATGTGGTGCGACCGAACTCTCAACTTGCGCAGAGCTTTTAAAATTTTGTTTTACGTTTTTTGCATCTTTTTGTCCGACATTTTTTGTTAAACATTCTTGATCGCATACTTCTTTTGCGGCTTGTCTAAACTGCTTATGAATAGATGTAAGCACATCGTATTTTGACATATCAAAGCTCCTTTTTAAATTTTGGAAACAAAAAAGGCTTTCCGGTTAATACCTAGAAAGCCTTTTGCTTCTTAATTTCTTAGCTTCTTATTTTACGATAAAGTTATCAGTTTCTGTTACTTCTATCGCAGTCAAATACCAAGCGATAGCCAAGCATCCCAATCCTTTGAGTGCGGTTTTAAAATCTTCGGATTTTTAGTATTTTCTTGAAACTTGTTCATTGTGCTTCTCCGTAATTGGTTGGATTAAACAGCACCGACTATTTCACTGACTATACTTTACCTATAGCACGGAATTTCTATTTGTCAAGTAAAATATTCATATTGAGTAAAGATTCTTTCTATTGCGTGCATAGTGTATGATATTTTACATATAGTACCACAGAGTATGCTAAAAACAGTGTGTTTTATGGTTAAAAAGTGCTGTTATGGTTAACGATATTTCATCTTGCATCATTCAGGAATATAGCTTATAATATCCTTTATGAACATAATAAGAACAGGTGCATTGTTTTCTCTTTTACCTCAGAATATATAATTACTCAATGAGTAAATACTCTATGAATTACCTATCTCACTAACATTTCAATGTATCATAGGATATACCGTTGACACTTCCGTTCCTTTTTGGTTCAGATAATATTCCTTTGAATAACGTGCAAACAGCTTGTATTTGGGACATTGTTGTTTTTCTCTCATCATCTTTTTGCACGCCGATGCTGGTAACAGACTCTTCCTTTGATTGTTCTGATTTTTCTATAAAGTAAGCTTTTTCTCTCTTTTCAGGCGTACCATGGATTATCTTGACGGTGCTTTTTATAAGTGTGTCTTTCAGTTGAGACGGCATTCTTGTGAATACTCCGCGTGCAGCTTGTGCAAATAGACCCTCTATTTTTGTCGTTTGAACAAAACCATTCACAATATCCTTATCGACTTTATAGTCCCTTAATGCGGACACTATAACATCGTTAAGCTGTTCACTTGGAACGGCTTGCATGAAATCCTGTAAAGCCAGCAAGGCTTTTTGTGTTTCCAAAAGATAATCAGGTAAATCCTTCTGTTCGCTTAATCGCATGATTTCATCGGTAAAAGCATACATTAAATCTTGTTTATTTATGGCGGCATCAAAAACTGTTCTTAATATTTTTCCAAAAGCAATTTTTTCTTCCTTTGCAGGAGGTTCTATAGACAAAGCACCGTTATCAAATATACCGATTGTGTCTGTTTCTTTATCAATCTTAAGTTGAGCACCGTGCCTGTCATGGTCCATTATGTTTCCTGAGAGAAGATTACCTAATTCCAACGTCAGATAAGCTTTTGCAACAGCAATTTTATAATCCGATTTATCCTCCAGGTCATTGAAGTGAACACCTTTCACCTCCTCCATTTCCTTGAAGTTTTCCCCATAGCAATTCCATGATGCTGAATGGAATGTAAATTCATATCCATCGACAATAACCGTCTTTCCCCCATAAATTTTCTCATGCGCCAGGTCAGCCTGTTTAGAGCCCGTATCCATATTAAGTTCATTTTTCGATGAGCAGCTCGCTTGTTCAATAAGCTGTTTCATTACATCAGCAGTATCTTTATATTGTTCATGCTCTGCGATCTTTTTCGCGGTTTCAACCAGAACATTAAACCCAGACTTACTTCTCAAGTTTTGAGCCTCTGGTCTCAAAAAACCGACTACGGCGGTTTGACCATTGTTTTTGTGAATACGGCAGGTGACAAAATAGGAAGCGCTACCAAGACGCTCTCCAAGTTTCTGTATGCCTTCTCGATATTCCTTTGGCATTTCTTTTTTCATCCACTCAAAAATTTCCCAACGCGCAGGAGGGGCGGCAGAAGATTTTAGGTCTTGCATCTCCTTTTTAATGTCATCGGGCGTACCGGGGTAAGAACCAATTGCCTGACCAAGTTTAATCTCGGCTGGTCCCATGCCTTCAAGGAATTTGCGAAGCGCAACACCTCTTGAAACTTCGGGTGCGCCTTCTATTTTCTGTGCAGCGGTCAGCATTCCAGCCAAAATGAATTCTCGCTCATACTCTGCTTTCGAGGCAATATAGCTGCGCAAAATAATCTTTACAGCATCTGTATCTGGTGAGTTGGAATCGAGCATACGATCCATCACAAAATTAAAAATTTGTTTCCACTGCGGTTTCCTACTTTGATTGTCTTTTGTTCCTTCTTTCTTCATTGTCGACTGTAAGATGCGCGCCATGACGCCTGCTCTTGTTTCCGTAGACGCAGCCCAATAGTTATCATGCAGAAGAACCATGTCTTCCGGTGCATATTTCTGTTTAAATCGCTCACCCTCGACCAAATCTACGCTCTTTTGTAAAAAATCAAAATAAGCAGCTGCATTTTCAGGCGTATTAGGGTTGATGAAAAAATCAATCGTTCGTGTTGCGGCATTTGGGTCTCTATCCAATATTGTGGTAATGGCTTCTACTGCCGGACCTAAGACTAGAGAAAACTCCATATCGACTTTTGTTAAAGATGAATCTGGTTCCAGGTATTGGGAAACTTCCTTTTGAGAGAGAATCTTATCAGACAATTTAAGGGCGATCTCGAGATTATCGTCAGCGTATAATCCCTGTTCCTTTATAATATTGGATTTTTCTATAATGTTGGCTTTTGCTTCATCAAGGTCGACATGCCGAAGCTGTTCGATATAATCTTTTACACGTTGCAGGTACTCGGGTCTGTTATCGTCTTCTCCCAAAATTTTCGCTATGGCATCCGTATACATATCAATGGCGTGAGAGCGCAAATCAGGATCAGGAATCCGTCCTTTTTTGACAAGCAACTTTTTAAGATATTCAACCTTTTGCTCATCAGAAACATCACCAATACTATTCAAAATATCTTCTGTTTTTTTGACTTGGAACTTCCTATCAGAAGGGAAAAGGTTGTTATTTTTCAAGAAACTATAGACGGCAATTTGTTGATTAAGATCTGCTGGCCAGTTTGCTTCATTTTCAACAAAAGGGGCCAGTATTTGCCGAGAACTCCTCACAAGAAATTCATTATCCGCCAAATATGACCCGCCTAAATCTTCCAGTTTTGACAAATCGAAGATATGATCTTCTGTTCTTGTCATGTAGTCTAACATCAATACTGCTTTTGCATAAGGAAGGTCTCCTTTTTTGTTAAACATAAAACCGCCTAACCCCATATCCTTATAGTCCTCAAAATTAATATCGGCGATATTCTTTATATAAGCCTTATCATCTATATAGTTTATATAGGGTATATTGTTGTGTATGCAGGGAATATCGTGAACATCCTGCAAAGCTGAAGTAATGTCTGCATAAAACTGCTCCGTTCGTTCAATATTGGATTGCAAGGTATCAAAATCAGAAGCAGTGGAAAGTCCAACAAAATTACTGATGATGGCAGCTGCCTCTTGCCTATCGAGGTTTTTAATTTCTATTATGCCGATCATAATCTGATGCAAAATTCCAAACTGTACCTCTGGGGGGAGAATTTCTTGGATGCCGCTTCCTCCAAGAAGATAGGCCAATATTAGTCGCTGTTCACACGTCGTCCGATAAAAGTAAATTTCCATCAAAGTATCTACAAACTGTCTTTTTTCATCATTCGGAAATTTATTGATTATTGACAACATACTTATAATACGCTTAAAAAAAATGTTATCGTCATTCTCGTTCTCTCTTAAGTTATACCAGTACCAGCTGTTATATTTTTCACTCATGTCTTTATCAATATATATCCGATGTCTCTGATCCAGATAATCATAATTATGTTGATCAAAACGTATGCCGTTCAGAACTGGATACAGATAACTTGGCCTAATATAGCTATTATATTGTGTTCCAATGGTATATGATTTTATAAAAGAAAGCTTATCAAGTTCAGTTTTAAGCTCACTAGGCGAAAGTGTACCAAAGTCAATTGTTCGGTTAATAAAATCTTTTACCCTCTGATCCCGCTTATACATATATTCTTTGAAAGCATCTGAATACCTATTAAGTTCATCATTTCCATAACTATGACAATAACGCTTATTTCTCTCAACATCTTCTTCCTGAACAGAAAACACCCGACCATCGTGTGTGATACCATATTCATCAGGCTTATCACGAGAATCAAAAAACTCAATATCCACACGCTCCCCTTCAGGATTCGTATAAAACGGCTTTGTAATATTGAACAAGTCATACTTTAATATTATACTATTACCGTCTTTAAGGTCGATCTCCTCACTTATTGGAAGACGATAGTCTCTGATGCCAAAAATAGAAAGTGCTTTTACGATTACGTCTTTCAGGGGCAAATGCACGTTGTAACTGGGTACAAAATAGCTCATATCATTATACTGTTCTTTCCAATCTATGTATTTTTGCCACGGAACAATCCCGACTGCCGTTTCAACAGAAGCTGCAGTTGGAACAGGTGCTTCAAAAGCAGGAACAGAATGTTTTAATGCCGATCTCCATGAATTGTTGTCTAAATGCATGTAGATTGATTCAATATTCTCCATTAAAGCAAGTCCTGCTTCAGCAGCCTCTTGACACTCTTTTGCCTCCATGAAACGCGTCATAGTTTCTGCAATCGAACGTAAAGCAGGTATTTTTTGAATATCAATTTGTTTTAAGTATTCTTCGTTTAAGCCCTGCAAAACATAAAACTTTATCCCTTCATCTGCATTAAATATATCTTCGCTGTCTGAATAAGGCTGCAGAAAACGTTCCAAAAAGGCTATATATCTTTGCTTGTCTTCCTCTGTTTCAAGATTTTGTGCATTAAGATATGAAACAACATCTTCTTTTACCTCATCAATTAAGAAAAGCAGCTCTTGATTATCGTAAAAATAATCATACCTTTCTTGAATCGTTTTTCCCTCTGTTTCATCAACAAATGATGTATGCGAAAGCAACAGGAATGATTTAATCATTTTCTTATTGATTGGAGTCGGCTGCATGGCATCAATATTATGTTTTTGATTAAGCTTTGTTAGTATTGCATCAATCATAAACAAGTTATTATCTTTCAGGAGATGCTCATCGAGAATGGCGAAAAGCATCGCTATGTTATCTCCTGATGTATCTGGTGTAATTTTCTTTCGGATAGAAGAAGCTGCTTTGGGGTCATATCCAGCAGACATCATTGATTCAATAGCAAAGACATCTGCGAAACCTTCTTCCAATTTGCTTGAACTATCTGTCTTAATTTCTTTTTTAACATGTAAGTGGGCTAGTTCATGCCCAAGAACAAAGGCGAGATCATCTTCCGTTTCCAGTATATCAAGCATTCCTTTTGTTATTGCAATAACATGTTTTGGAGACCTTATCTCTGATAGGATATAAGCAGCATTCAGTTCCTTTACATCCGATATAGTAAAGCAGACGGGGTCATCTTCAAAGTCATGATCTGCACCCATTAATTTTTCAGCAATACCTTGACAATATTTCTGAAAAGATTCCGCTAGTGCTTTCTGGTCTTGCCCTGTTCCATTTACCAAACGGAATGGATATGTCAGCAAAAGTTTATTATAATCTTCTTTATTTTGCTCAACTTTAGAAATTATATCTGAAAAGTTTATCATTCTATATTTTTCCTCATAAATATAAATTAAAAATACTCATATTAATATGAAACTGTTATATCACATTTTTTTACTTTCACACAGATAATTAAAAAATCCAGCAAGTCGCAGGACTTTTATTTAATAAAATCAATGTATTATGATACTGGTCGGAGAGCTGCATATCCTGATAATTAGGATCGCTGCTGCATTCTGGGGGCTGAATATTACACCGTAATATAATTGATGCTAACCTATGGAATTTTTGGGGTTTACAGTATAAATTTCTCTTTTCATTTTCCAGAAATAATAGTATATTTTTCTGGAAATTGACAAAGGAATGATGACTATGAAAAAGTCTATAAAAAACCAGATTTTAACGAAAATCAAGCAACGCAAACGCGGGTGGGCATTTTCTGCCTTTGATTTTACACAAGATTTTAAGCGGCGTGAGATTGACGAATCTTTGTCATATTTAACAGAAGACGGTGAAATCCGCCGAGTTATTCGCGGAATTTACGATTATCCTTTGTATAGCACTCTTCTCAAAAAAAATGTAGCTTCAGACATAAATCAAGTTGCCTATGCACTGGCACGGAAATTCAACTGGAAAATCTATCCGGATGGTGACACTGCGCTAAATTATCTCGGTCTATCAACACAGGTCGTTGCTAAAAGCATTTATCTAACCGATGGTCCCAGCAAAAAATATACGGTCGGAAACCGCAGTTTAGAGTTCAAGCATACTACTCAGCGAGAAGCAGCACTGAAACATACCGACACTGCTCTGGTTATCCAGTCTATCAAGGCTATTGGCGAAAAGCAAATAACACCGAAATTCCTTGATGCGCTGGCTGAAAAATTCTCTGCGGTACAATGGCAGAAAATCCAAACAGATGCGTCAAAAGCAACTGGCTGGGTTTATGAAATTATCAAAAAATTAGCTGACAAAGCAAAGGATTCACATAATGGATAAAGTTGCATTTGCGTCAGACCTTGAAAGAAAAAGCCTATTTATTGATGCTGCCGATAAGACAGATATTGCAGATTTTATCATTGAGAAGGATTTTTGGGTATCTTGGGTTTTAGGAAAGATATTTGCTGATAAATACCTTTCTGAAATATTGTGTTTTAAAGGCGGCACTTCCTTGTCCAAGGCTTTCGGCTTGATTGACCGTTTTTCTGAGGACATAGACCTCATCTTATCCGAACATACAGTTCTTAAAACAGGCGAAAAGCTCGAACAATCTTCAAACAACAAGCAAGCTGAATTTAATAAAGAGGTGGTGTCTCGAGCCGGACACTTTATATCAACTCGTTTGAAAGATAAGATTGCTAAGATGTTGGAGAGCGTTTGCAAGGTTGAAGCAGATATTAAAGATGACCATGTGTTATTTGTTAAATTTCCGCGTGTTTTCGATTACAGCTATATTCAGCCGGATATAAAACTTGAAATAGGTCCATTGGCTTTGTGGAATCCAAATGAAAAATATTCAATATCGTCTTTTATAACTGTAAGTCTTCCGGAACTGGAATTGGCTAATCCGATTATTCCGACTATAAAGCCGGAGCGTACTTTCTGGGAAAAAATAACTATTCTTCACCATGAACATCATCGACCTGAAACTAGTCCTTTAAGCCCGCGCTATTCCAGACACTATTACGATGTGTTCAAAATGGGAAATTCAAAGGTTAAAGAGGAAGCGTTAGCAAATTTGAAACTTCTTGAAGAAGTAGTGGCGTTCAAGAAACGTTTTTATCCTCGAGGGTGGGCAAAATATGATGAAGCTGTGCCGGGAACAATACGCCTATATCCGGCGAAACAAAACTTAAAAGACCTAGAGCAAGATTATATCAAAATGCAAAAAATGATTTTCGGCACGACTCCAAGTTGGGAAGAGATTTTAGCTGGACTAAAAGAGCTGGAAGATGAAATAAATAAGAAAGGCTCTTGACTATAAACATCCTGCCAAAACATTACACTGTAATGTAATTAGTGTCAAACTGTGGGATTTTTGGGGTTTACAGAACTCTACATAAAAGCTAACATATTGAATGTAAAAATTTACGGATTCTTCGGGAGGCAGGGGCCGGAGGTTCGAATCCTCTCTCCGACCAACAGTTTCAAACACTTAGTATTTTTCACTCCCGCCTCCCATCTTACAGGTGTAAGATTTCAGATTTATTTAAGTTCAAAGCACTAACCGCACGGCGCAGATAGTCCGGCGAATGCTTGCCATAGACCTTTTCAACCATAGCCTCGCTGTTGCCTAAGAGTCGTGCTACTTCTCTGAGCGGTACGCCTTCCATAACCAACCATGTAGCCGCTGTGTGGCGTAATACATGCGGACTGGCTTTGATGTTGCATTCTTTGCATAATCGCCGGAATGCAGCTTTGATTGACGCTACCTGCTTACCGTTAAACTCAATCACATAATCAGTCTGAGCTACGGTTTTGGCTTCCTGTAAAGCAACCATGAGTTCATTATTAATTGGAACGATAGCTCTCCTCTTGTTTCCCCAACCTTTACCATAATTGATGATGCGGTTTTCAAAATCAACCTGCTGCCATGTCAGATCAAGAATCGCGCCTGAACGTGCTCCAGTAAACACAGCCATTTTGATAAACAGTCGGATATGGTCGGATTTGGCACTAGGAAAAGCATTTTGGTTTAAACAATATAGTGAATACGATTGTTACGGTGCCGCACCGCCGCCTGTTTTAGACGGAAAAGAATACAAACAATTTCCTGAATTCAAAAGCGGGAAATTGAGGTTGTTTTAGAGGAAGAATGCCTTCGGGTAGTATTCAACTCAACATTTCGCTCTCCAGCTATATAACCGCTGCCGCTGACAGTAACCTTTGTAATATCATTGCCGTTTGTTTCAAGCGACACATTGATTTCACTCGGCGAATTAAGAGAAAATCCTTGCTCAAAAATGTATTCCTTTTTACGCAGGATATTATTGTGATACAGATAACATGCCAGCGCGCAATTAGATGTGCCAGTTGCGCTCTCTTCCGGAACATCGTACCTCGGCGCAAAGTTTCTGCAAATGATACGCTCGCCCTCTATGACAAAAGCGTGAATGCCGACAGTATCATATTTTTCGCTGAGCATTGTTATTTCGTCAAATTTTGGATTCATCGTCTCAAGCGTTGCAAAATCACAAACAGGCAGCATGATGTCTCGCAAGCCGGTAGATACAATTTGAATCGGCAGCGATTGATGAGCTACCTCGATGTCAAAACACCGCGCAATTTCGCTTTCGGATAATGTTTCACCAAACTGCGGATTGTTTTGCTGCATAAGTATCTTGTCCTTTTTTACAACGATATCCAAAACCGCCTCTTTTGTTTGCAGGCGGATATTTTCTCTTTTAAGCAATCCAAATTCACGCAAAACAGTAAAGCCGGCAATCGTGGCATGACCGCAAAGAGGAACTTCTTCGGAAGGGGTAAAATACTCAAATTTGAAAGTCGCTTTATTTATAGTTGCCGCAGAAACAAAGACCGTTTCCGCAAATCCAAGTTCTTTTGAAATAGCCATTTTTGCTGTTCGTTCAACGCCTCGCCAAGCAGACACACACCCGCCTTGTTGCCTCCTGCATTGTCTTTGCTAAATGCACTTGCAATAAATATTCGCATTTTGCTTCCCAATTTCGATTACTGTTTGTATATTATAAACTTAAATTAACGCATTCTTAAAAGCTATACATTTTATGCTAAAACTAAACTATTAGCTTATTTATGGACATAATTTTAATGAAAATGGCTTGACTTGGTTTATTCTGCAGCATATAAATAAAGAATGACTTTAGAAAACCAAACAAAAATAAACCATTTGTTGAAAAACTGGAAATATGGAACAGTTTGCCTTTCTTCGTGGCTTAAGGCTAATGGTGTTTCTAATCAGCTCTTAAATTCTTATAAAAAAAGCAAATGGGTAGAGTCCATAGGCTCCGGTGCAGTCATTCGTGCAGAAGACAAAGTTGATTATCTTGGCGGACTTCATGCTCTTCAAACGCAAGCAGGATTATCCATTCATGTTGGAGGACGAACAGCATTGTCTCTTCTTGGAAGAGCACACTATTTAGACTTTGCCGCCGGACGAACTATTCTTATAGGAAGCCCAAAAAAGACTTTGCCTTTGTGGTTTAGGAATAGAGATTGGGAAACACGAATAGATTATTACACAACATCTTTTTTGCCGCCTGATATGGGGTTGACAGATTTTCAACAGCATAGTTATTCGGTAAAAATATCCGGTGCTGTTCGTGCAATACTAGAATGTTTGTTTCTTACTCCGAAACATCAAGAGCTATTTGAATGTTATGAATTAATGGAAGGAATGACAAATCTAAGACCGCAGTCTGTGCAAGAGCTGCTGGAGAATTGTTCGTCCATAAAAGTTAAGCGGCTATTCCTTTATTTGGCTGAAAAATTTAAACACAGATGGTTTGACTATATAGATTTATCTAAAGTTGATTTAGGCTCCGGAAAACGTACACTAACTAAAAACGGAGTTTATATAGATAAATATAAGTTAATTGTACCGAAAGAATTTGAAAAAAATGAAATCCCTGAAATATAAAAATCAGTTGAAATTGCTGATTGATGTGCTTCCTAGTGCTTCACAAGAAGATTGTTTCGCGTTGCATGGCGGTACTGCTATTAATTTGTTTGTTCATAATATGCCAAGAATTTCGGTTGATATTGATTTGACATATCTTCCAATTGAAGACAGACAAACAACATTGAAAAACATTGGTGATGCTCTTTTGCGTATTAAAAACCGCATTGAATCTGTGCTGCCCCACGTTCAAATTATTAGCAAATATGATACTGGAAAACTTGTTATCCGAAAAGACGGAGAAGAAATAAAACTTGAAGTTAATCTTATAGGGCGCGGTACTATTGAAAAACCTAGTCGCATGATGCTTTGTGAAAAAGCTCAGCAAATTTATGATGTTTCAGCCGATATGCAAATCGTGCCGTTTGGTCAGCTCTACGGCGGTAAGATTTGTGCGGCATTGGATAGACAGCATCCAAGAGATTTGTTTGATATAAAGATATTGCTTGAGAATAACGGTTTCTCTGATGATGTGCGTAAAGGATTTTTGATGTGCTTATTGTGCAGTGACAGACCCATAAACGAAGTTATTTTCCCAAATTTCCAAGACCAACGCAATGTTATGGAAAACCAATTTAAAGGCATGAGTGATGTATCATTTACCTATGACGATTTTGAACGCTCACGAGAACAGCTTATACAGATTATCCGCAAGAATTTAACAGCTGCCGATAAAGAATTTTTGCTGAGCGTAAAAAACTGCGAACCGGATTGGAGTATACACGATTTTGAACGCTTTCCGGCAGTTCAATGGAAATTGCATAATTTACAAAAATTAAAAACAAGCAAGCCAGAAAAACACAAAGAACTATATGAAGCTTTGAAAGAGAAACTAGAAGGATAATCTTACACTGTAAGATTCAAGGTCTGAAAACTTGCGTTTTATCAAGTTTTCCATATAGAACTTTACAAGCTAATTTATTGTGTTTATTATCATCTATGATTTTCGGGAGGCAGGGGCCGGAGGTTCGAATCCTCTCTCTCCGACCATCCTTCGCACTTCGTGCTACGGATGGCTTACGCCGTATGAACATAGGGGAAAAGATAAGGAAATAAACAATTATTTCCTATCACGCAAAAATCAAACATATTATTCCAACGATTGAAAATATCAGTCCGAATGAAATTCGTCCCCAATACTGTTTAATGCTTATTTCCCTGAATATCAGGACTCCGATTAATATTGTCCAGACTGCGTTCAGCTGTATTATTGTAAAGGCTATTGAGACAGGCAGCAATTCAAACGACCATAGCGTGCAAAGCCCTGCCGGAAACCACAGCATTCCAGCCAGCAAGCCCAGTCTATTGTTTTTATCCAGCCTGTAACTTTGATTTTTCAACATGAGCAGACTATATGCTGCCGCTGATACCAGCATAAACGCAGAAGTGCAGACCAACTGCGCCGGCACAGATACCCCGCTGTTTACAACCCATTTTTGAATACACACCATAATACCAAAGCACAGTGCCGATATGACTGCCAGAAGAACTCCGGTTAATTTCAGTTTCTTTGGAGCACTGTCTTGTACTGTTAAAAATGCCGCTGATATGAATATAGCTGCTGCTGCTGCTATAACCCAAAATATATTTGTCTGATAAATCTCTGCCAGAAGCCAAAGACCTAATACTACGCCTATAGGACCTTGCAGATTTTTCCATTGGTTTGCCTGAGCCAATCCAATGCTGTCTATAGCTTTGGTAAAAATAATAAATCCCAATGCACACAATATTCCAGCAAGACTCGAACCGAGCAATATTGGATTCAATAATGAATCAAACCCGCAGCTTGCCCAGTATATTACAGATAATGCGAAAAAGCCTGCTCCGAAAAACACTGTGTAAACAGCAGGATTTTGGGAGGCGAATTTTCTTGGAACAAGATAGATGCTGAATAAAACCGAAGTAATAAAAGCGAGCAAATAGCCGGTGACCATATTTTTGCCTTTGGTTTATATCATTTTACGGAAAAAGATTCTTTGAGATTATAGGTTTCTTTGATAGAATTCCACTATATTCTTTTACACACGACCAGATGATTCAAACACTTAGTATTTTTCACCTCCGCCTCTCATCTTACAGGTGTAAGATTGAGCTATAAAACTCTGCATTTACTATAAATTTATCTATCATAGCAGCTAAATAAATACTAATATACAGGCTATACGTTATATTTATAAGCATAAAAGTTCAAACATATATTAGGTGCATTAAGTTGAAATCTTTAATTAAAAAGAATATTTTTGAAGATCCATGCCTTAACTTTCATGGCATTCAAGAAAATCCTCTAAAATTTATCGGTATAATGCAGCACGGCATTTTGAATGCTGAAAGCGGCAATAAATCTGAATTCTTTGT
>Ga0123353_10003973_pt1 | contig 18922 bp, 17 predicted proteins | sample TergutLab28metaG_3_FD_92763 | JGI IMG/M metagenome (GOLD analysis project Ga0123353, IMG submission 92763) | Labiotermes labralis P3 segment gut microbial communities from Petit-Saut dam, French Guiana - Lab288 P3 | ecosystem: Host-associated > Arthropoda: Insects > Digestive system > Gut ... | reverse complement strand
CCAAATATATAGGGAGATGCGGGATAAAAATTATATGTTACAACACCAATATCAGAGAGATCTGCTTGTTCTAAAAGGTTCAAAAAAAACGGAACGTTTTCAATGCAAACGATGTCTTCATCGCTCATTAAAGCAGCAAATCGGCCAGTTGCCCTTGATACCGCAAGTGGCCAGTTCAACCCAAGAATATTTTTCTCATTCGTATATACCCTCAATCGTTTGTCAGCAATTGTTCCAAGTAACTTTAATGTATTGTCTGTGGAAGCATTGTCAGATACAACAACTTCGATCTCGTCACATGGATACGAAAGAATCCGCGTTACGCATTCATACACCCTGTTAGCGCGATTATATGTTGGTATAGAAAAACTAAGTAACGGCTTTTTCATAATCTTTCTTCTATCAGTTAAGTGTCAATAAACTATGTAATTCTCAAACCCGCGCTTATTAAGCGTTTTTATTACTTCATTTTGATTTGACGCAATCATAGCCAAAATTAAGGCACAAGAATTATTTTGAACTTCCATTTCTGAAAGGCAAAAAACAGGAAGTCCAAAATGTGTTTTTTTATATGTATCAGTTTGCGCGTAATTATCCGAAATGACAAATCCCTTAATACTAATTTTCCAAATGCTCATTAGCCGGTAACAATTCCATGAAACATCGCCTGTACCATATATGTAGAGAGCATCATTGTTTTTTTGGCAAAAATCGATAAATGGGTTTTCTTTACCTTGTATAGGTTTGTATTTTTGCGCCGCATTTTGTGTCTGCGTAATAAACGTGCCTACTGTCTTCCATGATTTGTTTTCGTTAGCATTATACCAGGCATTATACTCATCATTATGATTTGGTATATAATCAAAATCAATCTCATCCTCTGTTACTAATGGCAAAGAAAAACCTAATTGGTTTACATTGAAACCATCAAGATAATCTGTTTTAACAATAATGGCCGGGCAGCCGCATAATTCCGCTTCCACAACAATCGCCGATGACTCATAACAATAAAGCGCTTTGCTATGACGAAGTACGTCTGCAATTTCAGCATGAGTACGTTTTATATCCTGACACAGGCTTGTCCCGTTTTTTGTTATTGCTTCCGGCAGTTGCGCCTGTCCATTTTTATAGTTAAGATATTTATGAGCGTAGTAACAAAAACCCGAACGGCTTTCATAATTAACGCCATCCATATTAAAAATGTTTCTGTCAATTACTGGTAAATTAAGAAAGATTACATCTTCTTCGTTTTTTGCGTAAAAACCACTCCAATAATACATTAAATCGTCAAGCGAATAATTAATCATCTTATCATCGGCATAGCCTTTTTTGTTCATGATCCATCTGACAACAATATCCCCATTTAAAGGATTGCCTTGAATCGCTTCATTATATACGGCAATCGAATGTCTTCCTTCTGCTTTATGACGCCGGTATATTTCATAAGTCAATATAGGTGTACGGAGTCCATTTACCGGTTTCTCATCTACCACATACGCTTCGTATCCGCACTCGTTCAAGATGTGACACAAATAATACAGAACACGAAACCCTGCGGATTCCTGTTTATAGCCAAAGGTAAGGATATAGTATGGGTGATGATGCGTTCTGAACGGATCTATTTTCGGACGCGGCAGCAAGTCTTGAATCCGGTTGTTTATGCTATTCATTGTTTTCACCGCCGATCTCTTTTTCCACTGTCTTCAGCGCCTCTTTTATCACCTGCCACATATCATAATACCTGTAGCTTCCAAGTCTGCCGCCAAATATTACGTTTTTTTCACTATTTGCCAAATCCACATATTGCTTATATTTCTCCGTATTTTTATTATCATTCACAGTATAAAACGGTTCTTCACCTTTTTGCCATTCTTTCGGAAATTCTCTCGTAATAACCGTTTTTTCCTGCTTCCCAAATTCAAAATGCTTATGCTCGATTATCCGAATATACGGCACTTCTGATGAAGTATAATTAACCACAGCATTGCCTTGATAATTCTCAATGTCAAGCGTTTCGTTCTCAAATTGCAAACTGCGGTATTCGAGCGAGCCGTAACGATAATCAAAATATTCGTCAATCGCCCCTGAGTAAATCACTTTTTTCGCGCCAAACTCGTCATGTTTGTACTGCGTGTTAAGTTTGACTTCTACCCCATCAAGCAGCTTCTCAAAAAGCTGTGTATATCCGCCTATGGGTATTCCCTGATAACGGTCGTTGAAATAATTGTTGTCATACGTGAATCTCAGCGGCAAACGCTTGATTATGAACGCCGGAAGTTCGGAGCATTTACGCCCCCATTGTTTTTCGGTATAACCCTTAATCAACTTCTCGTATATATCAGTTCCGACAAGCGATAACGCCATTTCTTCAAGGTTTTGCGGTTCGGTAATTCGCATTCGCTGACTTTCGATTTTAGCTTTCGCTTCAACCGGTGTTGTAACGCTCCACAAAGCGTGAAACGTGTTCATATTGAATGGCAGATTGTAAATCTCTCCGTGATAATCGGCAACCGGGCTATTCGTGTAACGGTTGAAATCAGCAAACTGATTTACATACTCCCACACTTCGCGGTCGTTGGTATGAAATATATGAGCGCCGTATTTATGCACATTAATATCATCGACGTTCTCCGTATAACTGTTACCGCCAATGTGGGAACGCTTGTCTATTACAAGACACCGCTTACCTTTTTTTGTCAATTCATACGCTGTAACAGCGCCGAACCAACCGGCGCCAACAATCAAGTAATCGTATACAAGAGCGCCTTTATTCATAATCATACCCGCCGTCAATTTGTAATACAGTCCCGTTTACATAACTGTTTTCAATTACAAACATACAAGCGTCAGCCACTTCCTTTGACGTACCAAAACGCTTTAGCGCGATTTTATTTTCAATCTTTTCCCGTAACCAATCCGGTTTTTCTTTCTGCCACTCGGTATCAATAAACCCCGGCGCTATCGCGTTGATCCTTATGCCGCGTCCTGCAAAATGTTTTACTAACGATTGCGCCAATTTATGCGATGCGGCTTTTGAAACGCTGTATGCGCATGAAACCGCGTGCGGGTAAATTCCCATATCGGAACCAATAATAACTACTGAACCAAAATCTTCCATAACAGGATACAACTTCTGGCAAATGATAAAAGATGAATTTACGTTGACATTCATCACCGCGTTCCAATCGTCATACTCAATTTGCCCAAATGGTTTACGGCAAGTTGTTCCAGCGTTAAGCACTATACAATCCAATTTGATACCATCGTTTAAGATATATTTCGAAAGTATTTCTGCACCTTCAGAAGCAGAAAGATCCGCTTTAACAATGCGATATTTACCAGAAGTAAACGTTACCGCTTTCGCCGCCGCGTCGTCATGGGCGTAATTCATGTAGACAAAATAGCCTTTTTCTATCAATTCAGCTGATACCGCCAAGCCAATGCCTTTTGTGGAGCCCGTGACCAACGCGTATTTCATGGAATCACAACTCCGGTTAATTCTTTGGGATTATCGGCGGCAGCGCACATGATGCGTTTAATACTGTGAGCCAATTCATTCGGCAAGCAGTTAAGTTCTGCGTATTTATCTACTACCGATATATCTCTGAGATACCTCACAATCTCCCTGTTTCGAAAACCATCTTCAATATTTTTCACGATTTCCGATTCATCCATATTGGCAAGCCTTGAATAAAATATGATGCTCCGTAATCTTGTATATGCGTGTACCGGCATCGCCTCAAGAAAACTATGAACTCCGTTTGATATGTAATGATTGACAAGCGAATCGAAAGTGTCTGCGTAAACGGATGCCAAATTGTTGCGTTTAGCAACTGTATATACATTGGAATTTGAACGCTGCAGATAGTTGTACAATCCGCCGTGGATATTTACTATACGCTTTAAATGAGGCAGCAATTTAAAACTGAACAATGTATCATCACCCAATTTAAAGTTTTCAAACCTAACGCCTGATTTTTTCACTATGTCGGTTTTGTAAAGACGCGTCCAAATGTAATTGTTAGGTTTTTGACAAGCGCAATACTTAAAAAAATAGTTTGGTGCTGCAATATCAATGACCTCATCCAGCATATTTGAATATTTAAAGTCCGTATGATCATCATATATGAGATTATAATCGCACGCTGCCGCGTCTGCCCCAGCCTCTTTCAAGGCCGAATACAGCTTCTCATACATATCAAGCTCTAAATAATCGTCACTGTCAACAAAACCGAGATAATCGCCTGATGCCGCGTTTATGCCATTATTCCGCGCGGCTGTCACACCGGCATTTTTTTGTTCGATATATTTCAAACGTGGGTCAGCTGTAAATTTGGAGATAATATCGGCAGTACCGTCTGTTGAACCATCGTTCACTACAATAACTTCTAATTCGCGGAATGTTTGAGAGAACAGAGACGTCAAACATTTGTCAATATATTTTTCTACATTATAAGCTGGAATTACAACAGAGATTATATCACTCACTCTTTCGTCTCCAAGTTAAAAACCTCTCCATTATTTCGGCAATCGCAATAGATTCACCGGCGGTAAGTTTATATCTGTTCTTATCATCGTTCTTATTAATCATCGCTGCAAACTCATTTATTTCATATCTTAACCCGTCGCCGAGATATTTTACAAAGAACTTTTCATTCTTGTTTGTATCCTCATAACGAACCTCAAAACCTTGTGTTTTCCACCACGGCGCGTCTACGATTATATATCCGTTGGAACCTGAAATTATAAGCTGTCCTTCGGATTTTACGCCAAGCCCAACCTTAACGGTAGCAAGACTGTCTTTATATTTAAAGTAGGCTTTAGTGTATATGTCAACACCGTTTTTATCGGTGAAACTTTCAAACCTCAAACCATCGTAATCTTTTCCCAAAAGCTTTATTACAGCGAGAAGCGGAGCGCTGGCGAGTTCTGTAAAACTGCCGCCGTTTTCCTCCGGCTTAAGTTCCCTTATATTGCCTGAAGCAAGCCTTGTAAAACACGCCTCGACGTCATATATTTTACCGATACTCCTCATCTTTGCGATATTTAAAAGCTTTATAAACCCGGGCGCGTAAGCGGTTTTTATAGCTTCCATAAGCACGAGATTTTTCTCTTTTGCCAAAGCAAACACTTCTTCTGCATACGTTTTATTAAGTATCATCGGTTTTTCACAGAGTACATGTTTGTCTGCGGTTAAAGCTTGTTTGATATATTCATAGTGCGCGTTATGCGGTGAAGCTATATACACCGCGTCAATTTTACTAAGGAAAAAATCCCAATTATCAGTATATACGTCAAGGTCAAATTTTTTCCCGAATTTTTTCGCGCTTTCGATGCGCGGATTATAGACGGCTTCGATATTTATGGCGCTTACGTTTTTCGCTTCCGGCATAAACCTGCCGGCTATCCGGCCGGAACCGATAATTCCTATTTTTATGATCTTTTGATTTTTCTCGCGAAGCATGGTACTGGAAACATCTTTTGTACGATCAAGGTATATCACTTCGCAGTAATCTTTCAAGTAATCAAACGCTCCAACCCAATCTGAACCAACCGTAAATATGTCAATACCTAATTTCTGAACATCATCAAGTTTTTGCCCGAGATGATCCTCTACGATAATTTCATCGGCGAATCCGGTTTGTCTAACACGTTCAATGCGTTCCATAAGGGAGTCGATTACGTTTACCTTACCTCTGTATTCATCAAACTGTTCGGTGGTAACGCCTACGATAAGATATTCCCCAAGATCTTTGGCGCGTTTGAGCAGGTTATAGTGCCCTTCGTGGAAGAGGTCGAACGTGCCGTAAGTAATTACTTTTTTCATTTAAGCACTTCCCCTTTTGCGTATTCATACGTTTTAACGCCGCACGAACCGTCAGGAGTTGCTGTATAGTTTAAGAAGTTATCACGTCGTTCCGGATTAATTTTTTGATTATCTGATACTGAAATGGCAAAGAAATCTGCAATGTTGCCCAAACTATGCTCACCTGTCGCATTGTCAACAGAATCGAAAAAATCTTTATAATAAGATTTGTGACTTTCGTTGTTCAAACAAAATTTATGCGGTGTAACGTTACCGGATGGTTTGTCCAATTCATACATTGTGTAGTTATGCCGCGCAAATGCGTATATTTTGTCTTTTGTAGATTTTGGCAGTTCATATTTAAAAACGCTGTTCATTTCGTCAATCGGTACAGGCATTTCCGTATACTCACTGAAGCACTCGGTTTTTTTATCAAATTTCAATAATTTATTGCCATATGCGGGAAAGAGCAAAAGAAAACTCCCGCAGTCGGAAATGCCATAAAAAAATATGTCATTTTTATCAGAAAAAGTGAATCCATCAGTAGACATATAATAATCTGTAGTTTCATTTGAATCAGGATTCCATTTTACAATTTTTTCGTTTTTTTCAGCAATCAGCCAAAAATTTTGACCATCGAAATCCGCGCGAAGACAATGTCGTAAGGATGGATTAACCGTGATAAATTCAACTTCCTGTGTTGGCAAAGTATACCTTATAAGGTGTTCGCAATTTCTCATTACTATAGTTATTTTGCCGTCTTCAGAACATTCACTTATATAGAGCGGATATTTTACATGTTCTTTTGTATCAGTTAAAAATCCAATTTTCTCAAAAAGCGCCGTATCATATCGTACACTGTGATTAATTAGATCAAGAGCAACAACTGCTTTGGAATAAATACCAAAAGAGTATATTTTTTCTTGATATTGTACCGACCAATAAAAAGCAAAACCATTCCAGCCAGACGGTAATAAATAATCATTACTAATAGGTATCTTTATTGTTTCTCCGCTCACACGGTTATAGACCATAATATTATCAAGAAAAAAAGGAAAACAAAATACCTCATCTTTAACGCTGCAAATTTTGATATATCTGTGAGTTTGCGGATATTTCTTACCCATATACTTTGGCACACAACCGCTTCGCGCCGCCAACTTCGCCCTGTTACTCTCAAAATCCAGCTTAAACAATCCATCCGTAAACAATTCAAATCCCCATGCAATGCCATCATCATCTACCGTGAAATCTGCGAATCTTAGCAACGCATCGCTTTCTGTCTCTTGTATATTTTGAATAACTACCGGCTTGCCAGTAACTTCGTACATAGCCACTAACGAACTTCCGTCCCCATAATAAGCATCACTCAACATAATCGCCCTGTTCAGATCGGGAGTATCGTCATAAATCCCAAAACCGCCGCGTTTGTACTCTGCAATCATCTGCTCATATTCATTTAACAGAAATGGACGCATAGAGTTGAATGTGGCCGCGCTTAGCGGGTGTGGCCGCCACCATAATACGATATCGTCGCGCTCTTTGAACTGGTTTAAAACTAAGCGCACTTTTTCCAAATACTTTCTGTCACCATTTAAAATAGCGCCGAGACTTGTGTTGTACAGGATCACTTTTTTTCCATCAATCAATTTTGCCCACTCATCGGGCATTTTAAAGTCTTCGCGCTTTTTATTTATTACCGCGTCAAATTTCGGGGAGCCAAGCGCTATGAATTTTTCTTCCGGTTTGCCAAAAGCGCTGCCATAAGACTTTTTGTATGCAGCAACATAGGAATCACGTACTTTTTCAGACTGCACTATCACCTTATGCGCGTGTACACAACCTGCGGCAACTGCGAAACTTTCATCTACGCTATCGCCGCCTGCCACAAAATACGGCGAATATACAAGCATCTCCGTAAAACCCTTAAGCCTCTCCGCATAATAATCCTGATGCACCTCGGTCACATAATTATTCCCATCATAAGGATTATGAATAAAAACCGCATCAGGCCTCCGTTCTTCGACATTATAATTTTGCCAATCAACAACAGGCACATAATCAGGATACTTATCGCCTTCATAGTGCATCTGTCCAAACGAGCCGTCGGGATTTTTGTCGTAGTATGGTATAGGAACAACATACGCATCGCAAGCAGGATCATCTTTCGCCGCAAGCCAAATACTTTCTAATGAATCCCACATACTTGCTTTATAAGGAAAAAATACGATTTCTATTTTATCAGGCTTCAGATCGGTTTTAACGCTTTCACCTATTTTTATGATTTGCTTTTGCAGTTTTTTGATTGGCCCTGCGCCGCTCTCCGGTTTGTTCAGCTCTTCGTTTGCGTGATATAGAAGCTCGCAGTACTCTTCAAGAAACGCAACTGTTTGTGCCTTGTCTAGTTGCCTGAGCGTAGTCGAAGGCGACGTCGTTTCGGCTTCGCTCAACGACCGGCCTTCAAGAGATTCGATAAACTGTCCGATTTGCACAGCGCCGTCCTGACAGTCGGCTAATAGATTAGTGAGAGCTTGGAATTCTTTTTTGGAGAACAGCTTTTTTAGATTATCTGTTGCTTCTTCTAATGTTTTGAGAAGCTCTAATATCATTTTTTGGTGATGCCTGCGCATAAAAAAGACCTTAATGCCGTAAAGTATTTATTAATGCAGAAATAATAATGCAGACCGTGTTTTTAGGTACCTTACAAAGATAAGTTATTCGCAGATAAAATACAAGTTTAAAAAGCGCTATACTGCATAACGGCATATTAATTGCACTTCTCAATCCCCCAATTACGCTGACCCCTGCCTTTGCGGCATCTCCAGTTCTCTTTGATTTCAGTCACAGCCCAAACCGTTCCGGTTTGTTTAGCCGTCATAACAATTTTTACTCCAAACATGGAATCGTCGGCGAGCCCCTCTTGAATCAGAGTTATCTTATACTCTTCGTGATTAACGGCAACCGTTTGAACCGAGCGCTTGCGGAAACCCTCTTGAGACTGCGGATACTCATCGTAAAGCCAAATCAACTCCTCTGAGGTCTTAATATCTGTACGGCCAGCGATCTTTTCGTTGAACTCTTTAACGTCAATCGGCCAAAAAGATTCCGTATGGGAACATGAAAAAATAAGCGGGATTATCAATACAAACAGGCGTTTCACTATAATTCACCAAACATCGCTTCAATATACTCTTTAGGATGAAAATCCTGCAGATCATCAATGCCCTCGCCTACGCCGATTTTACGGATGGGAACATTGAATCTTCTTGTAAGAGCGATGGCAACGCCCCCTTTTGCGGTTCCGTCTAATTTTGTTATGACAAGTCCTGTGAGACCGGCCGCCGCGTTAAAAACTTCCGCCTGCTTAATGGCGTTTTGTCCGGTGGTAGCGTCAACTACTAACAATATTTCATTTGGTGCGTGAGGGGTATTGCGTTTTATGACACGCAGAATTTTTTCAAGTTCATTCATCAAATTAACTTTTACATGGAGCCGTCCGGCAGTATCTAATATAAGCACATCCACATCTCTGTTTTTTGCCGCTTCCATCGCGTCAAACGCTACGCTTGCCGCGTCGGCGCCCTCGTGCTGAGCTACAAAATCCGATTGCGTGCGGTCGGCCCATATTTTAAGCTGCTCAATCGCGCCCGCTCTAAAGGTATCGGCCGCGCCAAGCATCACCTTTTTCCCCTGACTACGCAGCTCACTTGCGAGTTTGCCTATTGTTGTGGTCTTCCCTACTCCGTTTACGCCTACCACAAGTATTACCCACGGCTTTGGGGGAAAATCTTCCGCCGCAAGTCTTGTTACGGTGAGGTCTTCGGTGAGCATCTCCTTCATAAGGTTATAAGCGCCAACCGTATCGCTGATACCTCTGTTTTTTATCTCAATAAGCAGATCATCAATTATACGGCCGCACAGATCCATCCCGATATCGGCGGAGAGCATCGCCTCTTCAAGAGCTTCAAAAAAATCACTGTTGAGAGCATTTTCATTTTTTACAAAAGAACCAAACTGAGAGCGGGTCTTGCTGAGCCCCTCTTTTAATCTGTCAAATAAACCCATCGTTAACCCTTAATAACCGTTGACAGAAACTCCTGCGATTTATCAACCGAACCCTCAATGATCTGTACGATTTTATCAAAATCGGCAGTCCCGATTTTGAGCTCCATGCGGCACTGCTCAACCTCGGCGATGCACACTTCATCGTCAAACATGCCAAACCCAAGATCATGAGCTATTACATCGGCAAGATGGATAACGTTCACAAGGTAAGAGGCTTCACCCGCGTTTTGCGGGTTGTGATGATGCACAAGCGAATACTCAAGATCAAGAGGCAGAGACCACTTGTCAGACAATATTTTACCCATCTGCGCGTGGTTAATACCCAAAAGCGTATTTTCCGCGTCAAACAGAGAGATCTCTTTCTCTTTCGCGTAATTGCAGACCGCGTCGTAATCTTCAGGCATGTACTGGCTGAATATCAGTTTGCCTATGTCATGAAGTATCCCTGCGCAAAAAGCGCTCTCAGGATCCATCATCCTCACACTCATAAGATGGCGCACAATAATTTTTGCCGTCATAGCCGTAACAACAGAGTGCTTCCAAAAACGATCCATATCCAAAGAGTGCTTACCGTCAAACATCTTCGCAACGCTTGCGCTTAACACAAGAGAGCGGATGGTATTAAAACCCAAAATTACAACGGCGCTCGACACAGAGGAGATGCTTCTTGGGATTCCGTAGAACGCGCTGTTCGCAAGCCGTATCATCTTGCTTGTAAGAGCGGGATCCTGGCCGACAAGTTTAGCCGCGTCGTCCGCAGAACTGTCTGAAGAGTTTACAACATCCATAAGCGCCAAAACTATCGACGGCAAAGATGGCAGACGGTCTACATTGTCTATTATCTTCACGACCCGTTCTTTTGCTCCCGGCATGGCGCCGGCTGTATTTTCGTTACTCATACTTCTCTCCGTTTAGAAATTCTGCCAGGCAGTATACACCCCGGGTTTTACCGTTGAGGCGGACTTCCATCCAGCTGTTTTTTTGAGCGCTGGTTTTTGGGACCTCTACCCTAATATAATTACTGCTGACTCCGCGCACCGGCTCGGCATCTTCTATTAATATACAAAGCGGGCGCGAAACTTGCGAATATAAAAATACATCACGGTTTGATTGCAGTAAAACCCTTAATGCGTCGCCGCGTGTTTTTTTTACAGATTCAGCTATTTGGTCAGATCTCTGAGCCGCGGGTGTTCCCGGACGTTTTGAGTAACGAAAGACGTGCCCGTAAGTAAAATCCGCCTGTTTTACCCCCGCAAATGTTGTCTCAAACATGGCGTCGCTCTCGCCGGGATGCCCCACGATAAAATCACCGCCAAGCGCGGCATTCGGATATTTTTGACGGAACGCGCTTAATCTTTCAATGAGCGCGTCAAGCTCCTTACCGGGGCGGTTCATTGATGAGAGTATGTCCGCGCACAGGCTCTGAACGCTTACATGGAGATGATCGCACACCCGCTTCTCCTCCCCAGCCATAGTAATCAGCGTATCGCTTAAATCCCGCGGGTCAAGAGAACTCAGCCGTATGCGATAGTCACCCTCAATCTTCAAAAACTGAGTGATGAGCTCCTCAAGCCCGCCGGTTTTGTTATGATCATTAACATTGTTTGTATGATCTCCGTATTGACCGATGTGAGTTCCGGTAAGTACAATCTCCTTATATCCCATGTCAACAGCGCGCTTAAAAACATCAAGCATCCGCCGCGCGGGCGCGCTCCTTGAGGGGCCGCGAAGAGCGGGGACTATACAGTAAGAGCATTTGAAATCACACCCCTCCTGTATCTTAAGAGAGAATCGCGTGCGGTCTGATTGCAAAGGGTCTAAAAGACAATCTTCCCAAAAAAGAGTTTCGTTTCCTTGCTGACCGGTATCAATCAGTAAATTTGTTGCTTGATCAGCCAAAAGAGAAGGGATACTGTGTTTGTGAGCGTTGCCCACAACCCACTTAACGCCGCTCTGTTTTAACAGCGCCTCGCCGTGCTGCTGAGCGAAACAACCGGTTACAAGAATATTCGCGGCGGGATGTTTATTATTGATAACCCTTAAAAAACGCGCAGTTTTGGATTCTGTAAGCGAGGTGACTGAACAGGTATTTACAATGATGATCTGCGCATTGTCAAGAGAATCAACTACGCTGAAACCTCTCTTTGCGAGAGCGCCTTTAAGCGCAAACATCTCCTCCTGATTTGTGCGGCACCCGATAGATCTGAGCGCGACAGCGGCGCCGGCAAAGTCTTGCGCTGCACCGTCCTCTGACTGCACTAAAGCCGTGAGGTCTTTGGACGGTACAGCGCAGGACTTTGCCGGCGGGTTAGTAATTACTCCCAATCCGAGAGCGCTTCTTCACGTGTATCAAAAAATGGAACGATGGAGTCAATTCCAAGACTTTCAAATATACCTTTTATTACTTGATTTGCATTACAAATCCGAAGCGATCCGCCGTTATCTGTAAGAAGCCGGCTTAATCTTAAAATAGAACCGATGCTCAGGCTGTCAAAAAACGCCAACTCTTTAAAGTCAAGAAGAATACGCTTGCTTTCCGATAAAGCAAGGAACATATTCTTTTTAAAATACATGGAACCCGCCGGATAATTCATAACGCCGCTCAAGGAGAGTATACATACATTCCCCGCCATCTCCTCTGTCACATTAAGCGCCGTTTCAAGCTCTCCAAGCTCCGCGTTAGCCTTACGCACGCCTGAAGACATCTCCATGTCAAAAAGCCGGTCGATACCGGTTTCTATAAGAACGTTATAAATGTCGCGCTGCGGTTTTCTTAAAACGAGAGCCTTTGATTTCGCGGTAAGCTCTTTATACATAAAGACAAGCACCCCGATACCGGAGCTGTCTATCATGGCAGTTTCGCTCAAGTCAAGAATTATATTCTCCCACTTGCTGTTTACGAGATCCTGCAGCTGCGTAATTGTCTGCTGGGGAGTAGCCGTACCAAACTGCTTAGGCATTTGAAAAACAAATGTATCCTCTGTACCTGCCATACCGTCCGTCCTCATTTATTAGTGATGATCACAATTACGCTTCATTGTGACTGGTTTTCGTTATTGCTCATAACCGCGGAAAATATCCGCCGTTGATCATAAATATATATTTTTGTTTATATCAACCGCTTTTTTTTTATTATTTACCTTAAAAAACGCCTTGCCAATTCATCAACGGACATCCTTACAATCGTTGGCCGGCCGTGAGGACAGGTGTAAGGGTTCTCAGTTGAAAAGAGTGAGTTAAGCAGGCCGTTCATCTCATCCTGACTGAGTTTTTGGCCCGATTTAATAGCCGCTCCGCAGGCAAACGCCGCCGCGAACCGTTTTTGCGGATCATTAAAATTCGCGGGGTTGCGCCCCTCTAAAAGATAACGCACCATCTCGCGTATTGTCTCCTGCGCCTCGCCGTTCTTCAAAAAAGCGGGAAGCGCGCTCACAGAAACCGCGCCATCTCCAAAATCACCAATTTCAAATCCCAAATTACTAAAATACTCACAGCCCGACAATAGCACCGCTTTTTCCGCTATGCTGAGCTCGAGCACTATGGGAAAGAGGAGCTGCTGAGAAACCGGGGCGGATACTTGAAAGTTGCTGAGCGCCTGTTCGTAAAGTATGCGCTCGTGAGCCGCGTGCTGATCTATAAGTAAAATTCCGTTTTTTATAGGCGCGAGTACAAACATGCTGTGGATCTGAAAACAGGTGATAAGCTCCCAGGAGTGCTGGGGGTTTTCTCCCTCCTTTTTTATGTCGTCAATCAGATTATTATCAGATGATGAGCGGCCTGTTTTCTCTTCTGTATAGACGCTCGGGAAGTTTAAAATAGTTTGAATACTGCCGCTGCCGTCTTTAAGCCGCGCCTCCCGGTTTGAAAAATCAAACGGCGGTCTTTCATACATATCATCACTGCCGGCGGTTTTATCTCTGACAGAGAAAGATGAGGGTCCACGGTTTGTGTGATTTTGAGACTGACAGGCGTCTGACTGGTTGACTTTTGGCAAATAAGAGCCGACGCCGGATATTTGTTCATTATTATCAGCGTATAAATCCTCAGCCGTTATACCGGCTTTTTTTAGCCCCTCTTTTACCGTATGATAGACAAAGCGGAAAAGCGCGCTCTCGTCATCAAACTTTATCTGCTGTTTTGTCGGGTGTACGTTTACATCTACATGTTTTGGGTCTATGTCAAGAAAACAGAAAAACGCGGGACGGCTGCCGTGTCCCAAAAACTGCGCGAACGCTTTTCTGACAGCCGCTGTCACAGAGTCGTTATCTATTCTTCGTAAATTGACATAAAGACTTTGAAAGCGGGGTTTCGCGCACATCTTTTCAGGTGCGGAGACGAAGGCGCGTACTGAATAGCTCTCATTTTCTAAGACACATTCTATGAGATTACGGCTCAGTTCATTGCCGGCTACAGCGCATATTCTATCTTGTAAACTAACCGAAACAGGCGCGTCAATCACTTTTTTACCGTCGATGAGCGCTGTAAAATGAACCGACGGGAAAGGTATCGCGATTTGTTCAAGGATTTTTACAATTGCGGTATGTTCTCCGCGCGCTGTTTTCATAAACTTTTTTCGCGCGGGCACGTTAAAAAACAGGTCTTTCACTGTGATTGTAGTCCCGCGGAGATGCGGGACCGGTTTTATCTGTTGAGCGACTCCGCCGTCTACTGTGATCTCGTGTCCAAGGCCGCCTGTATTGTCGGATGATGCCGCGCTCGTCCTGCTCACCGCCGCGATGCTTGCAAGCGCCTCGCCGCGAAATCCCATTGTGGCGATTGAAAAAAGGTCGCCGGCAGTACGTATTTTGCTTGTAGCGTGGCGCATTACGCTCATGCCGAGGTCAATATCCGACATTCCGCATCCATTGTCGCTTACTTTCATAAGCGAAAAACCGGCGTCTTCGACTGTGATATCTATCCGTGTAGCGCCCGCGTCTATGGAGTTTTCAATAAGCTCCTTGAGAACCGCGGCCGGACGCTCCACAACCTCGCCTGCGGCTATTTTTTCTACTACCGGGAGGGGCAGGAGTTCGATTTTATTCTTGCTGAGATTTTGCATTATTTGAAAATACAATGTGGGGGTGGCGAGTGTGGAAAAATTGGTTACGAAAAGCGGTATGCAATTACGGCGCCGGCCATTTTAATAAGTGATATCTCACCATATTCCCCCACCATCCGCAGGCTTTATATTATTTTTACTGTATGATGAACGGCGACAACAAAACAAACGAAGCGATGCGCGAAGTATACAACGGCACGGATATCGTGAGAAAACCGATCTGCGGCATAGTCTCAGGCTATCACAATCTGCCCTATATCATGGTAGCCGCATACGAAGACAACCCAAAGCGCTGCACACAGGTAAGCGGACAGATAAACGTATCGCCGAAATTTGTAATCTCCGCAAGCACCCTGGCGGAAACATTCGGCAGCGTTTTCGACCCCGGTACTTTCGACAGCGATATAGAGGGGCGGATCTTCTCTTTTGCGAATATAAGTAACCGCAATATGAAGATAGAGAGCAAAAATTTCTCTATCGAACACTTTGAGGAGTCGTTTTCAGAGCGCCTCGAACGCGTAACCGATCTGCTTATGAGCCAGGAAGACACACGCACCGGTCTTATAGGATGCCCCAATTTCAGATATTACCCTGTGTCTATCGATAAATTTATCTCAGAAATTCTTGACAGGGAGTTTAGAGTATGACTACCCCTAACCAAAATCCGCATCAAAGACGCCCGCTTGGGAAAGAGGTCTCATTTGCCGATTTCATAAGAAAACACCGGGGCGTTATAGCGGCGGAAGCGGCGGAAGCGCAAAAAGCGGCGCAGCCCAAAAAGAGTTTAAATACGCCGATGCCCAAAAAGGGAATTCAGATAAGCGACAAAGCCGCGGAGCTTATCGCGCTTGCTATTAAGGATATGCTGCGCGATTCGAGATAATTCGCGATACTCGCCGATGATTACCACATGTCAAACAATGCGTATAATCAATCATTAGGAATAAGCGAAGCGTCAATATAACGAATATTAGCCGCGGCGATAAGGCTGTCTATATAACTGTTGACAAGTTCCCCTCTTTTTGACATCTCAACATTTTGCCTCACCCTGTCCGCCGCTTCTTCATAAGCTAAGGAGCGCTGCTCCTCCTCATCGGTTTTTTTGAGGATGTGAATACCCATACTGCTTGGAACGAGAGTGCTTATTTCACCTTTTTTAAGCGTAAAGAGCGCCTGTTCGAGATCGGGAACAAGTTCGCCTGTTCTAAACCAACCCATATCGCCGTGATTTGGCTGCGCGGAATATTTTTTTATAAGCGCGTCAAAATCCTCCCCCGCTTTGGCCCTTGCCTGCACAACGTGCGCCCGCGACATAACTTCCCATACCTCGGCGCTGTCTGAGGAGAGATCTATTGTAAAAACGATATGACTCGCCCTCACGCGCGGCTGTGAAACGTAGCGGTGTTTGTTCTCTTCAAAATGAGCGCGTTTTTCCTCTTCGGTTACAGCCTCTTTGAGCTCGCTTATCACGTTCATCAGCGAATCAAGAAGAAGCTCCTCCTCCATACCGGCGCGCATAGACTCTTCGCTCTCCCCCATCGCGCTCAGCTGCGCCAAGAAGGTCTCGCGGTCTCCGAACTGCGAAGCGAAGCGGCTTGCCATACGGTCAATTCTCGCAGAATCCGCCCTCCATCCGCGGTTCTTTATATCCTCAACCATGAGAGTGTTTGCGATAAGCTGACGGGCGGCGCCCTTTCTAAGCTCTGTTTCTGAACCCTCAAAAACGCTCTCCGGGCTTAAACGCAGCTGCTGCATACGGAAAAACATTGCCGCCTGAGAGATCTGCTCCGAAGTTATAGTCTCTCCGTTTACAATAACAGCGGCATCCGCAGAGGTTTTTTTACCGCCGCAGGAGAGTGAAAATACGCATAATGCGACGACAGATACGATGGTCAGCAAAGATTTAAGTGTTGGATTCATGGTAATAAAATTACATTATGCGCATCAGCGCCTGCTGCTGTACTGAATATGTGGTCAATACGCCCACACCTTTTTTTATTGATTCTTGACTTTCAAATCCAAATACGCTATCTTTTGTACATATGAATCCATTTGAGCAAAATAAACCGGCCGGCTGCTGCAAACGTATTTTTTCACGTGTGATTGCGGCATTGTTAACGTTTGCCGCCGCTCTGTTTTTGACAGGCTGCTCAAATCCCGCCGGTTTAAGCAGCGGCGGCGGAAGCGGCACAGAGACGCCCAACCGCAAAGTTATCAACGCAAAATGGGAGATTACCGATAAAAACGCCCGATTTACTTCAATTGAACTTACTGAAGCTCAGTTATACATCGTTATAGAAAGAGATCAAAAATTTTATACAGGCAAATACACAATATTGGAAGATTCAACCGTTCACCTCGCAAATTTCGGTACGCTTCATATTGATTTATCACAAAGCGGAGATTCCGCCGCCGTTAGATTGCAGCTTGACACTAACGTTCCGCCCTTTAACGGCGATCCTCAAATAAATTACGAATTTAATGCAGAGAGAGCGGTTGAAATTGATTCGTCAAAAAATACAGAGTTATTGTGCCGTCATTGGAACTATGTGAGATTTTTGTTAAACGGCGAACTTTGGGAACCGTGGGAAAACCCGCAAGTGTGGGAAGACGGGTGGGAATTCCCGCACTCCGAACCTCATATCACAAATCTGTTTTCAAAAGCGGGAACTTATTTACAAACATTAACCGTAGACGGAGAGCAAACGCTAACGGTTCTAGGACAGTGGAGATGGTCTGACGAAAACGAAAACGCGTTTTATTACACAAGCTGGCAGACAGGCGCGTGGCAGACGTATATAGTAAATGTTGTTACTTTAACAGAAAACTCGTTTGCGATAGAAGAGATGCTTAACGATGGATATATTCTCATTACCGAATTCGAACTTTTCTGACTGTGAGTGCACGTATGCGTGTTTTCACTGTACACGTAAGGAAAAAACATATATGCCGATACTCAAAGTTAAACTTAACTTTTAATATGGTGAGACTATGACGACAAAAAACCACATAGACATCTACCAATATTGTGATTACCGCACTTATCTGCAAGATTGCTTTGGCGCAATTAAAGACAGCAACCGCAGTCTGTCGCAAAGATATGTGGCGTTAAAACTAGGGCTTGACCCAAGCAATCTTACAAAGATCATCAGCGGCAAGCGCAAACTCTCTTTTGAACAGATGCTTGACTTCGCCTCCTTTTTAAAGCTCTCAAAAAGCCAAAAAGAGTATTTTGAGCTGCTTGTCAGGCGTGACTGCGCCCAGGATGAAAAAGAGATGCAGGCCCTGCAAAAAAAGATAATATCAAGACAGCGCATGAAAATAGCGGCTATTAATAAAAAGCATGCCGAATATTTTCAAAAATGGTATCACGCAGCCGTAAGAGAGCTTTTAAACGTAACCTCTTTTTATAACGAACATCAGCTCTCTCAGATGTTAAACCCAAAAATCTCTCCTTTTGAAGCGAAAAAAGCGATAGAGCTGCTTGAAACTTTGAATATGATAAATAAGGAGAGCGATGGCAAATACAGTTTGGCGTCTAAATTTATCACCCCCGACAGCGATGTTCCAACCGAAGTTATTCACGCTTTCCAAAAGCAAATGATGGAACTCGCAAAAGATTCGCTGACAATGGATAAAGACTCCCGCGACGTTTCGACCATGACGCTCAGCCTTTCTAACGAAGACTTCCACAAAGTAAAAGAGATGATAAGCGAATTCAGAAAACAGCTTTTCGAGGTAGCGCAAAACAGCGCTCAGCCGCCGCAGGGCGTTTTTCAGGTAAATTTTCAGGCTTTTCCTGTCGCGCTTGTAAAGTGAAAGTATTGTTTGAGTATACTGATTTGATGCCGTTTTTTCTGCAAAACTCGTTTAATCGGGGACGGAGGTGCGCAAATTGCACAAATCCTCAACTATAAAAAACCAACTATTCATCTTCGCCGCAACCACGCCAATACGCCAACATACATCAAATCATTTACGGCGGAATACTG
>Ga0123353_10003971_pt1 | contig 18927 bp, 20 predicted proteins | sample TergutLab28metaG_3_FD_92763 | JGI IMG/M metagenome (GOLD analysis project Ga0123353, IMG submission 92763) | Labiotermes labralis P3 segment gut microbial communities from Petit-Saut dam, French Guiana - Lab288 P3 | ecosystem: Host-associated > Arthropoda: Insects > Digestive system > Gut ... | reverse complement strand
TGCCTCCAATTGCCATTTCAACCGATTTACCAATACTGGCAAAATGTTCGGCAATTTCTTGCCTGCTTCTTTGGCATGCTTCCTTTGCCCGATTTATCGAATTTTTGAATCTTTCCCATTTTGCATACTGTAAAACGGAACAAAGTTCACGCGCGAGCCAAAACTCGGCACCATCTTCGCCGATATGCCGTATGTCCTCAAAGGTTTTATTGTCTTTTGAATCGATTTGTAACATATTTTTATATACATAAAATATTCTGTTTATGCAACCGTTTTTTGCGTGGCACGGGTTCACCTTGAAATTCATTTGCCATAAATGGAAAAAAGGAATATTGTATAACATGAACATTTTAATTGCCAATGTGGGGCGGGCGGGGGCGAACGAGATTGGGGTTTTGGTGCGCGCATTGAATAAAAAACATCGGGTGACGGTGGCGTGCATGGCGGTGGAGGGCAGTTTCAAGGGGCAGGCGTTTTCATACACCGGTGTACCAGTGCGCGTGCATAGCAGTTTTATGGACGGCGAAAAAACCAAGGCGGAACGCGTACCCGTGTACGAATGTTACGGCGAACCCGCGGATGCGGTTTCCATTATGCTTGGCGAAATTATGGCGCACGACCGGCCTGATTTGGTAATTGCAGGCATAGGTAACGGTGTTCACATGGGACAAGACATTTTTTGTTCTTCCAACATTGGCATGGCAATGGAGGCGGCATATTTTAACGTACCTTCGATTTCAATCGCGATTCCGCATAAAGCCGGGTCTCATTCGGAACAAGAATGCGAAACCGCGATAAAGTTCCTTGACAAGAACTTGGATAAAATTGCCGCATTAAAATTACCAAAGCACAGTTTCCTTAACATCAATATTCCGAACAGGAAGTACGAAGACTTAAAAGGCGTAATGATTACGCGTATGGGTTGGATTGACCCGCTTATTAATGAATTCGAAGAAAAAGTTGACCACAGGGGCAACAAATACTATTGGTCAAAACTTGTTTCGCGAAATGCCAAAAGCGATGAAGGCACAGACGTTTATGGGTTCGCACATGGTTATGTGTCGGTAACCCCGATAAATTACGACCCTACGGATTACGCGGAATTGGACAGATTTGACGCAATCGCCGAACGTGACATTCCAAAGCCAAAACTTATTAAAAGGATAAGACCTGTTAAAAAGGAGGAGGATTCGGAATGAACATATTGTTGACAAACGAAGAGGGTTGTTTTGCCCCCGGTGTCATTGAACTTGCTAAAGTTCTGTCCGCCCACCACCGCGTTGTTATCGTCGGACCAATTACTACGATGAGCGGAGTCGGTCATACTTTTACAAACTGTAACGCTCCTATCAGGGTTCGCCAATACTTTACCCGCCTTTCAAAAGTAAAAATCTTTGCGGTTACAGGGACACCATGCGATTGCGTGACTTTGGCACTTGATAAACTGCTTAAAGCCAAACCCGACCTTATTATAAGCGGTATCGACAGCTGTAATAACAGGGGGGAAACGATGCTTTCAAGCGGTGTTGTGTCTGCGGCAATTGAAGGCACCATCCAAGGCATCCGAAGCATTGCATTGTCCGCCAACCTTGACAACGCCAAAGGCGAAGCGGAATTCCGGAAAGTCGCACTTGCATTTTCAAAAAGTTTAAAAGATTTTGTTCCGTTGATACAGACCGGTACCACGCTAAATATTAACTATCCGACAGATTTTTCAAAGAACCGTATTAAATATACCCACGCAACAGACGGTCTTATTGACAACAAATACAATGCCGAAGTAACTCCGTTTGGTTTGACATTCTATTGGCTTAAAACCCCGCGCATGGGTTTTGGGTTGGAGGCGCTTGACCAAAAGGGCGACCTGTATTGGCTTAAACGAAATCATATTACTGTGACACCGCTTAAACTTAATTTGACTTGTGACAAATCTGTTGAACTTGTCAAGAAGGCAGGTTTGAAACTGTGAGCGAAATATACCACATAGCAATAGACGGGCCTGTCGCAAGCGGCAAAGGCACAATCGCTCGTGAACTTTCATACAAGTTGGGAATTCCATGCCTTGACACAGGCGCGTTATATCGCGGTATCGCGGTGTATATTCGTAATATCGGCACAAGCGCCGAAGGCAAAACCACAGGCAAAAAGAAACAAAGCGGTCCGTATAATCTTGACCCGAATAATGAACAAGCCGTCACAAACGCCTTGAAATCCGTCAAAATGGATGTCGAAATAAAAGCAGGCGTAACCAACGTTTCAATTAACGGCATTGACGTTACGTCACAACTGCGCGACAACGACATAAGCCAAATCACAAGCGTCATTGCAACATATCCGGATGTGCGCAAAGTCATAGTAGCCAAGTCGCAGGAAATTGCAAAGACAAGCAGTTTCATTTTGGAAGGGCGCGACACTTCAAGCGTGCTCTTGCCGGACGCGAAGTACAAGTTTTATCTTACCGCAAATGTAAGAACCCGTGCGAAGCGGCGGATTGCGGACTTGGCCGCAAAAGGTGAAACAGTTACCATGCGCGATATGAAACAGCAAATAAAAGAACGTGACCTTCGTGATTCAACAAAGGGGGGTCTAAGAAAAGTCCGCGAAGCCATAGTCATCAATAACTCTCGAATGAATGTTGAAAAGACAATAGACAAATTTATGAAACACCTCATTGCCGCACGTGTCGGTGAGAATAAGAAAAGAAGAAACAAAGGAAGGACTTTCTTCCATCGCTTTGTAGGAAAGTAATTATTTTACATACATTGGCGGGCGTGCAAGATTTATCCCGTATTTTTCGATGTCCGCAATCAACCGATCACGTACAGCATTCGGGCGCAGGTCCAGGGTTTTTAACTCTTCGACCGGGACAAGCATCGGTTCGTACGTGCCTTTGTTTCTTTCCGTGTCGGTGTATTCGTGGGCGTCGGTCTTTCCGACGTTACCGCTTTTATAGGAACAGTAATAATAACTTTCCAAAACATTAAATGTATGTTTGTACATAAGTCGGGTAGGCATTGTTGCGACACCTGTTTCTTCCGCAATCTCGCGTGCCGCCGCATCGCGTGCAACTTCGCCTTCATCAACATGCCCGCCTGGGAACACGTAATAAACTTGTCCTTCACGTTCACGCTTTATCACAAGCAACTTGTTTTCTTTTATTACAATTCCGCGTGCGATAACGCTTTCCTTGGTTTCCCACCATGCAAGTTTCCTTTGAACTTCAAAGCCGTCCAACAACCCCGCCATTGCGGATTGGATTTTCCCGGAAAGTTCCGCCAAGTCACTTTTTTCCATCTTTTTGCCTTGGTATTGTTCAACAGAAATTGTTTTGCCGATTTTGACGGGACTGTAACGAAATGGCCGGGGAGCGCGTTTCAAAACCATCGGCACGATTGGAGCATTGTTCATAATAGCAATCATTGCGGCGCCGTTACGGAGGGCAAGTGCGTCTTCGGGGCTGAAGGCACGTTTGCCTTCGGGGAACATAAATACCGCACGCTTTTCTTTAAGCTGTTCTTTTGTATATTTCATCAAAGACAAATCTTTACCGCGTTCAACGGGGTAGCAACCAAGTGCCCGCATGTTTCGGTTTTTAAACTTTGTATCAAACATCCCAGGCTTTACCAAAAAGCGCTTCTTTCGCCAAAAGAACATAAAGTACAAAAGCGGTCCGTCATTAAGACTTTTGTGATTGCAGCAAACCACGATACCTTTGCCACGATGCTTTTTTAATTCCTTTTTGTTAATAACGCGTGTCCAAAAGACAAGCCTGAACGGAATATATAATATAGTTTTTAATATGTACCAGAATAAGACCCGCATTTCGCCAGCTCCTTTGAAATAATTTTTTCCATCCTTTTGACAACTTGGTATGCGTTAATCTTTGTTGCGTCTAAAACTATGGCGTCCTTGACCTGTACAAGCGGGGATTCGGAACGTGTCATATCCATTTTGTCGCGTTCTGAAATTTGTTCGCGTAATGTTTCAATTGGTGTTGGGTCACCTTTTGATTGCAAATCCAAAAGACGCCGTTGCGCCCTTGATTCGACTGATGCTGTTAGATAAAATTTAAATTTTGCTTCAGGGAAAACTACGCTTGTAATATCACGCCCTTCGCATATTAAATTCGACCGTTCACCGACGGCCTTTTGTACTTCACGCACCTTTGCGCGGACTTCCGGGTTCTTTGCAATTTTTGGAACAGTGGTGCTCACGATATTGTCGCGGATTCTTTTGGTGACGTCTTCACCATTCAAAATAACAAACGTAGCGCCTTCGACGCATTTAACGTCCAAGTTTATTTCGTGCAATGCTCGGTTACACGAAACCGTGTCGTTAATATCAACATAGTGATCCAAAAAGAATAACGTAATCCCGCGATAAAGTGCGCCTGTATCAAGGCAAAGAAAGCCAAACTTTCGCGCCAAACTTTTCGCGACTGTTCCTTTTCCGCTTGCCACCGGCCCGTCAATTGCAATCTGATATACCATTTGGGTATTATATTATTAAACATTATTTTTTGGCAAGCGTAAAAAAGTGACTAGGCTCCTTCCAATAACATCTTATCTGCGATAAGTGCAATAAATTCACCGTTTGTAGGTTTGTCTTTGCGGTCAAAAGCTTTGACACCGAAAATATCGTTGACCCTGTCCGCACGTCCGCGATTCCAGCCAACTTCGATTGCGTGGCGGATGGCACGTTCAACTTTGCTGGGCGTTGTGGAGAATTGCTTTGCAATCGAGGGGTAGAGTTGCTTGGTAATGCTGTTGATAATGCTTGGGTTATCAACAGCCAACTTTATTGCCTCACGCAAAAACTTATATCCCTTTATGTGTGCTGGGATACCGACGGTGATAAAAATATGCGATATTCGTTCGTCAATTTTTTTACCGTTTGCACCCTCGTGTTCGTCCAAAAAGTCATGTACAGCCTTTGCGGCATCTGTTTGGATTTCATAATCTATGTTCTCCTGGCTTAAAAACTTGGTCATTCTTTGGTAAACGTCCGACTGTTCGGTATCGATAAGGACTTTAACTTTGCTCATAGCACCCCCTAGTGCACAGAATAACAGTTAATAATTCCTGTGAGCGTGACTTTTTTGTCGGATGTCAGGAATTTTTGTCGAAAGAGAGGATTATTTTACAGAAACTATTAAAAATACAACATCGCAACTTAACCCAGCCACCGTATGTTTCCAAAATATCTGGGAATCACAATAATCGACAATTTGCTACATTATCACAAATTGTACTTGTTTAAAACGTTGTGCATAAAAGCAAAAAATCGCTTTGAGAATAAACGTTTGTATTATATGATGTAAATCATATATAGGAGGTAAATTCTATGCGTGGAGGTTTTTCAGGGGGAGGCAGACCGGGAGGCGGTGGCGGAAGCCGTCCGTCGGGCGGAGGCATGAGTCGTCCGTCAGGCGGGGGGATGAGTAGTCGTCCGTCCGCACCAAGTCGTCCATCTGCACCAAGCAGACCATCTGCACTAAGCAGGCCGTCGGCGCCAAGTCGTCCGTCCGCACCAAGCAGACCATCGGCAGCACGTCCGTCAAGACCGGCACGTCCAATGAGGGCCGCGCGTCCGGCACGCAGAATGGGACCACCACCTCGAAGTGCCCGTTATAACCGTTACGGTACGGCACGTCGTCGTAACTATCGTTATCGTTACTATCCGCACCGCCGTTACTATCACGTACGCGGTTATCGCGGCGCATACTATGGCGGCACATTCAGCGGATTCTTGGCGTCACTTGGCGTAATATTCCTTTTGATTGGCATACTTTTCGGACTTGCAGACGATATGTCCATATTCAACGTATTCTTCTTTATCGGTTGTGGATTGCTTGTTGCTGGCTGCTTGCTGTCGATAATGTTTACAAGCAGATTGAGAGGTATGCGCGGTCGAGCAGGCGACATGGGTGACCCATACGCAGAAAGCAGTTACGGTGGCGGCAATATGAACACAGGCGGAGGAAACATCGGCGGAACAGTAGGCCCGGCACAGGGGCAACAAACGGGAAACAGATGCCAATCCTGCGGCTCGCCCAAAACCGGTAACTTTTGCGAAAGTTGCGGCGCACGATAAATCAAAAAACTTTAAAAGCGGGTAACCGCTTTTTTGTTGCCAAAATAAAATACTTGCAAAAAAAATGCCTTACATGTACTATCTTAAATATGAAAGTATTAGTATTAAACAGCGGGTCAAGCAGTCTCAAATACCAGCTCATCAAAACCGGCGGTGGCGAAGTATTATGCAGGGGTTGCTTTGAACGTATTGGCGACCAGGCTTCCTTTTACGAACACAAAGTCGGTGACGCCAATCAAATAACAATGGATTTCCCGTGCAAGGACCACGGTCAGGCCGTCAAAAAAATGTTGGAACTTATTGCCGAGTTCATGCCTTTGGAAGAACTTAACGCAATCGGACACCGTGTCGTTCATGGCGGCGAAGCATTCAAGGGCAGTGCACTTGCGACCACGAAAAACTTGGCGGAAGTCAAAAGGTGCAACGACCTTGCACCGCTTCACAATCCCGCAAACATCGTCGGTATAAACGAGTGCATTAAGGTTTTACCAAATATTCCAAACGTAATGGTTTTTGATACCGCTTTTCATTCGTCAATTCCGATGAAGGCATATTTGTACGCCATTCCAATCCAGGACTATCAAACACACAAGATTCGTCGCTATGGGTTCCACGGCACAAGCCATTGCTTTGTTGCACGCAAGGCTGCGGAAATGTACGGCAAGCCAATCGAACAACTTAAAATTATCACATGCCACATCGGCAACGGCGGAAGTGTTTGCGCAATCGATGGCGGAAAATCCGTTGAAACCTCTATGGGCACAACCCCGCTTGAAGGCTTAATAATGGGTACACGTTGCGGTGATATTGACCCTGCGGTAATCGAAATCCTTTGCAACATTCATAATATGTCTGTTTCCGAATGCATACAGTATCTTAATAAAAAAAGCGGGTTGCTTGGGCTTTCTGCAATCAACAACGATATGCGCGATTTGATGAACAAGCGCACAGAAAATCCTTCTGCACAACTTGCCATAGATTGTTTCAACCACCGCGTCACAAAATATATCGGCGCATATGCCGCAATCATGGGTGGTGTAGACATCATTGTATGGACAGGCGGTGTTGGCAACAACAACGAATACGTACGTTCCGAAGTTATGAAAAACTTTGCATTTATCGGTGCAACAATAGACTTGCCTGAAAACAACAAACTTAACGGTATGCCGGGCGGCAAAAATTTGACGAAGGATATTTCCGCCAAAAACTCTCGCGTCAAAACATACGTCATAAATACCAACGAGGAACTTGAAATCGCTACAGAAACGGAAAAAATCATAAAGACGCTGTAACAGCGTCTTTTTAAAAACATTTGGCATGAAAAGAAGCAAAATTATTGCTCGTCTTTCTTCTTTGCTTTTTTCTTGTCGTCTTTGGTTATGATGCGTTTTTGTCCCTTGTAATTTCCGCATGCTTTGCAAACCCTGTGCGGTTCGACAGGCGTGTGACATTGTGTGCACTCGGTCAAAGATGTTGCAGTTGCGGTGAAATTATGAGCACTGCGCGAATTCTTGCGCGATTTCGATACCTTGTGTTTTGGTACAGCCATTTTTGTGTTGCTCCTTTAATATGATGGTGATATGATAAAAGGTTTAATACCTTTTGTCAAGGAGAAATAATAATGAAAATTTTAGTAGATATACTTGGTGGAGACACAGCACCGGTCAACATGGTGGAAGGCGCAATACATGCAATGCGCGAAGACCCGACAATAACTTGTGTATTGGTAGGGGACGAAAGTTACGCAAGACCTGTAATCGAGGCCGCAGGGATGAAACACAGGGTAGAATACATCCACACAACGGAAAACATTTCGTTTGATGAATCACCAACCCAAGCAATCCGCCGCAACGGGACTTCCATGATGATGGCTTTTGAAAAATTGAAAACAGACGATGATTACAAAGGTTTTGTATCCGCAGGTTCAACCGGCGCGCTTTTGGCAGGGGGGTTTTTTAAACTTGGACGCATTGACGGGGTATCACGTCCGACACTTTGTCCATGGATTCCGACAAACGTAGACGGCGTGCGCGTCATTTTGGCGGACGCCGGCGCGAATATGGATTGCAAGCCGCTAAACCTTGTCCACTTCGCGCTTATGACATATACATATTCACAACTTGTGCTTGGTGTTGAAAAACCGCGATTGGCTTTGGTCAATGTTGGCACGGAAGACAGCAAAGGCAACGAACTTACAACGGAAACTTTTCCGATTTTGAAAAAGCTACATGAACTTGGCGCCATTAATTTTGTCGGCAACATGGAAGCCCGTTATGCGGTAAGCGGTGATTATGACATTATTATTTGCGACGGTTTTGTTGGCAACGTTCTTTTGAAAACTGCGGAAGGTGCGTTCGCCGTCATGGGCAACCAACTTAAAAACGTTATCAAATCATCTTTCAAAAATAAAATTGGCGGCCTTTTGCTTAAAAAAGGCTTGTACAAAATGAAATCCAAATTCCACGAAGACGGCACAGGCGGCAGTCCGCTTCTTGGTATAAAGAAAACAGTTATCAAAGCCCACGGTAATTCTTCTGTGCGTGCATTCAAAAACGCAATCCTTGTCGCAGCCATGTCCGCACGTTACGACGTTACTGGTGAGATTAAAAAAGTACTCGAGACACACAAAGATTTAATCACAGAAATGACAAAACCAAAGCCTGGGACAGTGCCGAAATAACATTGAAAAACAAGGGTAAATCGGTTGTCATAATTGCGCCCAAGTGTTAACTTATAATGCTATGTTCAAGAAAATTGAAGTCTATGGCTTTAAGTCTTTTGCCGACAAATTGGAAGTAGATTTCAGCGGGGGTATAACCTGCATTGTTGGTCCGAACGGTTGCGGAAAATCCAACGTTGCGGATGCAATCCGTTGGGTTTTGGGTGAACAATCTTCAAAGGCACTTCGCGGTTCAAATATGCAAGACGTCATTTTCAAAGGCACCGAAAAGCGTGGTAGTTTATCATATTGCGAAGTATCATTGGTTTTCGATAACACAAACAAAGTATTCCCCGTGGATTATACCGAAGTTGTCTTAACCCGCAAACTTTACCGAAGCGGTGAATCCGAATACTTTATCAATCGCAAAATCGCGCGACTTAAAGACATCACGAACTTGTTGCATGACAGTGGTATTGACCGTGACGGTTTGACAATTATATCCCAAGGTCAAGTCGCGGAAATTATTAACAGCAAGCCGGAAAACCGCCGCGACATTTTTGAAGAAGCCGCCGGCATCGCAAAATTCAAAGCTCGCAAAATCGAAGCGGAAAGGCGTTTAGAGCGTACCCAAGAAAACATCACCCGTGTAACCGACGTTATCACGGAAATTGAACGAAGTTTGGGACCGCTTTTAAAACAGGCCGCTGCCGCGGAAAAATATGTTGCGTTCAAAGACCGCCTTAAACATTTGGAAATCAACGCATACGTTTATCAATACGACAACGCCGCCGCGGTCAAGTCTAACCTGCAAGCCGAAATGGACGAAATCACCGGGCAACTTGGAAGTCACCAAGCCGAACTGCAAGACGTTGTTGACCAATCCAACGCCGCAATGGATGAAATCGCTTTTCTTGACAAAAAAGCGGAACACATCCGCGAACAGGTCTTGGGGCTTTCACTGTCTTTGGAACGCGCAAGCGGTGAAAAGAAACTGGTCCAAGAAAAAATAAATATCCTGTCCGCCCAAGACGCCGACATTAAAAACGAAATCGATGCACTTACAGAACAACTTGAACAGGAACGCGAGAATTTGGCGCTTAACAAAACCTTGCATGCCCAGTTACTTGAACGCCGTGAAGAGTTACAGCGTGAACTTGAAAATGCTCATAACGAATACACGGATTCGGTCGCAAGGTTATCTCAGGTCGAGCATGAGGTTTATTCCGGCGCACCAAACAGTCACCAAGCAGTACTTGAATCCGCAATCAACAATGCGCAATTGGAACGTGCCCGCCTTGACGCAAAACGCCAAACAATTCAAAATCTTATCGACAGTGGGGAAGGATACAAGTTTTCCGTCAAGCGCATAATGGAAGCGTCAAAGTCAAACAGCGAAGTCGCAAAGAACGTCGTTGGTGTTGTCGCACGCCTTATCGAAGTCCCGCAACATCTTGAATCCGCAATTGAAGTTGCCCTTGGTGCAAGCGCCCAAAATATCGTTACTCACGATGAAGAGGGTGCAGAAGTCCTTATCAAGGTGTTGTCCCGCGAAAACTGGGGCAGGGCAACCTTTTTACCTATATCAAGTGTTATGTTGCGCGGGCAAGGAAAGATAAGCCAAGCCGCAACTCCAAACGGCCGCGGGGTGTTGGGTGTTGCCTGTAATTTAATAAAATACAAAAAGCACGTTGCGCCCGTCATCGAAAATTTATTGGGTCGTACCATAGTCACGGAAAATCTTGATATCGCAATTACGCTTGCGCAATCGTCGCGGTATGCATTCAAAATTGTCACGCTTGACGGTGACGTCATTGAAACGCGCGGGTCGATAACAGGGGGCAGCAAGAACGCGCTTAACAACAACTTGTGGCACACGAACACGCTTGCAGAAATTGAAAGGGATTTGCACGAACTTGATAAAAAGATAACAACTCTGGCGGATGAATTCAATCAAGTCACCGCCGAAGTCCACGCGGAACGTGAAAACAACCGCCACGAAATTGACCAGTTCAAACATACGTCTTCTACTGCGGGTGAAAGACTTACCGACCTTAAAGTTCGTTTTGCGTCGTTGGACGCGGAAACGGTAAACTGTTCGCAAAAAATCGGTGCACTTGTCAACAGCACACTTTTGGTTGAAAAAGCAATTGCGGATAAGACCGCCACGCTTAAGGCGGTTAATAAACACATTGACGAAACCCGCGGCGACAATGTCAGCGAACGTGAAGAGCGTGCATATCGCGAAAAGGTGGAACAACTTGGACGCGCCAAAACCGAACTTTCGTTGACAGATACAAAAAAAGAACAAATCCGCGAACAAATTTCAATGTTTGAAACAAGACGAACGGAAATCAGCGGTCTTTCAAGTGCCGCCCAAGAAAAATACTTTAAAATTGAAGTTGCGCTTTCAAAAGTGGATTCCGAACTTGAAAATATGCAAGAACGCATTTACGAAGAATATAACCTTAACTATTCAAGCTGTTACATGTTCCGCGACGAAAACTTTGACCTTACTGCGGCTTTGCCTGAAATTTCTGACCTTCGCAAACAAATACATAAACTTGGACCTGTCAATTTGGCTGCTATTGAAGACAGCAAGTCCAGTAAAGTCCGTTATGATGAATACTATACCCAAGTCAGCGATCTTAACACAGCCAAAGCGGACCTGGAAAAGGTTATCAAAGACCTTTCAACCGAAATGGAAGCAAAGTTCAAGACGGACTTCAACAAAATCAACCATAACTTTCAATTTGTTTTCCGCGAATTATTTAACGGCGGTAATGCAAAGTTGGTTCTTACCGACCCGAACGATTATTTGAACAGCGGTGTGGATATCGTTGCGGAACCGCCGGGAAAGAAGTTGTCAAACATTACGCTTTTGTCGGGCGGCGAAAAGGCGCTTACCGCAATCGCAATCCTGTTTGCGATATTGAAACTTCGCCCTATGCCGTTCTGCCTTCTTGACGAAATCGAGGCCGCACTTGACGACAGTAACGTCGGACGCTTTGCCCAATATTTGCAAAAGTTTTCAAAGACCACCCAATTCATTGTTATTACCCACCGCAAACCGACAATGGAACTTGCCGACAACTTGTACGGCGTCACGATGGAAGAAAAAGGCGTTTCAAAATTGGTCAGCGTAAAGTTGGCACAATGGGAAGAAACAACGGCGGGGTAGTGGCGTATGAGTTTCAAAGATTTGGCAGCCAATCGCTATTCCGTACGTAAATATAAAGATAAGCCTGTTCAACAGGAAAAGATTGACCAGATTTTAGAGGCCGCACGTTTGGCACCCACCGCCAAAAACAAACAACCGCAACGCATAAAAATAATCCAAACCAAAGATGACCTTGCAAAAGCCGACCTTTGCACGCCGTGCCGTTTCGGCGCGCCATTGGTATTTTTGGTGTGTTATGACGCAAACGAAGAAAAGGTTTGGCAAAGACTTGGCGGTCAGCACAGTTGCAAAATTGATATAGCCATTGTTGTCACCCATATGATGTTGCAGTCCCAAGATCTGGGTCTTGGCAGTGTCTGGGTAGGGTATTTCGACCCAAAGAAGACCACCGAAACATTTGCGTTGGGTGAAGACCTCGTCCCCTGCGCCATGCTTATGGCGGGCTACCCGGCGGACGATTCAAAACCAAGCCCGATGCACTCCGATCGAAAACCTCTTTGCGATATATTAATTTAACTTATCGTGTTCACTAAGTTTATTGATAGCGTCCTTAAGGGCGCTTTCTCTTAATTTAGGCATATCCTTGACCATCACGCCTTTGGTTTTTACCGTGTGATCGTTTACCCATCCAAGAAGCTCTTCGTAATCCGCCTTTCCGTCTGCGACTTGGATAATGATGTCAAATATTTCGTCACTTGTATAAGACAGGTTAACCCCGTTTGCTTTTAATAAACCAAGCATCCCGACCATACCTGTCCTTTTGTTGCCGTCAATAAAGGGGTGGTTTGCAATCAAGCTGTAGCCAAACCTTGCACCGCGTTCCGCGTGCGTTTTGTAAAAGACTTCGTCGCCGAATGCCGCATATGGCGCCTGGACTGCGGATTCCAACATCTTTATGTCTCGGACACCGTGACTTCCGCCGAACTCGGCAACAAGGTCTTTGTGCATGTTCGCAATCATCTCTGGCGTGAACATAAAGCACAGGTCTGTTCTGTTAAAAAATGCATTGCACGCGGTTTGTTGTTTGGCCATCTCTTCCGGTGTTTTCATTGTGCAAGCCTCCGCAATACTTCTGCGTCTTTTTTAATAATCTCGTCAAAGATTCGTTTGGCGACATCTTTGTCGATGATAACGACTTTGGGCTTGGTCGTACCTGCTTCTTGTTTCTTTTTATCCATAAAGTATTATACAAGTTTTACTTGGCAGGACGCAAGTTTAAAACTATAATCCTGTATGGGCTTATTTAAAAAAATCTTCGGCGGGTTAAAAAAGACCGCAACAGCTATAACAAGTGGTATCGCATCCATTTTTGTCGGCACAGAACTTGACGATGATTTTTATGACGACTTGACCGCTGTTTTATTGTCCGCCGACATCGGCATGGAAGGCACGGAAATCATTATCGAAGACATCCGCCGTGTCGCAAAGAAACAAGGCATCAAAACCCAAGAGGAACTTAAAACCGCCCTCGCGGAAAGCATCGCGGGCATACTTAACAGTCCCGTATATTACGAAGGCGAAGAAGACCCCGTCGACCCAACAATTGTTTTCGATGACATGCCGAATGTTTTGATGATTGTCGGCGTCAACGGTGTCGGCAAAACCACAGCCATCGGTAAAATGGCGGCGCATTACAAGGCGCGAAAGAAAACTGTGTTGCTTGCCGCCGCGGACACATTCCGTGCCGCCGCGTCTGAACAACTTAACGAGTGGGCAAACCGCGCCGGCGTACGTATCGTAAAGCACACGGAAGGCGCTGACCCCGCAAGCGTTGTGTTCGACGCGTTGTCTTCCGCAAAGGCAAAGAACGACGACATAACACTTATCGACACCGCAGGTCGCCTTCACAACAAATCGCACCTTATGGAAGAACTTAAAAAAATTGACCGCGTTGTTGCACGCGTACACCCGGACGCGAATTACAAAAAGTTGCTTGTGCTTGATGCTACTACGGGGCAAAACGCGCTTTCCCAAGTTGAATATTTTAACGATGCTGTGGGCCTGGACGGCGTAGTTTTGACCAAGCTGGACGGAACCGCAAAAGGCGGAGTAGTTGTCGCCATAAAACAACAGTTCAGTTTACCGGTCGTGTTCGTCGGTGTCGGTGAAAAACTTGACGATTTGTTGCCGTTTGACGCGAACGATTTTGCAAAAGGAATAGTGGGTATCCAATGATGAAAACGCAACTTGTAAGATTTAATTCAACCGACGGCCTGGGTCTTGCCGGGCTTCTTTTCACACCAAAAGAAAAAACGGACAAGATTATTATAAACGTCCACGGAAGCGGCGGCAGCTTTTACGGGGTATTAACAGACTCTTTGGCACCCACTTTTGCAAGCAACAACATTGCATATTTAGCATTCAACAACCGCGGGGCAGAAACAGTAAAAAAGTTTTACAAAGGTCAAGACCAAGTTGTCATCGGAAACGAACACGAAGTTTTCAATGAATGTATATTCGACATTGAAAGCGCAATTAACTTTGCCAAAGGTTTGGGGTACAAAGACATAACATTACAGGGGCACAGCCTTGGATGCAACAAAGTTGTTTATTACGCAATCCAAAAGAAGTTTGGCGGCGGATTAATTTTACTTGCACCTGTTGACATTGCCCGTGATAAACCAAACCTGTCGCGGACAAAGCCATGGGAAAAAGACAGCGAAATTGACATGTTTCGTTATCGTGATGGCAAGATGGTTTCCGAACTTGGCGCACTCCAAAACAAAATACTTGTCCAAACGGGTTCCGTTGACCCGCATATTGACCAACCAAACAAACAAGACACCCTTGATTATTTAAAAAAAGCTTTTGCAAAATCGGATGTCCAAACAATCCTTATCGGCAATGCCGACCATTCATATCGCGGCTTTGAAACAGTGGTCGCGAAAAACACTGTCAAGTGGCTGGGTGGCAAATGAAACATGAAATCGGATTTCATACGAACTGCAGGTGCGCCGGCACCGTAAAGCAAACGCTTGAACTTATCAAGTCAGCGAGCTTCGATAACGTCATGCTTTCCGTAAAAGCCGATGAACTTGTAGAGGGGCTTGAACTTTGCAAAAACCTTGGGCTTGATGTGCCTTTTGTACACCTTCCGTACACCCCGCCGTCTTGCCCGAACATAAACAACATATGGATACAAGGCGCCGAAAGGGACGAAATTATTCAATGTATGATTGACCAAATAAAAATCTGTGCCCAATACAACATCACGATTGCAATTGTGCACTTGACATACGGACGCGCGGAAATCGATGGCGATGCCAATATGGGAATTGAAGCCGTCCAAAGGATTTTAAAAGCAACGGAACATTGCAACGTGAAATTGGCTTTTGAAAATCTTGAGCTTCCAAAGTATCTGGACTTCATACTTGATAATTTCAAAGACGAACGCGTTGGTTTTTGCTATGACTCGGGCCATCATTACTTGCATGCACCGAATGTTGACTTTATTGGGAAGTACGGCGACAGATGTATTGCGATTCATCTGCATGACAACCTTATGGATACTGGGGACACAAAAAACCGCGACCGCGACCTCCATTTGTTGCCGTTTGACGGCAAAGTTGATTTTGAAAAAGTGATGCTGGATATTGCGAAAACCAGTTACAATGGTGTGGTGTTGCTTGAATCAACACTTTGCAGGCCTGATATCGGATTCTTTTTTTACGAACGCTTTACGCCGGCAGGATTCTTGCTCGAAGCAAAGATACGGGCGCAAAAGTTGGCGGAAATGCTTGCAACACTTAAGAAGGGTGGGAATATATGAAATGCGAAATCGGTTTCCATACAAACAGCAGGGTAGCGGACACGTTGGAACAAACCCTTGATCTTATTGCGGAAGCGGGGTTCAAACACGTCATGCTTTCGGAAAAAACGGGGAACTTAAAAAGCGGGCTTGAATACGCAAAAAAACTTGGACTTAGTGTTCCGTATGTGCATCTTGCATACCGTCCGCCATGGGCGCCGAGCGTTAACAACATTTGGAAACTGTGCCCCGAGCGCCACGAAACAATCGGGTACTATGTCGACCGAATAAAACTTTGCCATGAATACGGCGTTCCTGTTGTGGTAATGCATTCGACAACAGGACTTTCGCGACTTATTGACGCATGTCCGGACACCGCAGTCGACAGCGTAAGGAAGGTTCTGGACGCAACCGAAGATTGTGACGTGAAGATAGCTTTTGAAAATTGCATTTACGAAGAATACCTGAAAACTATACTTGATAATATCAAAGACGAACGCGTCGGCTTTTGTTACGATTGCGGGCATCATTATTTGCATTTACCTAACGTCGATTTTATGGGGCACTACGGCGACCGATGCTATGCGGTTCACATTCACGACAATGATATGGAATACGAAACAGGTCTTGATGCGGGCGATCTTCATTTGCTTCCGTTTGACGGCAAGATTGACTTTCACGTTGTTGCGCGTGATATTGCAAACAGCAGCTATGACGGTGCAATTATGCTTGAAGCAAAACATCACAGGGCAGACGCAGGAATCTTTTGTTACGATGCCATGTCGCCGACAGAGTTCCTGAAAGAATCGTATAAACGCGGAGAAAAGTTGGCACAGATGTTAAAAGAAGCACGCGGCGAAGAATGAAAACAACAACTTTGAATAATACTTTTATTAAAATGACGAAAACACTTGACGGCAAAAAACCACAGGTATATACTCACCCCTGTAACCCCTGTAAACATTAAAAGGTTGACATGCAAGACATTCAAAAAAGAATTGAAATAAATGAATTATTGCGCATTTACGGCGCATTGCTTACGAAAAGACAACACGACATTTTGTCGCGTCGATATACCGATGATCTTTCTTTTGGGGAAATCGCGGCGGAGTTTGATATAACTCGGCAAGCGGTTTTAAACTTTGAAAACAAGGCTATCAGTTCCTTGCGTAAATATGAAAAGCGGCTTGGCGTTTACGAGCGTGAACAAAAAATCAAAAGCATGTTGGAAAAAACTTTTGTCGATGAACATGCAAGACAAGCGTTGTACGAGGTATTCTCTTAAAAGTCGGGCGACGACATCGGTAATCGCACAGGTATTTGTAACGCGATGTCACTGACTTAGTTGAATTAAAAGGAAAGCAAGAACTATACATGGCATTCTCAGGTCTATCAGAAAAGTTAAAACATATATTCTCGAAGTTGACGCGAAGTGGCAAGTTGACCGAGGTTGAAATTAAAGGTGCAATGCGCGAGGTTAAACTTGCGTTGTTGGAAGCCGACGTGAATTTTCTTGTTGTAAAAGATTTTATAAACAAAGTATCAATAAAAGCATCCGGCGAAGAAGTCATGCAGAGTCTGACGCCGGGCCAGCAAGTCATCAAAATCGTTCACGAAGAATTAACCGAATTGCTTGGCAAAGTAAACGAAAAGCTTACTGTATCATCCAAACCGCCGTCTGTTTACATGATGGTTGGTTTGCAAGGCGCGGGCAAGACAACCTTTTGCGGCAAGTTCGGATATATGCTGAAAGGTCAGGGCAAGCGTGTCCTGTTGGTTGCGTGCGACGTATATCGTCCTGCCGCAATTCCGCAGCTTAAAGTTGGCGCAAAAACAGCGGGGGTAGAAGTATACGACGAAGGTCAAGGCAACCCCGTTAAAATCGCAATGAACGGCGTAAAACATGCAATCAAAAACGGTTTTGATACCGTGATAATTGACACTGCCGGACGTCTTCACATAAATGAAGAATTGATGAAAGAACTTATCAATATCAAAGCGGAAGTCAATCCAACCGAAATCTTGCTTACAGTCGATGCTATGACGGGTCAAGACGCGGTTAACGTTGCAAAAGAATTCAACGACAAACTTGATATTACCGGCGTACTGCTTACCAAACTTGACGGTGATACTCGTGGCGGTGTGGCGCTTTCAATCCGTGCGGTTACCGGCAAACCCATAAAGTTCTGTGGTGTCGGTGAAAAAATTGGCGACATCGAGGCGTTTCATCCGGAACGTATCGCTTCCCGCATTTTGGGCATGGGCGACGTCTTAACGATTATTGAAAAAGCAAAAGAAAATATTTCCGAACAAGAAATGAAAAAGATGGAACAAAAGTTCCGTGAAAATTCATTTACGCTTGAAGACTTTCTTGCCCAAGTGGACAACATCAAAAAGATGGGCAATATGGATGACATCATGGCAAGCATGGGCGGCATGTTCGGCAAAGGCGTTAAAATGGACGGAGCGAAATATGACGAACGTCAAATGCAACGCAACAAGGCAATTGTACAATCCATGACACCGTTTGAACGCCAAAACCCGGACGAAATCAAAGCAAGCCGTAAACGAAGAATTGCGGACGGAAGCGGTACAACAATCCAAGAAGTCAACGCCCTGTTAAAACAATTCGAACAAAGCAAACAGCTTATGAAACAGTTCGGCGGAAAGATGAAAAAAGGTATGAGGTTTTGATTATGCCAAGAGTATTAACAGAAAAAGAAGCATTAACGCACGGTATAAGCACGCACCATGAACAAATGGACAATGGCGAGTTACGATTCCGTCTTATAGCAAACGATGGCAGCAGTTGTGTAAGGATACAGGCTCCTGATTCCGGGCGCTGGCAAAACAGCCACTTTCACGAGGCACTCAGCGAATTATATGTTGTTCAAAAAGGATGGATTGTTTTTGTTGAATATGGCAGGGCAACCGGCACTTGCAGTTTCCAAAAAATTCAAACGGGTGAAACTTGCTTAAGTCGCGCAGATGTTCCGCATAACGTATATCTTACTGTGGACAGCGCTCACTATTGCGTAAAGTTTGGTGCACTTGCGGCAAATGATTGGATTGCATTTCCCGCTTTGGACGAATTGACAAAACACCTAAGCGAAGAAGATATTGAAAACATGCTATGCAAGGGGGGAACTAAATGAGTTTATCACGGGAAGCCTTCGACAACGCAGGCAAACAAGCAGTAACTTTGAATGACCGCGTAAACAAGTTGTTTAAAAAACTTGGATTGCC
>Ga0123353_10003970_pt1 | contig 18929 bp, 20 predicted proteins | sample TergutLab28metaG_3_FD_92763 | JGI IMG/M metagenome (GOLD analysis project Ga0123353, IMG submission 92763) | Labiotermes labralis P3 segment gut microbial communities from Petit-Saut dam, French Guiana - Lab288 P3 | ecosystem: Host-associated > Arthropoda: Insects > Digestive system > Gut ... | reverse complement strand
CATGCACCCAGGACCAGCCCGTGCCGCTGCCATTGGCGTCGCAGGCCGTGAAGTCCCAGGTGGCGGTGCCGGACGGGCCGACAGGCGGAGCCGCGCTGGCCATGACAGGCGCGACGGCAATCACCCCGGCCATCATGAGCAGCGTGAGCAGTACGGACAGGAGCTTGCGTGATTTGGTTTGCATCTTGATCTCCCCCTATCTATATTTGGGTTGCCAATTAGCCAATTATATTGTAGCATACCGGGCGGCGCCCGGTACTGCTCCGAAAGGCCGGTTAGGGTGGTTGGGTCGTTCATAGGATTACACCTCCGCTCGGTTGAACAGATCATAAAAACAAGAGAAAGATGGATCACGTTATGGCACGTGAGTTTCTTTCTTTTTTCGCACGCGATGGATGACAAAGCGGTTGACGGGGTAGCACCAGGCTACGGTCGCAGCCATGGAGATCACCTTGCTGATGAAATTGAGCAAGGCGTCGGACAAGGCGCTCATTTTGAATACCACGGTCGCGATAGCAGGGCCGACGATTCCGTTGGCTAGGATAGTGAAAAGCGCCAGCAGAACCATCAGGAAGGTGCTTAAAGCCGCGTTGGCGTCAGCGCGGAAGGCCAGCTTGCGGTTCGGGATGAAGGCCAGGGACTGCCCAAGAACGGTGGACGCGATAAAGGCATACACCAGCGCCGGAATTGTATACTCCGCCGATTCCCGCATGTTGGCCGCGAGGACATTGAAGAACCAGAAGTCCGGCAGGGTTGCTCCATATCTTGTAAGCAGCGGGCATAACACCATGTAGGCCACGACGCCCGGTCCTGCCGTAATCATCCCGAAGAAGAGTGATTTGATGAACTTCCAGAATTCCGGATGATTGCGCGCGTATTTATTGCTGTCCAGGCGGGCGGCAAAGCCCTGCTTGGGTTTCGCATGGGTCTTCTCACTGCGCGTTGTCGTAGTCATAAATATCCTCCACTGTTTTGATAAAAGTTACCACAGCGTCTGTACAAACCTTCGTGAAGCATCTAAAAATGTCCCGGTGAAGGGCACGGCGGGCTCCTCCTTCAGGGACGCGGTGTAGACGCTCTCCCCGTCCAGCCAGGTGGTATCCTCTTCATCGGTAACGACCAGGTATTGCGGAAACTTTGAATTGTCGTAAATAGTGGGCTGCTTTTTGCTGTAGATGATCCACTGCTGCAAATCGCGCGGGCAGTCGAAATGGCTGTTGTACTTGACAAACCATGGTATGGTCAAGGGTCGCGAGGATGTTGATCAGGGCATTGCCGGAAAGCCGCAGATTGTTGGTGAGAAGGTCGCCCGCCAGATAAGTCCCGTTATAGACCCCGTCGAACAGGATGAAGGTTTCCAGGCGGCGGGTTCCGTATTGGCTCAGGTAAGTCATACCGACATTGGAACCCCAGCTCCTGACGGTCAGGGCGATTTTTTCATGCCCTGTTTGCGCACAGAGCGTTTCAATAAATTCATCGAGCAGGGCGGCCAGCTCGAAGATGTCCATTCGGTAATCGTAAACAAATTCGTATTCGGGATTCTTGGTATGATCCTGCGCGGGGTTTATGGTCGCGTCCTTGGTGACGGGCAGGAGGCTGTTGCCCTGCTTGTCGATCAGGATGTGCGCCAGGGGCCCCGCCGTGATTTGGTACGGCGTACCCTGGTTGTAATAAAGCGGCTTGACGAAGCCCCTGAGGAACACCTGCAGCACCTCGCCGCAGTTGCATTTGGGCTGCTTGCTGTCCGCCGCGCCCGCCGGTATAGCCAGCAGCGTGGCCAGCAGGCAAAGGCATAACAGCGCGCAAAAGCCGCGGCGGATGTGTTTGCCGGTCATGATAGTACCCCTCGTTTTCTATGGTTGGTCAGAATACGCCCACTCCACATTTGCGTGTATTCCCTCCCGCTCCAGCAGGCAGAACAATTCATTCTGCACGTCGGTGGATTTACAAGCGCCGCTGAGATAAATATGCAGGTTGCGGTGGTCAGACAGCACGAAAGCGCATAGGCTTTTGAAGATGGAGCCGCCCATGATGAACTCGGCGCTTTCCACGTGCTCGGCGATGTTGGGCGGTAGCTCGACCCGCCCCAGGTTGGACAGCACGCCGGTCATCGGCTTTTCCCCGGTGAGGAAATAGCCCAGCTTGAAGAACCAGCGCTTGAGCCCGATGGGGACCGCCCGCAGCACGGGGTTACCCGACAGGGTCACGGTCTGGTCGAGCAGCAGCCGCATGGCCTCGGGGGTGGTGCAGGGTTTTAGAATGCCGCGCATGGCTTCGATGATGTCCTCGAAAGACCAGTTCTCTTTCGCGCGCGGTTCAAACCCAAGGTTGCGATACAACGTGAAATTGTGCAGGGTTTCGCTGGGATAAAACTGGCGCATGTTCACGGGGATACGCAGCTTGATGGGCTTGTCGCTGCTGCGAGCACTGGGGTCCGCGCAATAGAACGCATAGAGATACGCACACATGAGGTATTCCGTCACGGACATGCCCCGCGCCTTGGCGGCGGATAGAATATCCTCCAGGGGGATCGCGCCGTGGATCACCTTCAGGTAGTTCTCCTCATAGGGCCTGCGGTATTGCCAGGCGGCGCTGTCCTTCGGAATTTCCCCCTTGGTCTTTGTGCAAAACCTGAGATAGTCGTCAGACAGTTCTTCGGCGCGGGGCGGCTCGTTCTGGTCAATCAAATCGTCCAGCCCCAGGTAGTGCGCCAGCAGTGCCCGTGTGAACACCGACAGGCCCTTGCCGTCGGCCACCGCATGGGGGAGCTCCACCGCAAAGCGGTAACCGCTATAGACTACACGGATCATGGGCGTGTCTTTGCTGAACAGATCAAACGGACGGCAGTAAAAGTCGCCCTCCGGCTGTACGACATCAACGTAGTCCATGCACTCCAAGTAGTATTTTGTAAAGCCGCGCCGCGCCGCCACAAAGAACGAGGGGAAGCGTGGCCAAATATCCTCCACGGCCCGGCGCAGGCGCTCCGGGTCGATCTCCTCTTTGAGCAGCCAGCCCATGCGGATCACGTAGTTCCACTTGCGCGTGCGAATGCAGAGGAACGTGTTTGCCGCCATGTTCAATTGTATGGTTTTGGGCGCTTTGGTTTCATGCATGATCATATCCCTTCCAGCATTTGCGCCAGCGCAAGGTAAAACTCCATCACGCCCTCCGCGCCGCCGATGCTCTGCCCGCCGCCAAAGTCAAAATGATCCCAATTTTCGATCATCGGCATCACTTGCCATATCCCGGTTTTTAGGTTTTTCGCGTCATAAGTTTTATGGGGCTCATTGAACGGGTAAAGCGCCGAAATCACGTTGACCAGGCCGTCGTTTGGCAGCCATTCGTCGCCGATCAGAATACCGCCGGCCGTGCGGTAGGGTTCGCGCTTCAGGCCCATTGCCTTAGACGCCGATTTGAACAAGAATGACATGCCATCGTTTGGCACCTGATTGCCCTTTCCATCATCGTGGCTCATTTGCGCCGCATAGCTGAAGTAGGTAATCCCCGGCAGGCATTGAATGGTTTTGTTCAATGCCGCCGCGCCGTCGATGTTGGTATCCGAGAACACGTTGTCGGAGCCATCAATAAAATTCTTATACGTGCTCACGACCTTCCAGGGCGCGCGCCAGAAGGACTTGAACGAAATACCGAAATGCCCCAGACGGAACGGGATGATTACACCCTGGAGCGACACGATTTCACCCATGACCATCATGGCTTTGAAGACCGTCGCAAAGACATTGATACCGCCTACGTTTGGCTCGGAGGCGGTGGAGCCGTTGTGCGGCGCGCCCAGGGTAGTGATACTCGCGATACGGCCATTCAGGTTTCCGCTGAACAGGGGTGACAGCTCGCCTGCCGGGGTAGCCGCTCTTTCGGCCACGCTGCCCTTCTCGCACAGCTGCGCGAACAGCCGCGCCGTCGCCCCACCGAAGCTGTGGCCGATCAGGTGCAGCTTGCGGTCTTTCGCGTTCCAGCCCGGCACAAGCGGTTTGCCGTAGTCCTCCCCGTAGCGGTCATGGTTATGGGCCGCCGCGTGGGCCGCGCCGTAATCCACGCGGGCGCCGGTGATCTGCGCATAGAGTTCGCAGGCACGGTCCCACGCGGAGGAAATCGGCCCCACCGATGCGGCGTAACACTCATATCCCTGGCCGTTTAGATAGCTTTTCACGCTGCCCGCCGTCATGCCCCAATGGGGCATAATGCCGTTGATGGGCGCGCCGTCGCCCCAGCCGCCCATACCATGAACGAATACGATGGGGCAACAGTCCTTCTTGGGTACGGCCTCTTTGGCCTGAGCACTGATACCAAACAGCCCCCCAGCACTGAGCCAGAGCGCAAGAAGCACCGAAATAATTCGTTTGGACATGAAATTCCCTCCTCGCCATAGTCTCTATGGAACAGTGTAGCACCTTTGCCTTGGCTTGTCAACCTGAAAGTCCCTCGCCGATATGTAGCAAGAGACTTTTTATGAACAGTTTAATACCAGTTTAGGCTTCATTCATACGTTCGCCCGTAAAGAGCAGCTGCACATATAAACAGCGGTGCAGCAATCCGCTTCTAAAGTTTGTTTTTATCAGGAACTGGTTTTGTCAGTGGAAATATATGATTACAGATGAAAAGTTCCATCCTTCTCGTAAATCGACGCAGCCGCGTCTACGTAAACATTCCAAGGTATCGCCGACCATGAACTTGCGGAACTGCTGCCGAAGGGAAATACGAAGGACAATTTCCTTGCCCTCTACCATGGCAATAAAAACGATTGACTTGTTCCTTTTGCTGATTACCTTTGTGTCCACGTCGCTGCATTTTAGTACCCTGCCCAACGAAAGTCCATGACCGGGAGGTCATATTTTCAGTTGGGAGGAAAGAGGATGACACCAGGCGAAACAATCGCGTTCTTGCGCAGGCAGCAGGGATTGGCGCAGGAGGCCCTCACGGAGAAAGCGGACACCACACAGCGGCACATCAGCCAGATTGAAAATGGAGACCAGCAGCCCGGATTGCCCATGCCGCAAGCCCACTGACAAACCCCTGCTCCTTTTTTGAGGCAGGGGTTTGTCAGTGGGCTTGTATAATAAGGGTTTTGAGAATCAACATATATGTCTACGAGGCTGCTACAGCCCCTGAAATGTGCCTCATAGGTGGCTCCTGCTGAATTGCCAAGGCCATACGGATCATAAATCTCCAGTTTGAAGTTCCTGAAAAAATTTGGTACATTCCTGCTCCAAACTGTAAAAAGGCTGTCGTAAATAAAACAGAGCCAACAAATCCGAAGTGTATATTTCCTGGATCATCTCCTCTTAGTCTCACACCAAAAAACACAAAATAGTCCCCTTGTTTCAATTTCTATTCATCCTGATTCTTCAAATCCCATGCACCACCGGTCTTTGAGTTATCAAGAAAATACTGAAATGAATTAGCAAAACCTTTTGTTGTCCCATTTTCAGCTGCCTGTCGCACTATGTATGCTGCAAAACTTGCGGCATTGGCTATCATTGTCATGCACAATTTTACTGTTATGTCAACAGCCGCCATCCCACTCGGATCAACCCTCATCACCGGGTTATTATCACAATACGCATACATATTGCTTGCCGTTAGTGGATCTCCAGCAATAAATAGGCAGTCAGCATTGAGGAAGCGGCGCCACTCGGGGCTATAATACCTAGTCTGTAAAAAGTAATACTCAGTTTCACTATCCCAATAGTACCCCCTATACCTTATCGGGTTCAACTCACCAATATCAACCCCATTCGGCGGTAACGCCGCCCAGCAGCGGATACACGAATAGAAAGAGGTCGTCTGTCAGATGGTCCGCCAGCAGTGACGCGATCAGGCCCTCCGTCTCCGTCTCGCCGTAGCCCTCGTAAATGCCGCGCAGCAGCTCTAGGCTTAGGATGTCCAGCCCAAGGATGACGCCGGCCAGAGCGTCAAGATCCTGTTCGTCCAGCGTGAGCCCGCTTCGCTCCAAAAGATAACGCAGCAGCGGCTCTTCCAGGTCGCGGGGATCGATGGGGTCGTAGTGCTCATCGGGCTCCCATTGCGCCCGCATCGTAATCGTATCGCCGCTTGCCTCGGACAGCGCTGAGACCGTTGCCTCGTCCACGAATACTTTCAGGTCATAGCCGAGGGGCTGCTGGCCTTCAGTATACCAGCCTTCTGTTTCAGATAAAATGTTTTCATACAGATTCTTGCCGTCGGACGCCCGATGCGCCGTCCACCCTGCCATCAGATAGCCAACATTGTTGAATGTATTGGGCCGCAGGGGAACCTCGTCCAAAAACGCCGCGATTGTTTTAACCATTGTGCCGTAGCCGCCGTTGGCGTCATAAACGATACTGTATGCAATGAATACTTTCAGCGCGTAGCCGGAGGGTTGTTGGTCTTGCGGATACCAATTTTCATCGGAGCCATTTACGTACAAATACTTGTTATCCGAAGCGCGCTTTGCGGTCCAGCCTGCGAAGTGATAAGCTGTGCGGGTAAATGCATTGGCAGGCAAGGGGGCAGCCGTGCTATTAGTTGCGCTTGTGTTTACCATGGCGCCGGAACCGCCGTTGGCGTCAAACGGTATTACTTGCACCTTATGACGAAGAATGTGACCTCGACTACGACCCAGACATATATTCGGGGCCTCCGCGCTTTCCTGACATGGAGTTTCCAGGAGGGCTATACGACCGAGAATATCCCGGCCCGGTTCAAGTGTCCCAAGGCCCAACGCAAGACAATCGATGTCCTGACGGATGATGAAGTGCGGCGGCTGTTCTCGTGCTTCAACCTGCGGACAACAGCCGGGGCGCGCAACTACGCCATATGCGCCCTGATGCTCGACAGTGGCCTACGCCTCAATGAAGTGGTTACCCTCCAAGCTGATGCCGTGCACGTGGCTGAGGGTTATGCCATAGTCAACGGCAAGGGCAACAAACAACGCATGGTGCCCCTCGGCCTGCAATCCAAACGGGCCTTAATCCGCTACGTGGGCCGCCTGCCAAACCTGTCCGGGGTGACGTGTTTATTCGTAAGTGACCAGCTGATTCCCCTCTCGCAGGGGGCTATCGCAAGCCTGTTCCGCCGCCTGAAAACACGGGCGGATATCCCCCGCCTACATCCTCACCTGCTCCGTCATTCCTTTGCTACACGGTACTTAGAGAACGGTGGGGACATCTATAGCCTGCAACAAATTCTCGGTCACACGTCCCTTGAAATGGTCAAACGGTATGTACACCTGATTCCCTCAAAAACTATAATCTGCCACGCCCAGTTCAGCCCCCTGGATAATCTAATGAAAAACGGAAAGAGACCTTGACGGACAAGCCCTCTTTCTCGTTTTGTTACGCATGGAGCCGGCAGACGGATTTGAACCCCCGACCTGCTGATTACAAATCAGCTGCTCTACCTCTGAGCTATGCCGGCACGATGCTAAGCCTATGTTTCAAAGCTTAGCGTATTGTATTATAGTGCAAATTCGCGCGCCTGTCAAGCGCTTTTTATCCCACGGGACCCCATTCGAATGAGAACACCATCCCCTGCGCCTTCCCGGTGATTTTGCTGTCCTTGTTCTTTTCAAAGGAGGCCAGGAACGCTTCGAGCATTGCGGGGTCCTCAAAGGCGATAGAGCCGGTCATGCCCAGATTGCGCGAGGCCGCCTGGGCATATGGCGGACCGATGCGGAAGCCGCCCAGCCACCAGGAGTGTTGCGTGCCGTAGTCAAACAGCATCTCGCCGTCCCGGTAGACCTTCATCGAGATATCCATCTCGGTGTCCAAGCTATCCCAGAAGATGGGGCGACCCTTGGGTTTTTCGTAGATACCGATCTCCGCGCCGTTGGCGAAAAGGAAGTAGATGCCCTTCCATATTTGCACCATGTAGTCCCTGCCGTTGTATTCGAAGGGGAAACGCAGGGTATCGATATTGGTCCCGCTCACAGGGGCGAGCATATCGAAAAAGATGTGGTATCCCAGGCGCCTGTGCCAGGACTCGAGGGCGCTGGTGCGTATGAGGAATTCCCCGGCCTCATACTCATAGCCCAGGCCGAACAGGCCGCTCTTGTTGTTGAGGTCGAAAAACAGGCCAGTTTCAGAGTTGTAGCCTATTTCCGAAGCGTACCAGTTGACTTCGCCCTTCCGGCTGCTGTAAATGGCAATCACCTGGTATATATTTTCCCATTGCGTCTCCAGCAGCGCCACATAGATGTCCCGCAGCCCTTTTTTCAACAGGATGTCCGCCATGTCGGCCCAGTCAAGCTTCTCCTCGGGCGGCAGATCATCGTCCGCCTTGAGCAACGGCGCCTGCTCCATCAGGCGCATGATTTCCTGCGGGTCCCCCTTGCCGTTGTATAACTGCCCAAGGAGACTGCCGGCAATCTTGATCCCGGCATTCCAGGTGTCGCGCTGGAAGGTCCAAACGCTGTTCATCTCCGGCATGACAAACGCTTCCTCCGGGTTGCTCAGCGAACGCTGGGCCACCGCCATGGGCACGAATGCCGCCATCAGGACCGCCGCCAATAAAAATGAGACCAGTTTCTTCATCATCGAATTCCCCCTAAAAATAATTTATTTGTTTATGTGTTCAGCATCAATTCCCTCTCCGCCTGGCTCGGCCGCAGATATAGCGCCCGCAGATCCCCGGCCGGGCGATAGTCACCCTCCCCCGCCGCGAGGATCGCCCCCCAGGCCCGCTGGAACCGCCACTGCGGCGGCGGTGAACGCCAATCCGGGCGCTTACGCATGGATTCGTAGCAAAGCACCGCGCCGTCGCCCAAAAATGTCACGGGCCTGTCCAACTCCAGCAGACGCCGCTCCAATTCTTCGATGGGCAGGGCCTCATCCGCACACAGGCGCTTCGCCTTGCCGGGGCTTTGGCCCGCCTCAAACAGCGCCGCGTACACCTGTCCGCGCCTCGCGTCCATCGCACAGCAGAGTACACCATCCAAAAACGCCGCCTGGGCCACCATCGCCGCCAGGGTGGACGCCCCCGCACATGGCCTACCGCTTACTTGGGCCATGCCCTTCACCGCCGCCACGCCGATGCGCACCCCCGTGAATGAACCCGGGCCGCAAGTTACGGCGAACCGGCGCACATCGCCGATGGAGAGCCCGCAGTGGTGCAGCAAAGCATCAACCATGGACAGCAGTACGGCGCTGTGCTGTTGTTTTGCGTGCACGTAAGTTTCACCCAGCAGAACTTCTCCGTCTGCCAGAGCCACCGAAACGGAAACGGCCGAAGTGTCAACACCCAGGGTGAGCATGCGTCCCCTCCTCCGCCGTGATCAAGCGGCTGTTCACCCCCTCTCCGGGGGCGGTCTCATCGCCGGACGAAATTGTCACCCGCCAGGCATCCTCCGGTATGGCCGCGAGGATATTCTCGCTCCACTCCACGGCCAGCACATGCGCGCCCCCCAGATAATCGAAAAATCCGGTGGATTCCAGGCTTTCCCAGCTCTCCACGCGGTACATATCGAAATGCGCAAGAGAAAGTCCTCCGGGGTACTCGTGCATGACGGCAAATGTCGGGCTGCAGACCTCCCCTTCGCAGCCCAGCCCCCGGGCCAGCCCGCGTACGAAGGCTGTCTTACCCGCGCCCAGCGCCCCGAACAAGGCCACCACAGAACCGGGCTTCAATTGCACGGCGAGGGATTCGGCGAACGCCTCAGTTTCTTCCGCATTATGGCTGAGAAATTGATCCATAAAAGCATTATACCATAAAAATTCCCCAAAGGGAAGAACTTTTTCTTGAAATTCTTTACCATTTACGTTATACTGGAGGGGATTCATTGTTCGGAGGGACGTAAATGGCCAAATACCGCGCAAAACAAAAGAGCATCATGCACGGCGGCGGGGGCGGCAGGGGCCTGCGGCACGCGGCGGCGGGCACGGATTGGCTCACCATCGCGCTGTGCCTGATCTGCTCGTCATTCGGGCTGCTGCTGGTGCACTCGGTCACCTTCGCCACGGCGCAGTTGAAGGAAACGCTGGTCTTCGGTCTGTTTTCCAACTATGTGTTCATGATGGCCGGGGGGGTGCTCGCCGGGCTGATGCTTGCCCTGGCTATCAGCTTTGTGGATTACGAACTGCTGCTTAAGTTCTGGTATGTTTTCGCAATTGGCTGCGTAGTGCTGATGCTGCTGCTGCGGACCTCTCTTGGCGAGGCGCAAAATCCTGAACGCGGCGACGCGATACGCTGGTTGAATATTTTTCGCAATGACAGCCTCATGTTCCAGCCCTCGGAACTGCTGAAGATGGGCTTCATCATCTCCTTCACGTGGCATCTGCACCGGGAGCGGGAGCGCATCAACAAGCTCAAGACTATTTTCGTTCTCGGCGCGCATGCCCTGGTACCCTTCGGCTTGGTGGTCCTCAGCGGGGACCTGGGCAGCGCGATCGTGTTCCTGTTCATCACAGCGGGCATGCTTTTCATCGCGGGGCTGAAGCTGCGCTGGTTCGCGGCACTGTTCGGCCTGGTTGGGGCCGCGTTCCCCCTGGTTTGGATCTATTTCATCAGCGGCTTCCAGAAGATGCGCGTCTACGCTGTCTATATGCCAAACATGCTCTCGGAGGCCGACTACAAAAAAATGATCTACCAGCAACAGCAAGCGGTGAATGCTATCGGCTCAGGGCAGATTATCGGCAAGGGGTTGTTCAACGGCTCGGTGGACGTCCCCGTGCAGGAGAGTGACATGATTTTCTCCGCGGCCGGGGAGACGCTGGGCTTTATCGGCTGCGTGGCCGTTTTGCTGTGCCTTGCCCTGGTGGTAGTGCGCATGATCCTCGTCAGCAGCCGCACCCGCAATTTGCGCGCCCGGTTGATGTGCGCAGGGGTAGCCTTAATGATCGGCGCCCAGGCGATCATCAACATCGGCGTGTGCCTGAAGCTGCTGCCCGTCACGGGCATCACGCTGCCGTTTATCAGCGCGGGGGGATCGTCGAACTTGAGCCTCTACCTTACCATCGGGCTGGTGCTCACGGTCTTCCGGCACCAGAACGAGCACGAGGATACGCAGAGTTATTTTGATTATTTGTACTCTTAAGTTGCACCTTAAATAGAAATATGTTATAATTAAGAGCGGGATATATGTGGAGGAGAATGAATGAGAAAACCGCTATGCCTGATTCTGGGCATAACCTTGCTGTGCCTTGCCGCCTGCGGGACAGGCTGTGAGCCCCTGTCTGGGGACCCAGCTGACAGCACTTCCGTAGATATGTCCATATCCCAGCCTGCCCTCCCCGCCGGCGCGGAGCCATTCGTCGGAGAAGACGGGCAGGCGCTGACACAGCCCGCGCCCATGCTCACCGAAATCGTCACCGTGGTCATCCCCGAGGGCTTCACTTTTTTCCAGGTGGCCCTGCGGCTGGAGGCCAACGGGGTTTGCTCCGCTGCCGACTTTACCGCCGCCGCGCAGAGCTATCAGATACAGTCCTTCTACGCACCCATCAGCCCGCAGAGCTGCTACCGCATGGAGGGCATGCTCTTCCCGGATACCTACGAGTTCTACATGGGCGAAGACCCCGTCGCCGTGCTGCGAAAGATGCTCAACAACTACGCCGAGAAGACCGGCCTGCCGGACTACGACACGCTCATCCTCGCCTCCATCATCGAGCGCGAGACCCGCAGCGACGAACACATGGCCATGGTGAGTTCTGTATTTCACAATCGATTGGCGATAAACATGAAGCTGCAGGCCGATGCCACCAGGGCCTATGTGCGCGACCACATCAAGGAAGACCCCCTGGTGGAAAACCCGGAGCGATTCGGGGAGCTCTACAACACCTATCAATGCCCCGCACTTCCCCCGGGCCCCATCTGCAGCCCGGGCCTGCGTGCCATCGAGGCCGCGCAAAACCCCGCGCAGAGCGACTTTTTCTATTACTTCTTCGGCAAGGACGAGACCAATCATTACAACTATACGTATGAAGAACATTCGGCGGGCATAGAAAAGTATGGGTTAGGCCTGCCCGAATAGGGCAATCATTACTGATTGAAGGAGAGTATATCGCATGAAAGTTCTCGCCATCAACGGCAGCCCCAAGCCAAACGGCAACACTGCGCACATGCTGCGCGAGGTCCTGTCCGTCTGCGAGACAGCAGGACATGAGGTCGAATTATATCAAGCGGGCGGCAGGCCCGTGCGCGGCTGCATGGCCTGCGGCGGCTGCGGAACCCACATCGGGCGCTGCGTCACCGACGACTGGGTCAACGAGGCCTATCAAAAAATGGCAGCCGCTGATGCAATCATACTGGGATCGCCCACCTACTTTGCCGATCTGACCCCGGAGATCAAGGCCGTGATTGACCGCACGGGCTTCGTCTCCCGGCGCGACGGCATGCGCTTCAGCCGGAAGATCGGCGCGGCCGTAGCACCCGTGCGGCGCGCGGGCGCGATCCACGTGCTGGACAGCATGCAGCACTTCTTTTTGATCAATGACATGGTGGTGCCCGGCAGCACCTATTGGAACCTGAGTTTTGGCCTGGAGCCCGGGGACTGCGAAGACGACGCCGAGGGCGTGGCAACCCTGCGGCGCCTGGGTAAAAACATAACCTGGCTGCTGGAAAAACTAAAATAAGTCTGAAAGGCTATATTATGCGCCATCCCCTTTTTGCCAAAACAAAATATTTCATCTTCGATATGGACGGCACCTTCTATCTGGGCGATCAGATGATCCCCGGGGCGGGCGAATTTGTCCGCAGCCTTGTTTCTAAAAATCTTGATTACAGGTTCTTTACGAATAACTCCTCCAACTCAGAGGCTGTATGCATGGCCAAACTCGCCAAAATGGGCTTCCCCGTGGAGCCGGGCCGCGTGGTGCTCTCCAGCGATGTGGCCGCTGATTATCTCAATACCCACTGCCCGGGCACGAGGGTCTACCTGCTGGGGAATGAGCGCCTTACGGCGGACATGGAGCGTGCCAGCATCACCCTTGTGCAGGATAGCCCCGATTTGATCCTGCTGGGCTTCGATACTACGCTCAACTTCGAGAAGATCGTCAAGGCCGCCAACTGGATCGCCGCGGGCCTGCCCTACTACGCAACCCACCCGGACAGGAACTGTCCCATGGGGGAGGGCTTCTGGCCCGACACCGGCAGTATGATCGCCCTGTTCGAGGCCTCCACGGGCCGCAGGCCGGTCGTTATGGGCAAGCCTATGCGAACCACGGTCGACTACCTCACCCGCCTGCTGCGCTGCGCTCCGGAGGAGCTCGCCTTTGTGGGCGACCGCCTGGAGACCGACGTCGCTATCGCGGCGAACCACGGCATCCCTTCGGTGCTGGTGCTTACGGGGGTGACGACACTGGCTGACTATGAAGCGCAAAGCGAAGTGAAAGCCGGGCTGGTAGTGGAGAGTATGGCTGATTTGGGGGCATATATTTAGTTTCGCACACCTGGCGGATCGGATCCCGCCATAAATAAATTCTCCAAAGGAAGAACAAACCATGAAAAAAAGCACATCAACACGCAGCAAGCTCATGTTCCTCGTCCAGGCGGCGGTCATCGCCGCACTGTATGCCGCGCTGGCCTTGGCTGTCCCTCTCTACGGCAACCTGCAATTCCGCGTTTCCGAAGCCCTCACCCTGCTGCCCGTGCTCACCCCGGCCGCGATACCGGGCCTTGCGATCGGCTGCCTCATCGCGAACTTGGGCAGCCCCTTCGGCCTGATCGACATCGTTTTCGGCACCCTCGCCTCTCTGCTCGCGGCGCTGTGCGCGTATTGGCTGCGCAAGGTGCAATTTTTCAAGCTGCCTCTGCTCTCGGCGCTGATGCCCGCGCTATTCAACGGCCTGATCATCGGCGCGGTGATTGCCCTTATGGTGACCGGCGCGCTTGATTTCGGCGCGTTCACCCTGGCGAATATGCTGGTGTTCGGCGGGCAGGTGGCCCTGAGCGAGCTTATCATCTGCTTTGCGCTGGGCCTGCCACTCATCGTATTGCTGCGAAAAACCCCCATGTTCAATACTAAGCTTCGATAAAGCGTTACGTAAAACGCTGCGCAAAAAGCCATATATTAAAGCTTTTCGCTTGCGTTTTCCTACGCTTCTAATCTCAGCGTAGTATTTAGAATGAAATGAAGGAGTAAACCATGCCGGACGCCTATACGGTCCCCCTGGCGAAACTCGTGGAGGACAACGGCTTCGAAACCATACACTGCCCGCGCGAGGCGGCGCTGATCTCCATCGGCTCCCGGGACGTCAACCGCCCGGCGCTGGTGCTGGCCGGGTATACCGAGCACTTCGACGCGGGGCGCGTGCAGTTCCTCGGCTACACAGAACTGGACTATCTGGCCAGTTTGCCCGAGGGGCTGCGTATGCAGAGATTAGAAGACTTTTTCTTGCTGCGGCCCAGCGCCGTGGTGATTACCCGCGGCCTGGAGTGTCCACCGGACATGCTCGCGGCGGCGGTTGCCCATGAGGTGCCGCTGCTGTGCACACAGGAGTCCACTTCCGCGTGCATGGCGGCGCTGATCTCCTATCTGGGGGTGGAGTTGGCCGAGCGCGTGACGCGCCACGGCGTGCTGGTGGAGGTCTACGGCCAGGGGGTACTCATCCTCGGGGCCAGCGGCGTGGGCAAGAGCGAGACCGCCGTGGAGCTCATCAAGCGCGGGCACCGCCTGGTGGCCGACGACGCCGTGGAGATCCGCCGGGTGAGCGGCAAGACCCTGGTTGGCTCCGCGCCGGACAATATAAGGCACTTCGTGGAGCTACGGGGCATAGGCGTCATCAACGCGCGGCGCATCTTCGGCATGGGCGCGGTGAAGCTCACCGAGAAGATCAACCTTGTGCTGCAGTTCGAGCCATGGGACAGCGCGAAGGTCTACGACCGCCTGGGCCTGGACGAGCAGTCCGTGGAGATCCTGGGCATCAAGGTGCCGGCGAGCGTGGTTCCCGTGAAGCCCGGGCGCAACCTCTCCATCATCGTGGAGGCCGCCGCCATGAACAACCGCCAGAAGATGATGGGCTACAATGCCGCCCGCGAACTGCTGCACCAGCTGGGCATGCAGGACGAGGTCGTCCCCGAACAGAGGGAGCTGGACATCTGGCATGACAATTAATGACAAGGAAGACCGCATATTTTGATCGACGCCATCCTGAGCTGGAGCAACGCGCTGCTGTTCTTCACAGTCGTACTCGCGTTTTTTGTTAAGGCGATCACCGGCTTCGGGCAGACACTGGTGATGGGCTCCGTATTCTCCTTTGTTCTGCCGAACACGGTGATCACCCCGGTCGATTTCCTGTTGAGCATGCCGGCAAACGCCTTCATCGCCTGGCGCGAACGCAGGTCCGTCACCCTGAAAACGGCCCTCCCCTTTGCCCTCTTTTCGGTCATCGGGCTGCTTCCCGGGGTATATCTGCTGCGCATGGGATCCGACCGGCTGCTCAAGGCGATTCTGGGGCTGGTCGTCGTCGCGATGGCAATCCAGGTCGCGGCAGGCAAAAGCGGCGCGCCGGTGAAAAAAAGGCATCCGGCCGTCACTGTTCTTGTCGGATTAATTTCCGGGGCTCTGATAGGCGCATTCGGAGTTGGAGCCCTCACGGCGGTGTATTTCAAGAACACCACCAGGGACAAACATCAGTTCAGGGCCAACACGACCCTTGTGCTTTTCCTTGAAAACATATGCAGGCTTGTGATATACTTGACGACAGGAATTCTAAACATACAAGTGCTGACGCTTGCCCTTGCCCTTTCGCCCGCGATGGCCATCGGCCTGCTGTGCGGCACAAAGCTGGATAAATACATCGACGAACGCAAGATGAAGATGCTCGTAGTCGCTTTATTGATCATCAGCGGATCGACCCTGTTCGTCAGGAGCGTATTTTTTCATGGAGGAGCGCTATGAAACGCCCAATTTGCATAGTTCTGATATTTATCATGTATTTTTGTCTCACCTCCTGCGCCCAAGACACAGGGCCGCCAGGTTCCTCACCTTCTGATACACCCGGCACAGCCCTGACAACTACCAGCGTCTACCCCCCGGTCACAAGCCCGATGGACTTCAACAGCAACGGCGTGGACGATTACACCGACATCCTAATCGGCGCGCGCCGGGACGCGGAGAACCGCCCCCGCTACGACGCCTCCTGGTTCAGCGGCGGCTATCCCCCGGAGGACGCGGGCGTGTGCACGGACCTTGTCTGGCGCGCGTTCAAACACGCCGGGTACGACCTGAAGGCCATGGTGGATAAGGACATCGCCGCGAACATAGCCCTATATCCCCGGGTAGAGGGCAGGCCGGACCCCCACATCGATTTCCGCCGCACCGCCAACCTGCTGGTGTTTTTCCAGCGCCACGCGCAGTCGCTCACCACGGACACCGCCCAGCCGGAGCAGTGGCAGCCCGGCGACATCGTTACCTTCGGCACGTGGCACAGCGCCATTGTGTCCGACAAACGCAACGCGGATGGGCTCCCCTTCATCCTGCACAACATGGGCCAGCCCAACCGTGAGGAGGACGCCCTCGCCAACTGGGAGATCAGCGGCCATTTCCGCTTCGACGCCAGCCAAATTGACCCGGAAATGCTCATTGCGTTTCCGGAGGAATAAAACGTTTCACTCTAGAGGAGGAGATTTTTACAAATGAAATTCACACTCAAGAAGACACTGGCTGCCTTTCTTACCCTGGCGATGCTGGCGGGCTTCACCTGCACTGGGTTCGCGGCGGATGTGCGCACGATCAAGGATGTTCCGCCGCCCGCGGGGAATTCCTTCAGCTTCCTGGCGGCGGGCGACCCGCAAATTGGCGCGGGTGGCCTGGAAAGCTCCGCGGTCGGGTGGATGGGCAGCCTCTCAAACGCCCTCGCGCAGTGGGGCGACGCCGCATTCCTCGTCACGGCGGGGGACAATATCGACACCAGGGGCAGCGCGGCGCAGCTCGAAGGTTTTCTCGCGCCGCTTGCCTCCCTCGGAATCGCCGTCGCGCCCACCCCCGGCAACCACGACCAGAAAGAAATCCTCGACATCTTCGACCTGCCTAACCGCGACGACATCGGCAACTACTGGTACACTTACGGCGGCGCGCTGTTCATGCACCTGGACACAAACAACAGCACTGTATTCAAGATGGCCCGTTTCCTGATATCAACCGTGCGGGCCAACAGCGACGCCACATGGAAGTTCGTGGTCTTCCACCACACCTTCTATACCGCGGCGGCAAGCCGGGCATACGACCTGGGCGGGATTGCCCGCAGGCTGTTTTACGGCCCGCTGTTCGACCTGCTGGGCATGGACATGGCGCTCATGGGCCACGACCACGTGTATATACGCACAAAGCCCATGAAATTCTGGATGCCAAATGAGGGCGGCACGACCTATGTCACCCTGAACTCCGCCAGCGGTTCCAAATACTACGACATGGTTGACCGGGAGTTTTATTACAGCCAGGTGCAAATGCAGCCCAAAGTTCCCATGCTTTCCAGGATTGACGTCACGCCGCAGGCGCTCACGCTCACCACCTGCCGCACGGATACTATGGAGGTGCTCGATTTCTGCGTTATCACCAAATAATATACTTTATATAGAGGAGAAAGCGGTGTTTCTAGAGGACATAACGGCCCGCAGGCTCCCCCCTGTCGTGCCCGAAGGCATGACGGCGGCGCGGTGGCCGGCCTATCGCAAGCAACTGCTCGAACTGTTCTCCCGGGAGGAGTACGGCTTCACCCCGCCCCCTCCCGACCATCTGCGCTGCAAAATCGTGGAGTCCCGCCGGGAGTGGGCCGGCAAGGCGGAGGAGCGGGAGGTCAAGCTCTCGTTCGATACGCCCAAGGGCGAGCTCACCTTCCCCGCGCATGTCGTCCTGCCCTACGACGGCAACCCCCGGCCCATGGTGATCTACATGTCCTTCGAGCCGTATATCGACGGCTATTACATGCCCATTGAGGAGATCATCGACAGCGGCTGGGCTTTCGCGAGCTTCCACTACAACGACGTCTCGCTGGACCACAGGGAGGATTGGCTCACCAACGGCCTTGCCACGATGTATGATCGGAAGAACGACTGCACCGACTGGGGCCAGTGCGGCATGTGGGCCTACGCCGCCAGCCGCGTGCTGGATTACGTTCTCACCCTGGAGCAGGTGGACGGTAACCGTGTTTTCGTCGCGGGGCATTCGCGCCTGGGCAAGACGGCCCTGTGGTGCGCGGCGCAGGACGAGCGTTTCGCGGGCGTGGGGGTGAACAACTCGGGCTTCGGCGGCATGGCGGTCACACGGGGCAAGATGGGCGAGCAGATGTGCCACCTGCCCGAGAGGATCGAGCGCTGGTTCTGCAAGAACTTCCTCAACTGGGTGGACCGTGAGGACGACATGCCCTTCGACCAGCACATGCTCGCCGCGCTGGTGGCCCCGCGCCCGCTGGCCGTGTGCAACGCCGAAGAGGACCTTTGGGCCGACCCGCAGAGCGAATTCATGTCGCTCTACGAGACTAGCAAGGCCTATACGCTGCTGGGCGTGCCCGGACTCATCGCCCCGGCACAGTATCTGGAGGCCCCCGCGCGGTTCCCCGAGGGGCGCATTGGGTATTGCCTGCGCAAGGGCACGCACTACATGAGCCGGGACGACTGGGGGTTCTATTTGAAATTCTGGGACTCGCACATATAAATCGCAAATTATAGAAACGAGGAATTATCATGTACAGAGTAGGCGTAGACCTTGGCGGCACCAATATCTCCGTGGGCGTCACGGACAAAAACTGGAAGATCATCGGGCGCGGGCAGCGGCCCACCCTCGCCCCCCGCGCGGCGGACGGGCTCTTCGACGACATGGCTGACGCCGTGCGCGACGCCGTGGCCGACGCGGGGCTCACCATGGTGGACATCGAGAGCATAGGCATCGGCATCCCCGGTTCGCTGGACAAGGGCAAGGGCTCCATCGAGTTTTCAAACAACCTGGAGTTCCACCATGTGCCCGCGCGGGCTCTGATGGTGGACCGCCTGCGCTGCCCGGT
>Ga0123353_10003969_pt1 | contig 18930 bp, 10 predicted proteins | sample TergutLab28metaG_3_FD_92763 | JGI IMG/M metagenome (GOLD analysis project Ga0123353, IMG submission 92763) | Labiotermes labralis P3 segment gut microbial communities from Petit-Saut dam, French Guiana - Lab288 P3 | ecosystem: Host-associated > Arthropoda: Insects > Digestive system > Gut ... | reverse complement strand
CCGGTAGTGAACAAACATCACTGCCTTCCCCACAACACTGAGACCATATCTACTACATCGCTGAAATTTTTGAGACACAAATCAGTGCAACCCGTAAGAGGAACCTAAGCATTTGCCTGCGTAATGATATAATACAGAGAGGAATATATGTTTGGTATTTTTGTGCCTATTTTGTCATTCGTCATTTATTACAGCCCCAAAATTGGTCACATCTCAATATTTGTGTTTCTCCTTTATTTTAAGGTTTCTAACTTTTACTGACAAAAACCAGACTTTAGTTTTGACAAACTATTTTCACAACACGGACGCGGCCACATCGAACTGCAAAAACCAAGTGATACGAATAATCAGGGACCCAGAAATAGCAGACCATTCTGTGTAATAAGCACCTTCACTTTCCCAGGAGCCACTAAGCAGCATAGTTCAAATCCAAGACGCTGCAAAAAAGAATAAAAGAGACCAAAATATATACAAGGGAAGGGATATTACAAAGAAAGAGGCTTTTATGCTCATTAATCCAAATATATATAAATATTTATTTATCTGCACAAAGGAATATATTGTAAGAACTGGCTTTGTTGAACAAAAAATTGTAAAAGATCTGAGATGTCGTAACTTGCAAATAGGGGTTTATAACCACCGACTTTTCCAATGTTGTATTTTTATCTTCTATCAGTTTGTACCCTGATGATGGCCTGATCGTTTTCGACGGCAGCATTTCGTCCCACTAAGACTGATGTAGCGATAACCAGTTATTTCAGTACATTAAAGAATAATTCAGTCCATAGTTGTGTTGACTGAATAATTTTTGATATATTAAGTTAAAAGCATAACTGGATACAATCTCTTAAAATTGTGCTTGCTGGTAAAGTTTATCTCATCAGTCGATATAAGAATATCAAAAGGAATTTGTTCAATTGTAAATCAAACATCTACTTCAATAAACAACATATTTTGAATTACAAAATATGTCCAAATGAAGATGGCAAATACATCTCCCGCAGCTAAATTTAACAGCATTGGTCAAAAATTAAACATTAAAGATGATACAAATTCCATGCACTTTCAAAAACAAAAGTTTAACCACAATATATAAAAATATTTGTATTGACTGAATTATTCTTTGATACATTAAGTTACCAAAACACTAACGGAATTTCGTCTGTTAAAATAACCAGCAGTTCAGGTTCCTTAATTGTATTCGTTGTTCTCTGTAATATTAAGCATTAATAAGACTTGTTTGTACGAAACAAAATAATTTTAAACTTTAAAAAATGCATTTAAAAAATTCAAGAAACTTACTTTTCTTCCTCTAAACGCAAAATTCAATTACATTTTTCTTGATCAAAAATTAATTAACGAAACATTCATATGAAAACGCGTCAAGGCAAAGCGCTTGCGTCTAGGTCCACAAAGCAATGTATAAAAATGGCGATAAATAGGCTTTACAAATAGCGACGCCGTGAACATGCTTGTCTAAGTCAACAGGCCTTAATTATGTCAACTATTACACAGGAATCACGCATCGTCATAAGGGTTACATTAAGTTCGTACAAATATGTTTGTTTTAATCATGTAAAGGCCTAGAGTGTTTGAGAAGACTGCTCTCAAGATCACGATAATGATATCGTTCGGAAGGTCTCGGTCGAGTGATCAACACTTGCTTTGTATACAAGAGGTCTTGGTCACGAATCTCAACCCGGATACCGACTGACCTCACTCAGGTTTACAGCTGCTTATCTCGGTCAATCTTGTGTAGTTCTGCGATACTAAAGCCGAAAACGACTTCGTGTTACATTTGTATCAATTTATCATGAACAACTGTGCCATTTCATGGTCTGAAACCAAACCATATGTTTGAGACAGCCCTCTTAATCCAACACAGGGAAGTACAACGTCTTCCTTATGAAGTGGAAGAAGTAATTCAGTTTCATGCTGGTTCAAAACCAATGTACAATAGGCGATTGAGACGTACAAGTTTGTCTTACGCAGGGATATATGGAGTTTTACCATTTCCTGAATCACAGTTCCAGTCTTTCGTAACCCTTGATACTAGATGAAGTACAGTAGTTAAAATAAGCGCCCAGCGAATAAGTCCGAATCACACTGGATAGGAGCCATGTGGCATACAGAATTACTCTTAACGTAGGAAACACAGTCACGATTCTCCAGTCATTCAGTTCAGACCTAGTCACTACACTACACTATATGTCTGAAACTACCGGATATATGTTGAAGGAACAAGGTATCACGTACGGAATAGATTTATTATAAGGATGTGTACTAGCTACAAAGAGCTGAGAACGGATCAGTTGTTGAAATGAAATAACCTAGGCGATGCAGCACATTTGGGCACTTATATAGTGCGGAATGTGCATTCATGGTGCAGAAAATGTCACACAACTTTGTGGAGTTTACGGAGTGAGAACGTTTCGACATTAAGTTATTAATGTTTTCTTTTAGGGACAGAAGGCTAGCGCATGCGCGGAAATGGAAGTTGCCATGGCAACAGCTCACAACCCCTAAAACTCCACATCGGTTCTCCTGGTTTGGCTATAGTAATATACTGCATTATTACTCTAGTAAAAGCACATTTACTTTCATCCCAACGATTAAAGTCATTTTTTGAAATAACGAAGAGCAAATAATGGAAATACATCCAATACAGGCCCCTACGAAAAACTGATTTCCTGGTAATTCCTGAAATATTCACGGCATGTCACCCAATCACGTGACAGCTGTACAGTTGTGCTGCGTATAGTTTATCACATTCTTCACGGATGAGTTTTTTTATATTACAAATTCATGTAGCTTCTATACGCGTATTGGTGCTTTTATTGCACTTATAAGAAAGAAAACTGAATTTAACCAACAGCATTCCGTTATCCCTTCCAAATATTTTCGAAACCCTTTCCACGTTTCGGAGAAAGATCGTGTAAGCAGACGCATATTCCAAATAATACATTCACTTTACGCTGGATACTTCGTGAAATTAAATAATAAATACGAACTTAAAAATCCTGGCAAATTCAGTTGCAAAATTCAGTGACTTCATGAATTTTCTCGTTAAGTTATCTTTTTCATTATCATGTGCCTTCCTCTCCTTAGCTCTCCAGCATCTGTGTCTTGCAGTCCGACATTAACTAAGTTCTAGGTGATACTTATTTATCGAATGTAAGCCTTTACATTCTCCTATCGTTATATGTACCACGAACTTTCCATTGCCCCCCACCCCCAACCAAATGTATATTGCGTCCACAGAATGTATTTATGACTTCAAGATGATTTCTAGAACACTGATGATTCTCCTGTACAACGCCAACCGCCTGACCTGATTAAATAAAACGTAATACGTTTACTGCGCAAAGCGCAAAGAATTTTTACACAAAGGCGTAGATTAGTTTTTCGACTCCCCCGTTTACAAAGCCAGGAATGGCAGTGGTATCATACATAGCCTATTAATATATTTACATGTAAGTACTTTGCAACACTATTTGGTTGGTGCAGTCCTCTAAAAGTGTGCTTATTTAGAAACGTCTGTTTGACAAAGACCAAGACACTGCTCGCAACACAGGCCCGTTCTATCAGAGGGAACGTCCCAAGCGGAAAATAACTGCAGTGGTTAGACTCTCTACTTAGTCTCAGCGGCGGCTAAGACGGACAGACGTACTGACTGTAAATTGTAGTTTTCCTTAGACTTGGTCTTTAGAAGGTACAGTAAACGAATGTTCTTTACCGGATTTCAATCAATTTCACCCCTTTTATAGTCCGTTTATGTAAGAATTTATATTTACCTAATTTAATATTATGTTCCTAACTACAGCAACGTCTTCCTTTTCTTCTCTTTCTCTGACGTTTTTCGAAGTACTCTCTAAATTTCTCATCTCCTTGTCTATACCGACGTCACGTTTATAGCATGTTCCTTGGTGCTGATCTTCAAATGTGTAACGAGTTTCAAAATATCTCAGTACACACGGGGCTCTTAAACGTCACTGTATGAAATAAGAGTCGAACGAAAAATGTGAGTTTTTAATTCTGAGGTATGGGTTATTTCAGACTTACAACGATGTCTCATTGCCTTATGTTCGGTACCTGGAGGACTATAAATATACTTTTCTACACATTCCTAGATAAAATTTTGTGATAATTTGGAAGAGTTTAATGGTAATAATACCCTATAAACTTTACTGTACACTTTTGCTGATGTTAACATGCTTGGGGTGGGCAATCATAAAGCTTTCTGTAGGAATTGCATTATTCCTCTAATGTTATTTTCAACAGCTGAGCAAATACAACTTTAAGCAAACACAATAATCTGTACTCTTGACGTACTGAAAACAAGGACCTCTAGAAAGCAAACAATTTCTCTGCTTTTATGAAATGAATAAATCTTTTATACGCGAAGATTTCATGAACGCAGTTCTAAAAGTTGGTCCTTGCCTCCCAGAAAACACGTTACTTCTTCATTACAGAGGCAAATCAGTACTATTTATAGAAACAAACAATATTCCTTCCGGCAAGAGAAGAGCTGAACCATTCAATAATTTCGGTGGAGGAAATATGTTGCTATTTGCCTTTGAAACAAGACATTAAACTTAACACAGCCCTCTAAAGGGCAAACCTTCATACAGTCTGTGACAGAATCCTTAAAATAACCGTGCCGTTCACTAAATACTTCTCACGTGTGGGATACTGAACAAATTTCGATGCCATGATTTGGTAGAATTTCCACAAGCTGTATTAAGACTGACTGCATTCCGGCAGTACCAGCGTGTATGTACACCAAGATACTTCAAGATTTTATTCCTCTGCACCAGGTAAGTGTAACTTAAATAGGCCACGACTCCTTACTGACCGATGCATTGTAATCCATTATACGCCCTCATTCCTAATATTATCCGCTGTAAACTGTTTCTGCAGCTGAATTGGCATCGTTAAATAACCTATAGACCAATCCCATACACGCGACTGGAACATTATACATATCAACTGTGAAGAGCAAAGAAACGTTATTAGTTCAAACAGATATTAAACAGCATTTTTCTTACCATTGCAACAAAACAGCTGCACGTAAACTGACTAAAACCTGACCTGTGCGTAATACTGACACCATCATCCATTTAGGCACGATGTACAATTATTAACTGTACCTTCTCTCCCATTGTGTTTTCAAGCTTTTAAGCTTCGTGACAAAAGTTCCCTCTCTCCGTCTCATCTGCTTCACCTCTTCCTTACAATATATCCTTCAACCTCATCTGAGTCAAGCTACTCTACCCAGCATCCCGCTTTCAGACATCCTCAGTCTATGTTCCTATTTTGATAGCCACATACAACAGTTGACACATTTATAGTTTTGGATATTTTAATCTTCATATTTTAAATAAGAGATGAGAAGGCAAAGAATTTTTACTGAAGATTAGCAACCAGTCCCTGGACTTAATTGATCTTAGTTTCTTCGCTAGTGTAATTTAGATTTGTGACTAGGAGACAAGGTCCGTTATAAAATATAAGCAAAATATAGTCAAACACAACTCAATGGTTTTTATTAAGATGTGTATTATTACTTTCAATTGACAATGTAAGAGTACACCTTAATAAAATCGTTGAGTTGTGTTTGACTATATTTTGCTTGTATTTTATAATTCTATACAACAAAACGGCGACGTCTCACCTGAAAGCTATAGACAAGGTCGTATCGAGATTCGCACTACAGTCGTTACCTCACGTACTGTGTAATCGAGAGGTTACGAGTTAAGATCTCAGGTCGCAAATCGGCTACTGACTGAAGTTTATTGTAATTTTTCTCACTATCACTATTAACTGGGCCATTCCATGACTCAGGTGGTCAGCTATCGATCTCTCACAGCAGAGAAGTGGGTTCAATCCCAAGCCTGGGATACAATTTTTCTCCGAGAACTTTGTCTTTCCCTGTCAATATTATTCCATCAATGCCCTTTACTCATTTATCTTGGCAGTTGATAGCATTGTTAAACAAGGTGGACAATGTGCGTGTAAGGTAATATTGAGGCGCGTTCGCGTAACCATTGTTGTCGTGGAAAAGGAAAAATTAATACATATTCCGAGCGCGTGTTTTTAGCCCCATTTATGGAGCATGAAAAGCGCAAGCGCCGTATTATATTGGAATCTGTGGTCTGTCCAGCTGTACCATATTTTTCCGCACTACCTCATACGATTTTGGGAAAATAGTTACTGAGCACAAAATATGTATTGTGATTTTCTCTACAATTTCTGTCTGAAATATTTCTCGTTCTTAGAGGAATTGAGTGTGATATTATCATAAATATATGTTGGGCTTTATGCAGCGTTTCCGTCATTCTTGTTAAAGTTTAATGAAAATTGATTTTTCTAAACAGGTTTCCGAAAAAATATTCAAACGTAATATTTAATGAAAATATGTCCAGTGGGAGCCGAGTTTTTTCATGCGGATGGACAGGCAGACAGACATGACGGAGCTAACAGTAGCTTTTTGCAATGTGCGAAATAAGGTACCATGCAAATGACAGGAATGTAACTCACAGTAGTAGGCCCAACATTTTTGTTCGTATTCTTCCCACATCTCTACTCCCTTGTCTTTTATACCCTTCGATGCTAAAAAAATTAATTCCTGACAGCGTGATTAAATAAAGCACAAATATATAAATGTAAACTCTTCATTGTAAAGAGATGAATATATGCGATGAGAAGCAAAACAAATCTTCACAGATTTATAAACAATGACAACCTGGATAAGAGTATATGTTATATCGGAAGTTTAAGATTCTTGCGTTTAACAATGACACTATATTTCTCAGGTCTAACGCCCTCCTTTTCCCTCTCCCCAACTAAGAACACTTCACCCCTGACATATTTACTTCCTCCACTCCCTTTCAATGACAGTCTGACCACTACCCATCCTTTGAAATCAGTGTCCGTTCACCCTTTACCGCAGAAGCTTCAGAAATAATTAGATTATAGATGTTATACTGTATACTTGCAGAGCCCTTCCTCCCACACAAGCAAGATAACTCCCTTTTTTTAATACAGCCAGGTCACGTATTGCACATATAGGCGTACTGTTACTTCACCACCTACTATCAGATTCCGTCAACTGGCAACCACAAAACACGCTGACAATAAACCTGGCCAGGCCACAGATCATCCTTTGACGGTTTTTGGTGCATTCTCATAGCCTTCATATCTTCCTGTCTGTCCGTCTGTCCGCATATATCAGCGCTGTTCGCACTGGACAGATTTACGTGAAACTAGCTATTGCAGATTTCAGCGAAAAGTCTGTCAAGAAAATATAAATAAGGTTTAAATCGGGCAAAAATATCGGGCACTGTACGTCGGTACCTAAGAACGTTGTACTGTTGCTGGCGACATTAAATCGTTTTACAAGTCTCTCTTTTTAGGAAGTAAAGTAAAAACACTGCGCGCGAACAAGCCAAAGTGTTACGTTATACGTGCATTGTCTGTTTTGTATAAGTGCTTCCTTCCAGCAAACCATCAGCGTATCCGAAACAGTACCTTAAATTACACTCCCACCATTTCCACCCACATCTTTGTAATTAATTTATTCACTATCATCTAATCATTCGATATTATATAATCTGAGAGTGAATTACTGATAGCATCTCTTCATAAAGTAAGTGGAGACTGTTCTGTCTCTCTGATATTCAAGAAACTGGCAGAAAAAATTCAGAGATATTTCCAACCATCGCCCGTTCTTGTAGTGTGTCTATCATTAATTAAACATTCCGATAGGCTCATGTACTTGAAATTTCATTTTTAGGTGCTTCCGCAAAATTGCGAAAAGCGACTCGTAGCTTCGTCATGTCCGCCCGTCGTCCTTCCGCAAGGAACAACTCGGCTCCCACTGAACGGATTATCATGAAATTTAATATTTGAGGATTTTTCAAAAATCTATCGAGAAAATTCAAACGTCAATAAAACCGGACAAGAATAAGGGGTACTTTACATAAAGACCAATATATATTTTTTATCATATCTCGCTTATTTCTTCTTAGAAAAAGAAATGTTTCAGACAAACGTAGAGAAAATCAAAACACGCCTTTTGTATTGAGTAACGTTTTTCGAAACTCGCGACGTTTGTGAGATAATGTGGAAAACCTTGTAGAGCGGGGCAGGCCACAGATGGCAAAACGGAGCATGCGCATTGCATGCAGGATAACTAAAGCTACATACACACACACACACACACACACAGGTTGTGTAATACTCATTGAATTGTCACGGTAACTACAGTTGCACGGCGCGACTCAGTGTTACGTTACACGTACATTGCCTGTCTTGTTTAAAAATTCCAATATCAGCGACTTCCACACTTGTTGTAACTAGTATCTAAACATATTCCACAAATATGTGCTGTATATGTAACGTTATTACAAGTACGTCAGTTGCAATCAGCAAGCCACATCTCACTCGCTACATTACAGTACTTGCTGGACAGCTCGTTCAATTTTAAAATTGTCTCTACTCAGGTGCAGAAATGTGTAAAAAGTACTGTTGATGGAGTATTGCGGAAGGAGATTGATAATTGTCCTGGGAAAATCCTGAATCAGTTTTCTGTCTTTGTAAATTAATGGAGTGCTGCAGAATGTTACCATAAATAGTCCATATACAGGTTTGCTTTAAGGACATAATGTGAAATGATACACCATCACGTGTGTTCGTGGGATTTCCTACTTCTGAAATGAATTTTGGTATTAGACTTGTTAAAAAAGTTGTCCAAGCGTAAAATATGTATGTAAGGAAATTAAATTCTCTATCTGTTAGATTTGTAATTATAATTATGTGAGCGACAGGCGAGTGTTTGAGAAAACTTTAATAAAATTGGAGCTTCAATGAATACTAGAGTAAACAAAAGTGAACTTCTTACGCTTTATTTTGCATTCTATAAGTTTCAGCCAGCAGTAAGTTGCTGTCACCCTGGTATTATATAAACCAGCAATCAACCCTGTTATTGCAGTCTCCTAATATAACACTTCAGCACGTAACTCGCACAGATTTCAATATTGAAAGAGGGAAAACATTTATTTGAAGCTTAGTGTAATGCATGTCCTCTCGACGACACGATCATTACCGCTCAAAACTAACAAACAGAGAGCTTTACCTTCATATGGGGTTAATATCATTTTCTGTTATCGATAAGTGATTAAGGAAAACTACTCAAAATACTTTACTCTAAAATTCAGAATAGGGTGTTTCAAGTGTAATCTGCTTGCAGAAGAGTCGTTTGAGACGCGATATACAAGAAGTTCTGAACACCTGTAAATATGGCATCTTTATAAGCAAAATTATCTTTTGGAAACCATCCTTAGCTTCCTACATCCACATGTCATCCTCACATCTTATTTTCTCTAAGATACAGCTTCATGTTTTTCTCTACTGTAATCCCAGTTGAAGTTTGCTTACAAATTGCTTCACCAATATTTTGTAAGTATCCCTAATTTTCTCCCATGCGAGTTTCACACACATCCCGTAAGAAGTCCCAAGAATACATTTCGTCATTATAATATTCTACTATGCAAACTGTAGCAATAATACAGCTGCACCTTACGAAATATTATAAATTACTTGGTTTAGTATGTGCTGTCTTTGTAAGAAATACGTTCAACTGCTTAATGATCAATTTCCAAAAGCTGTAATTTCCTTCATTCTCTAAAAGTAAAATAACATTAACATTTCTTCCAGTATCAGTAGTGTACATGGTTATGTAGGCCTATTTCGAGATGTCAATTGATTTTGTTCAAGTAAATGTCTGTACAGTCAATAACGCACGTGCAGTCTGTGGAAGCTCAACGTAAGCAAGATGTAGCGCTGTGATTAGACTGTACTTTTACAAGTTTGCATTATAAAATAGGCTTTATTTTAAGCTTTTAACGAAACCCACATGTTCTGTATTTATGGCTTTCGAAGTGATTACGTTTTTAGGAGGCATGAGTAGTAAATTCTAAATTATTTCGTACTCGCCAAATACCCTTTTACTCAAAGAACTTACGTACTTCTCGCAGAAATTTCGTCAGCGGCGTTCGCATATTGAAGGGAAAAATTCATTCCAGACCGAACAATTTCACACAGTCTACATACAGTATTTTTGTCCCTGGAATTAGCACTGCACAGCGTGCGGTGTCATCAGTCGCTATGCAGCAATGATGTCCGCTCGTAGGCGAGTAGTATAACAAGAGAAGAATCTCAGTGCAATGAGTAACTGCGAAGTTCAGGTAGTACCTCAGAGAAGAGTCCCCACTGATAAGACCAAATGGTTAATGCAGCACAGGATAATAATATTTGTCTACTCTGAATATCATAAGAAATACAAATAAAATCTGTCGGCAGAAAAGCGAAAAGCTGGTGGTACCTATAGATACCACTGTCCTGAAAAGGGTTAGCGTGCAATAAAACAAGTAGATTTCCTGATAGATCCACTGAAATATCAAGCCGCGTAAAGAAATATTCTCATGTAAAATGTATAATCGTTCCTGTAAGCAGTGTTGCGTAATATGATGTTAATTTATGTATTAGCCTTTAGCTGACAAGCGCGTGACGAGCAAGAGATCTGTTCGTCAGTAGAAACTTTCCATGTCATGCAAACACACAAATTTTCTTTTCTTCAACCGATTTCTGAACCCATTTCTTAAAACTCCACAGTACCACTCTTCTAATGATCCCTGTTCATGATCACTGGGTAAATGTAAGAGCCGGCATTATTCATCACAAAAGAACAGGGTATTGGCCACCGAAGGTCTACATGAGTGCGAAAAGCTTCTTTGATATACGCCCGCTTCTTCAGGAAGACAACCAAACACCCAAACGAGGCATAGATGCATAGTAATATGAAGATAGAAAATGTACTATGACGTAACACTGAGTCGTGCGTTCCCTATATATTGTTGGGCTAAAGGTCATTGTTAAGAAACATAAAAATATTGACTGCGACACAAAAATGTTTTTATGGCGTATTTATTTCACCGGTAGCAACGAAGCGTGTTTAGGCCTTCACGTACAGTGTCCGACATTTTTGACCGATTTTAACAAAATTTGGAATTTCACGATAGAGTTTCATAGAAGACCCCATTATCAAATTTGACGCAAATTCTTCCAGTGAGAGCCGTGCTTGTACATGCAGACAGAAGGCCAGACATGCAGACAGACAAAGAGGCGGATGTTATGAATGTAATAGGTGCTTTTTGCGAATATTCGAATGATCTTAAAAACAGTAAAATTTGTCACAACGGTAACAACCAGTCGGCTGGGGATGGAAAGAAAACCTACCTGAAAAACATTACATCAACCACGTACTGTGCACAGAATGGCTGAACAGTCGCACACTTTCAAACGACTGGCATGTTTGAAATAGTCGGCGCATGTGAATTCGCGTCTAGAACGGGATGTGGCTTTGCACCACTGAGTGAATGGTGCCCGACATTTCGAATAAATGTAGTGGTCTCGTACTCAAGTTTCGCAATGTGCATGTGGGCAAAACCAATAATCTTTCGTGTTAAAGCGTGTGGCGCATACAACAACCACGATTCAGTGAGTGCTTGTGCACCTCGCGCACGAATTGTGGCGCTAATCTGACGGTACTGTGACTGCGCGATATCCGAACGCCCATTTTGAACTAGTGTAGCGCTTCGTGTTGACCTCCGCCCATGCACATTTTCTTTACGACATCATGTTAAAGAAGTAACCATTACAGTAGCGACCTGGTCGCTGCGTGCGCCATGCATAATACATTGCATTGCATATGTCATGACGGACTTCCCTCAGTCCAACACTCAACAACAGACCTATCCTTTGTTTGCCGCACAGAATTGCAAGCTTCTACTTTCTTTGAAATTCCTGCCTATACAGTCGAGCTGGTAATATCTGCAGCACTTCTAGAACGAGACCCATCGACGCAGTTGAACGGTATGTTGGATGTTACGGCTTCAACCTAGAATCCGTGATAGCTCAGTCACTATCGTGACTAGGTCCAGGTCTTGACAACCCAGGAATCATGGTTAGCTTACCGACAGGGATAAGGTAGACACATTGAATCTTGGGAGCACCCAGGCGTCTTATTCAACGGATAAAGGGAACACTTTATCCAGGGGTAGAGCGGCCAGGGCGTGAAGCTATACCACTCACCCCATGTTCTTCCGAGGCTAAGAAAACGAGAAGCTCTTTGATCACTCCCCAATTTGTCTTGGTGGCACGCACAGACAACTTAATTTTGCAGTTTCATTTCTCAGCCCGGACACCGGTTATCGTAAAGCAAGTTATTCGCGGAGTTCCTCAGTCACTTGAGGCAAATGTCGATACAGTATGTCAAATTATAACATGACAGCTTCCTTCTGCATCTTTCCAATTCACTATTCATTTTTCTAAAAAGCGTTATAGCTTAGTGAAGGGGCACCTTGTGGACATCTAACAATAGAACAAACAGAACAAAGGCGATTATGCACTTCAGAATTTGCCTAATGTCGTTGTTTCAACTTGTGACGTTATGTTGTATCAAATGGGATGTGCAATTATTGTAAGTAGTGAATAAGCAAGCAACTGGCAAGAGACGGTCGTGGGATTTTGAAGGAGTGAATAAAAATGCGGTCGTTACGTAAAACTGTTGCGGTAAAACTCTTTAACAGAAGATAAGTGCATAATACGATTACATAATGACTGAGGAGATTAAGTTTCTACATCCGTACTAATGAGAGAACAACTTGCACACAATAATGAAGAGGGACTTTTTTTTGTTTTTGGCGGGACAGCCTCTCGTGGGCCAGGGCCTCCTCATTCACGAGGTTTTTAGATCACACACAGCGACGCACCACAGTCGGTAGGACTTCTCTGGACGAGTGATCAGCTCGTCGCAGAGACCTCTACCTGACAACACACACAACATTCACAACAGACAAACGTCCATGCCCCCGTTGGGATTCGAACACACAATATCAGCAGGCGAGCGGCCGTAAATCTACGCCTTAGACCGCGCGGCCACTGGGAACGGCAGAGACTTGTTATGGAATTTAAATGCTGACAACTAGTTGAACAAAATTCTGAAAAATTTTGAGAGACACGAATAGGAAAATGTGAAACGTGGAAGGCTGATATTTCGTTAGAAAAAAAATTAAACGTCTATCAATTGCGAGCAAAAAGTACATTAAGTAACAGAAATGCCTACTTTTGGAGGAGGGGGGGGGGGCGACAGCCCTGCTCGGACCTAGGCTACCTCATTGCTGAGGTTTCGAGATCACATGCAGAAACACCGCAATCCGTTCGACTCATGCGGACAATAGATCGGCCCGTCGCAAAGACCTTTACTTTTCAACACACAACATTCACAAGAGACAGACATCCATCCATGACCCAGCGGGATTCGAAGCCACAATCCCAGAATCCAAATATTTAATTATCAGAATCACTAAACGATCTTAGCCAACGTTTAGTATTAGGCATTTGCATTGAAATACGATGGATGAGAAAATAAAAGGAGATTAGTAATATTATTCACACTTGGATCATCAGTTACTGCAAAACTTTAGATCAATTTTGAGTCTAGATTCCACAGCAGTTTCTCTTAAGCCATATATAACCTTCCAAAGGTGTCTATACGTACCACCAGGTTTAATATTCAAGAATTATACTTGGTGATAACATTACCTTTACGGGTTTTGTATGGATCCGAGAACAAACAGTATCTTTTTCGTTCTATAACACGGACAAACTGGTTTTCATAACTGAGGAGGAAAGTGTTTACAGCGCGGTACGAACTGAACCCTTATATTAGAAAGATACGTTTAGTCTTTAAAGGGTTAATTTAAATAACCTGAAACTACATGTACATTAGTTCATTTGGATCCAATAAAACTCTCAAATTACATGAAAACCAAGATTAAAACTAGAAAAAGTTACAAAGGTACTTGATATTCCCGGTCCTCTGAAATGCGACACTGGTTGGTCGGGTCTTTACTTCTAAGCAATTTCGCAGGATCGTACACGTAGTCCTTTGACAGCCCACACTGAAGGAATTATGGCCATTTGAAATGTCGGGAACTGCTCATTCCAAAATGTAATGTTACATCCCAGACCATCACAGTCCTCACTCAAATACCCGTGAAAACCACAAAACGTATAAACTTTGTTATCATCAACGTTCAGTATATTCCATAATATTAATATGCCGAATATTTTCGAGAGATTATGATTTCGAAAGGGGAATTTTATATTCATAAAACATTAAAGGTCACAACTGTACTTTGCAGGTGCCTATGATGTAAATTATTTCCTACATTACAACTCACGGCATATTCAATTCCGTAAAAAATAGTTCCAAAATGAGAATTATTTTTTATTATATCTGATCTCTACCTGCCCGGATACAGTAAAGGTAAAGTGATCCCGTTACAGGCCCGGTGTGGCCCAGAGGGTGGGTAGAGGTATAGCTCTACTCTTCCATGATTGCGGCACTAGAAGGGGGTGAGTGGTCAGCAGCACGCCCCGGCCGCACTTTACCCACGGGAAAGACCCAGTACGCATTGTACAGGAGGCTGGGTGGGCCCCAGGGCCGGTCTGAACGAGCGGAATATCTCGTCCCCACCGGGAATCGATCCCGGACCGTCAAGCCCGTGGTCAGTCGCTATACCGACTGAGCCACCCGGCCCACTAAATAAATATTATAATGCAACATTACAACAGGAACTATTAAAACTTTCAGAATCAAGACCCCTGACTGTTAACAAGGAAGGGAAGAATATTTCGTGATAAACAATATTAAAATTAATATTGCCTTACACCATTAGCGGCACCGTGATAGCTCAGTCAATATAGCGACTACGTTAAGGGTTAGCCGACCGAGCAACTGAGCTTCGATTGTCAGCAGGGGGAGATCTCGTCTCTAGGGCGTCCACCCAGGCACTGAGGCCCACCTCGCGTATGTAGAGATATGGGGCAGCCATGCTCTTGGGGATAAAGTAGCCGAAACGTGAAACTAACCAATGACGGTCAACTAGAAACTAGGCTAAAAGTGCGTTGAGCTCTACCTCCACGTCCCATACGTCATCAACTTAAGGAACTTAACGAGTCAGAAAGAACTTTGTGTTGTATTTTTATTCTGTTCTTTGTTTGCCTATGAATACTGCCATCCATGTATTTTTAACTGCAGTAATGGCAGTTCTGCAAATACGCAGCAGCGCATGCTGACACAGCCGGACTGCAAGGCTGCTGAATACCAAGAATTAGTGTCTGATATCAAAATGCTGTCAATGACGCCTTGAGGCTTAGGCTGATAAGAAGTAGACGAGTTTCCGATTGTAATCCCAATAACACAAGGGATTCGCACAACGGCTTCCAGCAGCCGTGCCGTCGAAGGCGTAGGTCTGAAGCTGTCCGACTGATGAGATCGCGAGCTCGAAACCCGCTGAGAGCATGGTTGTTCTCTTGTCTTCGTTGTGTTTGTTGGAGCGGGAAACCTCACCAATACGGCGTCACAAGTCCGTGTTTGGGTGAATCGCCACAGAAAAATGGATAGCACTTATAATTCAAAAACCTATATATAGTTTGCCTTCTGATCCCAGTGGCCGCGCGGTCTAAAGCGTGGGTCTGCGGCCGCTCGCTTGTTGCGACTGTGGGTTCGAATCCGGCCGCAGGCATAGATGTCTGTTTCGTGTGGATGTTGTGTGTTGTCATTTAGAGGTGTCTGTATCGGGCTGATCACTCGTACAGAGGATTCCTACTGACTGTGGTGTGTCTGAGTGTGATCGTAGAACTTCGCTAATGAGGAGGCAATGGTCCACCAGCGGCTGTGTACGTAATTGGAATTACATAAATAATATGCTTGTTGCACAGAATAAGAATAACAATTAAGATGTATAATTCCTACTGAAAAGTCAGCAACAAGGCTCTTGATCTGTTAAACTTCGTACCTTAACGCGGTATGTGATGATAGACGTATTGGGACTGTTTCATAAGTTTCGCACCTGTTAGTACTAAACGTAACCTCCCAACCCCCCCCCCCCCTGCACCACAACACTGGCTCCGTCTGTTAGGCGCCGTCCTTTCACTGCGAAAGTCCGGGTTCGATCCCAGGACAGTTTATGTGGGTTTTATGTTGGACGATGTGGTATTGGGACGGGTAATTCCGATATATCTTTTGTACCTAGTCAATTTCATTCATATAATGCTCCCTACTCATTTATTCATTCTATATCACCGGCATTATGTACTTTTAGCAGTTCACAACCTCCATAAACAGCAAGTTTCTCCCACCCTGACACTTCAGGCTAATTTTCTCGTGTGGGCTATCTTTAACAGCTGCAGCTTTAAGAGTATTTTTTTTATAAAACAGAGAAACCCAAAGCAACCAAGTGGATTTTTTTTGTATGCTCTTGCGGTTAGGTGTAAAGTGTTGGGTTAGGGTCAATCCACGCAGATAAACGAAACAACCCAAGACTTCTACCTCCAAGTGAACTAGAAAAACTGCATTAAAAATAAAGCACCAATATAACAAAGAAGGCGACAAAATCCGGTCTTCTTACCTCACTCATTTTTCTGTTTGTTTTTACACATCTTTGGCTGTCGAATTTGCATGACAAGCAGAGTACAAGGTGATGGCAAAAGAGGCATGGGTGCTGGGAGAAATACTGTAATCCGAAGAAGAATACACGGGAGAGACCTGGAAGAAGAAAGAAATAACAGAGACAGAGAATGTATTGGGAGGAAGCAAGAAGAAGAATGCTTATTTTGTGGTTTTACCCCTTACTATCATAAAATAGAGGGGCGGAAGGTCGTTGTGGCTAGTGGGAGACAGCAAATCTTCCACCGACCTTAGCCGTAATCGAAACGTCTTTGTGTGTGTGTGTGTGTGTGTGTGTGTGCGTGTGTGTGTGTGTGCGTGCGCTTGTGCGCGCGCGCGTGTGCGTGCAGTAGTTCCCTGGCAACTTCAAAGGCTGTGCGAGTTATGGGCTTCAGCCAAGGTGTGTTTACACTGCCTGTCTGTATACTTAGACGGGAAAGCAAATTAGATTGTGTAGTGGCTTAAACTGTGTTATGATGAGAGCCGACGTTGAAGGTTCTGATGAGGTTTCCTGTTATGGAGACTTTGTATACCGAAGTAGCGGAGACACTACACACTCAAACCAGTATGTATATCTACGTTATATTCCACTGTCGTGCAGTTATTGGAAGAGATACAGTCCTGTGTATTATGAAGTCAGGAACAGGAGTCGCAAATGAATGTGTCCCCAGTTTCATAAACGAGCATAGGCTGTGCCTCTGCTCAATTACTGGCTTCTCACCTCCGAGGGCCAGGTGCAGTCCTAAGCTAGGACACGCGGAAACTGAGGTGTGAAAATTGTCACTGGAACAAAGATTTAACTCATCACATAAGTTTCCCTTAACATCTATCATTCCACCGATATGAAAAAAACCTATCTATCATCCAGGACTGGTACAACTGACACATTTCATAATGAATGAAATGAATAAACGTCCGTCTACACAACTAAACGTACATATTCTTTAATACAGCTACATGGTTCGACCTTGCAAGGTCATCATCAGGTTAGCAATAGAAGATTTAAAAAATATACAAATTGCAACTGCTAGAAATGAGATTTTATTTTATAATTTGTGTCTCAATTTTCGTGCACATTTTTAAAGTGCATTCCCTTGTTTTGGTGTACTTTACTGCTGGAGATGTATGTGAGATCTGAATGTTTGGGTAATTGGCGATGAAATCTATTTTAAGGCACTGATGCTAAAGAAAGCAGTAACACTGCAATTAAGCGTTTTCTTTTTACAGTTTTTACAACACTGGATGGCTTGACTAGCAGTATCAACTGTAAAGTTACACATCTGGTTGTATACGGGATGTCCAACTTTAAAATTGACACATTTGAGTCCACCGCGTTAAGCGACTCGGTCTCTTCCCACACCAATAGCTGGGAAGACTGCAGATAGTCTACTCAGTGACATACTATACAGACTTCACCACGCTGTCAGTTACTTCCCAAAATTGATGAGATTCCACAACACACGCGGAGACATAACTTCACTGACGGCCATAAGGTAAGGCGCTGCCTTACCTGAGCGAATTTAAACAAAGGGCAAAGTAAAAGGTAAAAGTAAGGTTGTCCATACGTGGGCCGTGAAGGGGGAGTGTAAGTATAGCTCCACTCATTTCCCACGTCCGCACTGGATGAAGGTAAGTGGTCAGTGGTCAGTGGTCAGACAATTTACTTTACCCGCGGGAAAGAGCCTTCGATACTCTTTGAATAGTAGGGTTATTTGTTCCCAGAGGCAATCTGGGTGTTTTGGAGGAGTGATAAATACCTTGTCCATTGGGATTCGAACTCCTGCTCGCCTAGATCGTAGCCTAACCACTACACTACATGCGCTATCGTGGCTTCAAATTTATAAATTATTGCCAGAACTTCTTACTATTAAAAAACCAACTACTTGCACATACAAAGCGTGTAAGGTACATTCATATATTTCCTCCTATATGTTTCGGTGGTCGACCGCCATCAGGGAGCAACACCTCAAACGTCATCATCATGTTCCTGAAGGGTTAGGCGTGTTTCCTGTTCCTTGATCCTCAAGATGAAGTTGGTCCCTCCATCTTTTCCTCGGTCGTCCTATGTTCCTTCGTCCTTTTGGTTTATATTGTAGTACTTGTTTTGGTAGTCTGTTTGTGTCCGTCCTCTGTACATGTTGTAGCCACTTTTATCTGGTACTGTTTTATTTCCTTTACCGTGTTCTGTGCTCCCGTTCGTTGCCTAATGCATTGATTCTTTTCTTTATGTAGTCTTGTTATTCCAAGTAAGTGTCTCAAAAATTTCATCTGTGCTGCTTCTAAACGTTGTTCCTCTCTTTTCTTCAGTACCCAAGTTTCACTTCCAAATTTCAATGCTGCTTTAGCTGTAATGTTGT
>Ga0123353_10003968_pt1 | contig 18930 bp, 13 predicted proteins | sample TergutLab28metaG_3_FD_92763 | JGI IMG/M metagenome (GOLD analysis project Ga0123353, IMG submission 92763) | Labiotermes labralis P3 segment gut microbial communities from Petit-Saut dam, French Guiana - Lab288 P3 | ecosystem: Host-associated > Arthropoda: Insects > Digestive system > Gut ... | reverse complement strand
ACTATATTGTCCGCACTGCCGCATCGGAAGACGTATCGGCGTGCCAGTCGGCTACGCCGACCAATCGCCCGGCGGTCGATGGGCTACCTTCATACCCCCAAAGTGAAACTTGCAATCGCCCTGCAATATGACCGGTAAACTGCATGGACACCCGAAAAAAGCGTTATAATTCTCGGTGATTATTGCCTATTGCCAAATCCCGGCAGGCTAATGTCTATTCGTTCTTGTGTCTTGTTCCAAACCGCCGTTTGAGTATTGCTTCGACATCCGCGAGCCAACCTTGCCGCTCTTCGGGAGTGCTCATGACCACTGACTCGAAGTTGCGGCGTTCAAAGGACTTGCACCCGAGCATGCCGAAAACGACGACTTTCCAAAAAATTTCAATCGGATCGCCGTACACGTTGATTTCAACGTCACGGGGTGTGTTCGAGGTCGAAAAAATCTGCACAATTTTGTCGCCGACGTGCGAAACGACACCGCTGGGTGTGAAATTGTAGCAGGAATTGGTTCGGACGACCCGATCAATCCAACCACGCAGAATCGCTGGCGGTCCCCCCCACCAATTCGGATGCACGAAAATAACGCCGTCGGCTTCCTTGAACCCACGCAGATGCTCTTGCAGATACGTCGGCAATTCCGTTTCCGGCAGGTTCTCCTCCCCCGGCGGTAGCACCGGATCGAAGTGTTCCTGATAGAGATCATGAAACGTGACTTCGTGCCCCTGTTCTTGCATCACCCGAAGGATCGTTTCGGCAATGCGATGATTAAGACTGTTCGGTTTCGGATGTCCTAGTATCAGGAAGATTTTCATCGGTTTGTTCTATCAATAGGTCTAGTGTGATTGTACATTGGGTGTGATTGTACATTGAGTCTGGTTCCCTATCAAGAGCGGCGTGGCGCAAGCCCGCCGGTTCAGTGCGTGAAAGTCTTCCGTTGGGAACCGGCAGGGCTAGGAATAGCGAAAAACGGTATAATACTTGCGAGTGAAAATCTCGTACGTCCACTATGTCCTTATCCCGTGAACCAATGACGACTGTTATGACCAACTTACAACACCACATTGACACTATCCGGCAACACCTCGGCAAGCGGTTGCTTATTCTCGGACACCACTATCAGCGGGAGGGGGTGATCGCTCATACCGACTTGCAAGGAGACAGTTTCCAACTCAGTGCCGCCGCCGCAGAGAATACCGAGTGCGAAACGATTGTCTTCTGCGGTGTGCATTTCATGGCGGAAACTGCTGATATATTGGCAAATAGTGCCGAAAATTTAGCACGGCGAGGCGGCAAACGTGTCAACGTTCTGCTACCTGACCTCGAAGCCGGTTGCAGTATGGCAGATATGGCAACGCGGGCAACCGTCGAACGTTGCTGGAACGAATTGGCGGGACTGATCGACGTAAACGATGTTGTGCCCATTACTTACGTCAATTCAACGGCGGAACTAAAAGCGTTTTGCGGTCAGCACGGCGGCATTGCCTGCACTTCGACCAATGCGAGGACTGTCCTTGACACTGCACTGAAACAGAAGCGTCGGGTATTGTTCTTTCCCGATCAGCATCTCGGTCGGAATACTGCCCTCAAAATGGGGATAACCGAGTCGGAAATGTGCTGTTGGGATGACACCGCCGCCGAGTTCGGAGGCAACAGTGCCAAGCAAATCCGAGAGAGTCGAATCGTCCTGTGGAATGGCTATTGTTGCGTCCATCAAAACTTTCTGCCCGAACATACTGATGCAATCCGTGAGTCGTACCCCGGCATTCGGGTGATTGTGCATCCCGAGTGTTGCCGGGAGGTTGTCGAGAAAGCGGACGAATCAGGTTCGACGAGTTTCATTTTGAAGCAGATTACCGAGTCCCCTGCTGGTTCCTCTTGGGCGGTTGGTACGGAATCACGGTTTGTGGAGCGTCTTGCCCGGCAGAATCCCGACAAGACCGTGGTCAATCTCGCCTTTCAACCGAGTTACTGCGACACGATGGGATTGATCGATCTGCCCAAATTGGCGGCGACGTTGGACTCGGTAGTGTCTGGACAACCGAAAAACGTTATCCGTGTAGAGAACGCAACTGCTCCCGATGCGTTGTTGTGTTTGAAACGGATGTTGGAATGCAAAAATTGAAACTTTGAGTCTGATCTTGCCCTTCCTCGGAAAAATCCCTACACTACGTATAGCGATTGTACCGGCAAAATGAGAGCGAGCGGAAACAGTGGAATCGACCCGCTCGGAAATCCGAAAAGAGAAGTGGTGTTTCCTTTCTCCCGGTCATTCGCACGAGTTGTTTTGGGCGTTTGAGTTAATTTAGGCAAAATAGGGAGAATTAACTTGAATTTCCACAAACGTGGTGTAAAATGTCCCCAGGAGAAAGGAAGGAGCCGACGATGAGGAAAAATGGGAATTGGATGGGTACGGTCGTTTTGGTCGGAGTGTCAATGGTAGCGGGAGCAGTTCTCTCGCAAATGTGGGAGCCGGTACACGGGCAGCCCGCCGGGTTTTTCGTGGATAGCCCGCCGGTTCCGCCGCAGGTTGTCGTCCAACAGCCCGCCGAGGTGCCGAAGTGGTACGTGGATTTCACCCCCTTATCTCCGCAGATACGCGCGATCACGGTGGTGGATACCGAGGCAAAGAAAATCGCCTTTTACCATTTGGACGTAACCGACGGAGGATTGCGGTGGCTCAGTACTCGGAACATCCAACCCGATTTAATGGTTGACCAGCACAATCCCAGATCGCCGTTGCCCAGTGATGTGATGCTGGAAATGCAACGGCTTGGACAGATAAGACAATCTCGATTTTGAGGCTCGATAGTAGAGGGGAATGCAATAATGATCAAAGCGAATACGGAATACTACAATCTGGAAAAAGTCGCCGAAGTGCTATCCATCGGGACGGCAGAAGTGAACCGATTGCGTGAACAAGGGAAACTTCGGGGACTTCGGGACGGCAACACATGGAAGTTCTTCAAAGAGGAGGTCCATAACTATCTCGCAGAAACCATCAGAGCACGGAGTGCTGGCGACCGCCAACCCGGTGAAAGTGACTTCGATCTGGCAGACGGTGCAACCTCTTCCGCATCATCTTCGTTCGATCTTCTCATGGAAGACGCAGCACTACCGGATGATTCCGACTTGGTTTCGGTTGCACCGGTACAGGTACGCCCCGCCTCCGATCTGGACTTGGCAGCCTTAGATCAAGACGACGAACTGTCGCTGGCAGAAGAAACGCAGATTTCGTCGCTAGTGGTGCCGAAAAAGGCAAAGCCGAAAGATGAGGCAAGTAGCGTCAGTAGCAGCGTCATACCGGTTCAGGTAGACGAAGACTCCTCCGCATTGATCTTGGCAGATGCGGAGGATATTGATGTACTCATAGATGAAGCCTCTGTATTGGAGGCAAGCGGTTCTTCACCGCAACTGGGGCTTGCTGGCGATAGCGGATTCGATGTGCTCGTTGCCGGAGAAGACGAAAGCGTGTTGATCCTTGAGGAAGAAAAAACAGAGGCAGTGATGTCCCCCGTGATGCCGGACTTTGAACTGGTTCCTTCTCCAGTAGTGATAGGGGACGACGATTCGGAGAGTTCGTCGCAGGTCATTGCCATTGACGCATTTGCGGGGATGGGACAGGACGCTGACCCGTTTGGTCAACAAGACGGCGGTTTTGGCGGTGGCATGGACTTTGGTTTTGATGCCGGAGGTTTTGAGAGCGGAATGCAACAAGCGGCACCGGTAAACAACGATCCGTTCGGAACGGGCACGCCGGAGGTCTTTACGGCATCGACTCCAACGGTAACGCCCACAAAGCCCGTAAAACCGGTGGAAGAATACTCAACGGGAACACTCGTCGCTCTGGTTTTCGCTCTTGTGGCGATGATGCCGCCAGGCTTGATGCTGATCGACACAATGTTAAGCATGTGGAGTTGGAGCGAACCCTTTTTCCTCAACAGCATACTGATGGACACAATCTCCGGGGCTTTCGGTTTGTAATAATGCCCTTGCCTCTAACCCACAAAATCGTTAAAATCGTCGTGGCGTTGGCAACGGAAAGGTGTTTTGTTCGATGTTAACGATATGGCAAAGGAACAGAAGCAAGAGAATCCGACTCCTGTACCGGAAGTCCCCGAGGTGGTGGGACCGCCGAAATCCTACCGTTTGTACGTCTCGCTCGGGTTCGTCTGCCTCATTCTGTTCCAAGTGATCATCGTGTTGTTGATTATGCCCGCCAAGCAAGAGTTGCCGCTGAGAGGAGTCGGTCCGGAAGATGGCACTACCTTTAATAACGTACCCGAGCAACGGACGATCATTCGCAAGGAAGAGATGGTCGAAAGGCAAATTGGGGAAAAAAATACGTTCAAAATTAGAACGCCGCGCCCCAACGATATGAACGATGCGTTTTCTGTGGTCATCCACGTTACGGTAAGGAAGTCGGATGTGAAAGCATTCGATAACCGATATGCGCAACGTACCATTACAGTCATTGACCGCGCCACAGCGGTACTGGATGCATCCACAACCGAGGAACGTGGGGAAGCGACTCGCACAGCAATCAAGGAAAGAGTGAAGAAGAAGATCAACGAGGTACTGGAAAACACTTGGGTTCAAGAGGTGTTATTTACCGAAGTCGTTCACGAAGTGAGTTAGTAGCAGGGAAGTATGGCGGACAGCAATGTACTAGATCAGAGCGAGATTGAGCGGCTCCTCAGCGGCATGGGAGGGGGTGCGGCTCCACTTCCGCCGCCTGTTGCCCCACCTACTGCTCCCGCAGCCGACAGTGGAATTCTCAGTCAAGATGAGTTAAATGCTCTTTTCAGTGGTGCGGCTACCCCACCGCCAGCACCGGCACCACCGCCCCTTCCGCCGCCGCCAAAAGCGGTAGCCCCGCCACCACCGCCACAAACCCCACCCCCATCGCCGTTTGCCCCTCCTGTTGCCCCTGGCTGGGATGCTCCGGCGGTATTCGACCCCATTGTCGAAGACGAAGAAGAGGGAATTCCCCGCGGCGACTTGGAATACATTTCTAAACGGGCGGATGAGTCGTTGCGCTCCATCGCGGCAATGCCGATGAGTTTGCCGAGTGAGGTGATCGAGTTTCAGTTTCCCGAATTCGGCGGTACAGTCCCCAGTTCAGAACATGCCACGCTGGATCAAATAAGCGAAGTTGATTTGGATGTCAAAGTCGAACTGGGACGGACGTACATGTACATCGAGGATGTGTTGCGGCTCCGTCGCGGCTCGGTTGTGCCTTTGGACAAGATGGCAGGTGAAACGGTGGACATTTACATCAATGGTCGTTTATTGGCAAAGGGTGAGGTTTTGGTCATGAACGAAAACTTCTGCGTTCGCATCGCGGAACTCCTTGCGGGGGCGATCCCGATGGAGTAGTGCGCAAAGAGCGGCGCGGCGTTTGCCCCGCTCTTCCGTTCGACAACAAAAACGGACGAATTTCGCAAAATAACCCCCTTTTTTCTTGCAATTACACGAAAAACGGGGTACAATAGGGCGGGATATGTGTCAAATTTTGCAACGCGGGTGTTACTATGCGGAAAGCGTTTACTCTGATTGAATTATTGGTGGTCGTTTTTATCATCGCGGTTCTGATTGCGATTGTGGTGCCTGCTACCCAGATGGCGCGGGAAGCCGCCCGACGAATACAGTGTACAAACTTCCAGAAAAATCTTGCCCTCGGACTCATTCATTATGAAGATGCCCAGAGGCAACTGCCCGGCTGGCGGGATTACATCACGATTGACGGGCAGGGCAGAGGGTTTGATCCACCAGTCGATCCAGCAACAGGGCAACCTCGGGCAATCGCGGCACAGGCAAGTTGGGTCTTTTCCCTCCTGCCCTACATCGAGCAGACTGATCTTTTTGACCACCTGAAAACAAGTATGCCGTTTCCGGCTCCCGCTCCCGAAACCGATCCTCTGAGGGCGATTCCCTCGCTAGCACTCCTGCGATGCCCCAGTTATACGGAAGGTCCCACCAGCAGAGCAACGAACTACGTGGTCAACACCGGAGCAGTGGATGATTTTTCAGACTCGGACCCGCCAGTCACAACGGATGGCAACGTTGCCAACGGTCCCTTTTTGGACCGTTGTATGATAATCGCGTCGAAGACCAGCACGAATTTTATACCGAGGTGCGACTGCGGTCAGCCATGCCGATACAATGCGCGTGTGGAGAAATATCGAAGTGCGGTTGCCAAACTTTCTGATGTTTCAACAATGGATGGTACCTCGCACACCATGATGACTTCGGAAAACGTCCAACGCGGGTACTGGATTTCTACGGACATCGTACATTTCTACCATCGTCCTAATGGTCAAAAAAGCGACGTTGGGTGGGGACCCACCCTGCCTGATGGACGCATCACTGTACCTTTGATGTGGATTGACAACGGCGTTGGGGATACCATCGAAGGTTCGGTAGGGTTTTGCTGGCCTCGATTTTACGCTGATCCTGCTCAGGCTCCTCGAGGCAATGAACTGCTCCACACCATCGCCTATCCTCGGCTTCCCAATGGCACGGGTAATCCGTACCGCGGCTTTTTCGGCAATCAGGCACCAGGGGCACCCCCAGAACGTGAAGGAGGACGATACCAGCCCCCCATCGGCAGTCCTTACGATACGACAAGAACTCCCGTCTTCGTCAATATGTTTCGATACAAGACTTTTGACATGTGGTATCAAAGTGCGAGACCTTCATCGTTTCACACGGGTATTTTCGTCGCCTCCTTTTGCGATGGTGCCGTCCGGGGGCTCAGTGTCAACATTGAGGAGACTGTTTTCGTGCAACTGATGGTAGCGGGTGCTGCCCAATCCGATGCGGGCTGGTCTTTCCCGAGTCAAGGGGTATCGAACAATCCAATGCCGAATCTCCTCGATGGCGCACTTTTCAATCCAGGAACGATTTTCCGGAATTAACAGTTTGCTCGTCCGGCTTTTGTGGGGTGTGGGGAATAACAGTTACCTCCCCATCCCTCCTGCTTGCACTTGTCGCACTTCAAAGGCTCCTGTTGCAATGTTGTACCGAATCGACTCCGCTCGCTGAGTAACCCTTTGCCCCTCTATCGTCGTCTCTGCGAATACATTGCCGTCCATTTGTACCGTCTCTTTCGCCTGATTATACATGATTCTCTGCGCGGTGCCAGTCATTCCGCCGCCATCAATTCGAGCATCAATCGATGCTGTTAATTCCATCGCACTTTGCGACAGATTCGTCGGGTCCGGCACTTCGACAATTTCTAATCGTTCGCAGTCCATAATGTATCCGATCCTTCGTGCTGCCGAGATGTTCTCACGGGAAATCGTGTCATTCCACGCAGTTACCGGACAATAAACTGCCTCCACACGCCCCCTGATATCCACATTTCTGTCGTTGCCTAGCAATGTACCATGCATTGTATTCGAAAACCAGACACCTAGGAAATTCAACCCTTCCTTGTTGTTTTGATTACGCGGAGTACCGGCTAAATTGCGGTCGAATCCTTGCCCTGAGCCCAGAAAGATCGTGTGTATTTCACCGGGACCGTCCGCCGAAAAATAATTTTTATCTAAATCGTAATGCAGATGCACAACTTTGGCAACGTCAATTGCCGTTCGCATTCCTTGAGCGTCGAACCGCTCATTCCGAACGGTTACATTTCGCGAAAATTTGATTCCCACTGCCTTCGGCTCCACCGGCGATTCGTCGACGAAGAACATCACCTGACGGTTCAGTTCGATTTCCATGATGTCGCATACCAATGTTTGCGCTTGGTGTACCACCTTGACACGGTTGCCGAGTCCCGTCGGCTTGCCTTCAAATTGGAGTACCAAGCCATCGCAGACCATTTCTTTGTCCCAGGTCACTACCAATCGATTGTCCATTTTGCTATTTGCTGTCGGAATCCCCGGCGCATTAATTTGAGCGGGATTGGCAACCAACGTTCCCGGCACCCTCGACCAGAACTTGTTGTCCGGTCGAGAAATGTGAAGTTCGCCGGCACGAAGTTCGACACCTTTGCCTTTGAAAACTGCATCGCCGCCTGTCGGATGTCCCTTAATGCTGATCGTTGTCGTCGGATCGGCGGGATTCCATATCGTTACGGAGTTGCCAGCAATTTCGATTAAGCCCGGAGTACTGGCTAAATTGTTAATGGGGTTTTCTTTCAGTTGGACGTTTCCTTCGATGTCGACTCTTTCGGCGAACGATTGTCCGGTTTGAATTCGGACTCGCATCCACATTTGGTCGCCAGTCATTTCAAACTTTCCACCGCTCGGCGAGGACTTGATACCCAGCAGGTTTTGCGTCTCCACGGAGCCTGCGACTGGTCGTGATGCCTGCGATTGAGGCAACTGATTCGGCATGCGATTACCATACGGGGGAGCAGTCGTCGGAATGCTTCCGACTGGCGGATAAAGTTGCGTCGACGGCGTAGTCTGCAACGGCTGCAAATGTTGCACCTGCTGAATCGGTTGCGCCGAAGCCAATGTCGGTCTGAGTGCTGCTATCGGCGGGGCAACTGGCGGCGTTGCCGTGAGCATCTGCGGCATCCATCGGGAATGAAGGGCTCTTCCGTCAATGATGTTCGTGAAAAAGATCGTCAGTTGTTTCACCCGGCACGTACCAGAGGCGGTCTCGAACAGGACATTTTCCCTATCCTTGACAATGGCGTGATCCAAAATTACGTTGCTTTTCTGACTTCCCACGCCGGGCGATCTAGCCGGTACTCCGGGTGAAGTGACAGGAACAAAACTACAGACAAGATCGAGGGAGTCTGCTCTCATAGATCCGAACCCTACCATTCGAGCAGTAATCCCTCTGCTCAGTCTCAGGACGACTTGATCCTTGACTGCCGGATGCGGCTCCATCTGCATGGCGTTCCATGTGAGATGAACGTTTCTCGCAGAGGTGCCTTCCCCGGTTTTGCCAGTCATGTCCCCTTTGCCCTCGGAAACGAACTTTCCGAAGGCACCATCATGACCGAGCGTGTATTGCAGAGTATGTTCGCTCCTGATTTTGTACTGATCGGCAAGGATCATTTCGACGTGCGGCGACGCACCGGCTCCTTTGCGAGTTGAAAGGGAGAGGAATTTTTTGCGCAAGTCGAGATAAATTTCATCGCCGACAAGCGTAACTCCGCCGTCTTGTGCGACAAAAAGCCGGGCTGGTACAGCGGCTTGCGTACCTTGTCCCGCTTTGCCTCGGGCAACGAACAGCGCGGGGTCCAAATCGGCGAATGGCGACGATTGCTTCCCAGTGGCAACGGTGCCTTGCGTTTGATTGCCCTTTGTCAATGTCAAGTGAACCTCTTCGGCGGTCAAGCGGTCAACGGTTTTGTCGGGATTAGTCCGATCCATCACAACGTTGTTGAGGAAAGTTGCCGTCCAACCTTGTTCGGCAGGATTGTCTACGAAGGCAAATCCTCCCTGACAACGAACATCAAGCGTCGTGGGGGGACCCACGTTTTCGGGAAACACAAGGCGCAGTTCATTGAGTCGGGTGAATCGGGCACTGCGTAACTCTTTGGGAGCCTGCGGTTGTGTCGCGTCCGGCGGGGTAAGTTCAAGCACAAGACCGCTACCGTGACCGGTGTGCAAGCCCAGTGCAAAGTCCACTTTTCCGAACGTTTTAATCAGCGTTAAGCCGGGGGCTTCAGTGATGGTAATGTCGTCGGTTTTCAAAAAGAAGTCGTCGTGTTTGCCGGAGTTTTTCTCCCCTTTCTGGATGGTAACATTTCCTATAAGGCGACCGGTATCGATGTCCGGCAGCGAAAATTTGCCGATGTCGACGTTTTCGGTGAATTCGATTTCGGCGCGTGTTGCCCGGAGAACGACGGACTGTTGGATCTGTTCGCGCGATGCTTCGTTTTGATAATCCGCCCCTTCAGGCAGGATCAAAATGGTGCAGGGGTTCAGGGCAAGGAGTCTGCCATCGGGTTCATCTCGACCGAAAAGCAGGATGATATTGTCCCGTTGCAACATGTGGATGTTTTCAGTGGGATCGCGTTCCCATCTATCGGGAGGGAGAAGTTCGAGTAGTACACCGAGTTCGCTACGGACGGTACTTCCTTTTTCAAAGGTTTCGGTCTGGTTGTGGACGATATCGTTGCTACTAGGATTCGGCAACACGAGTGGAACGAGTCCCCAACCGTACACGAAATACAGGGCGAGAACGAGAACGAAACTGGACAACGTTGCTTTGGTACGCATGGGGGAATGGTACGGATTTTAGGCGGTTTTGGCAAGGGCAAATCAAACACAAGAGCGGAGGGGCGCGAGTTCGCCGGTTCCCAAAGAGCGGCGGGCGCAAGCCCGCCGGGCGAACGCCGCCCCGTTCCATTAACACCCTTCGAGAGTTCCGACAACTTCGGGAACGGTTTTCGCTCCCAACTCCGCAAGTGCCGCTGGCAGTGTGTCCAATATCTGCATCGTTGCTGTCGGCTTGTAGAAGTTTGCGGTGCCGATTTGTACCGCCGATGCACCAGTAACGAAAAACTCCATTGCGTCGTCAATCGTTTCAATGCCGCCGATGCCGATGACCGGTATCCGCACCGCCTTGTACACATGCCGCACGCACCGTAACGATATCGGCTTGATCGCCGGTCCACTCAAACCGCCGAAGCCATTGCCCAATCTAGGCTTGCGTTTTCGCCAATCGACGGCAACCCCCAAGCAGGTATTCACTGCCGAAATTGCATCCGCTCCACCGGCTTCCGCCCCCTTTGCGACTTCGCCAATGTTCCAAACGTTCGGCGATAACTTGATGATCAGCGGCAATGTCACTGCCTGCCGCATTCGACGGACAATCTGTTCGCAGAGTTTCGGGTCGGTTGCAAAGTCCACGCCGCCGCTGACGTTCGGGCAGGAAACGTTGAGTTCGATTGCGCCGACACCATCGGCGGCTCTCTCGATTTTGTCGCCGAGTACGGGGCATTCTTCGATGTCCTTGACGGCAATGCTGACGATGATCTTCGTCTTTAACGTTTGTAGGTACGGCAATTTTCTTAGCAGAAATTCGTCGATGCCGTCGTTGTCGAGTCCGATGGAGTTGAGCATTCCCGATGCCGTTTCGACCGTTCGGGGCGGTGCGTTACCGGCACGAGGTAAAAGCGTAACGGTCTTCGGAATGATTGCCCCAAGTCTGGAAAAATCGACGGTACCTTCCATTTCTTTGGCGTATCCGAACGTTCCCGAGGCAACCCAAATCGGCGATGCGAAACTGTCGATGAAACTCATGGGGAACAAAGATATGGGGGGCAAAGTTCAAATGTTTGACAATACTATTATACCGTGAAATTAAGATTCTACCGGATCACCGTTTGCGTGTGTGCTTGCGGCACTGGAACGCCGGTTGCGTCAGTTATCTGCATCGGCATAATGATCCCACGAGGATGCAAAAATTCGGGACTGGTTAAATCAAGCACCCGATAACCTTCAAACGTCTGCATCACGAACATCGTCGACGGCAACGGGTCGGGCGAGTTAAACGTCGGCGAACCTAAATCAATCGTTAATTTGCCGTCCATGCCCTGGCACTGCACCGAAATCCTCTTTGCATAAATAATGTTCGTTCCTCGGTCAACCCGCCAATCGCTCGACTCTGCCGATGCAATCAATTCCCTCTGCGGTGTGTATAATTCTTGCTTCATGACCCTGCCAACTTTGGCATCGATTACCGACCGCTTAATGAATTGTCCCGAGGGGGTTTGGCAATGCGAGATGATTTCCCAATTTCCGTCCGCCATCTTTGTGGGACCTAAATGCTGATCTGTCGGCTTGAATTCGACCATGCCGATGGCTTCGATGAGCCAGTCGGGATCAATCGCAATGGCGGAACGCACGGGACTTTCAGGATACAAATCGTGCCGACAGAACCACATTTCGTTCGCACCTGCTCCGCGATTTTTTGTCCAGAGCCAAAAGATTTCGTCGTTGCTGCCGAAATCGAATTCCTGACCGCTCAACGTGGAGACAAAACCTTGAATCCGCATCCGCTTGGGACGTTCAAAAGTTATGGTGGCATAGAGCGGAACCAACAAGCCGGGAGTGTGAATGGAGGCATTTTTGGTGGACAAGTTCTGAATGCTCCGACTGTTCGCATTGATGGTCGACGTGATTTGTTCGAGTGTCGGCTGGGCGGGAATCGGCGACGGCGGCAGAGCATCTCTGCGTGGGGGAAACAGTTTCTGCAAGTGTTGGCATCCTGTCAAGCAGAGGCACACCAACAAAACCAAAATGAGCATTGATATTGTTCTCATCGACCGGAAAGATAATGAAAAAGGCGGAAGAGGGCAAGAGCAGTTTTGACTCGCCCGATGAGTCCAAAACTGCTCTTGCCTTCGACGGAGATAATCTGTATTCTCCGTCCAATGTCTGTTTTATTTCGGCGTTTAACCGGGCTTTTCGTTTGTGGTCTGCTATTGGGAATCAGCGGTTGCGCTTCCATGCAGTCGCAGTCAGTTTATCGTGGTGCTCCGCCGCCGGTGCAACAGCGTCCCCGAGTTGCACCACAACAACCGATCCCACAATCGGGTTGGACTGCCGCTCCGCAAAGTCAGTCCAGTGCCGACTTATATCAACCCTGGAATTTGAACGAATTTCCGGTGCGATCTGATGAATCGCAGTCCCAGCAATCTCCCTATCGGTTCGTTTCCGATTCGCAGCCGGTTGCCCCTAAAACACCGCCGCCGCCCGGGGCATTGCAACGTTTGCTTCCGCAATCGAACACCAATCCGGCAACCCGGGCAACTGCGGAAAGAATACCGGCGACGCAAACAACGACCACTTCCGCAAGCCGTGCCTTTCCGATATTGGGCATCGGGCAAGCGTTGCGAGACGAATTCCGACCAAGCAATCATCGGAAATGGTCGCAAAATCACGCCGTCTTGCAAACGGCGGAATTCAACGGCAACATGGTAATGGTTCGCAATGTCCGCTATTCGAGATACGAGTCGGCAGAAAAGTACACGACGCAGTATTACGACGCAACATTCAATTTGGACGACATTCGGACGATTGACTTGGTGATGGTCCCGTTTCAAGGACTCTCGCGGGTGGCACACGTCGAGTCAAGTTTCGGCTTTGCCGATGGTCGGCAAATAGGACTTTCCATAGAAGCACGGTACGAAGAGGGGGAAAAATACGATCCCGCGGCGGCTGGAATGAGGCAGTTCGAGTTGATTTATGTCCTCGCCGACGAACGGGATATGATCCGACTGGCAACGGATGTGCATAAAAATGATGTGCATGTGTACCGATTGAATTTTGAACCGAACGAAGTACGGATCATGTTCGTGGAAGCATTGCGAAGGGCAAATAAATTAGCAACGCAACCGGAGTTTTATCATCCGCTTTCGAACAGTTGCGTAACAAATTTGATTGACCACATTAACAAGGGGCGACCAAATGCGGTGCCGAGCGGCTATCGGACATTGATGCCCGGCTTGCTCGATCTTCACATGTATGATTTGCAGTTAGTCAACACTTCGGCGAAGACGTACAAGGAAGCGAAAGAGATGGCAAAGGTGAATTGGCTTGTCGAACGTTACGGCGACTTGGAATACTTCTCGGCGGGAATTCGGCAGAATATGTATTAGACTTTCACCGGAAAGTTTTGTACCGGACAACGCGCCGCGAATGTCAAAGAGCGGTTCAAAGTGTTTGCATTCTATTTTATTCAAGACGCTCTCACTTTCACCACTTCTCGATGCAGGGTGAGTCTTTCCAATTCGGCTGCGACACGACCGGCAATGTACTCGAGCAGACTTAATTCGTGTTCCGTGCAGTCACGACGTTGCTCCGAAAAGAGCCAAAGTGTCCCCCAAACCGATTGTTGCGTCATCACGGGCAAGCAGACCGCCATCGGGAAGTCCTCCGGCACCCGCCACGATTCGAGGAGATAATCCTCATTGATCACGACGATTTGTCCCAAAATCGCCTCGACATCGGCAAGCGATTCGTGCAACGGTTTCGGCGGGTCAAGCAATCGTTCCTCCGGCAACCCCCAGCAAGACCGTAATTTGAGCGATTTGTGCTGCGAATCCAACAGGTACAGCGAAGCCGCACTGAAGTCCGCCAACTTCGCGCTCTCTTTGAGCAACAGAAGCAACGATTCCCCGCTTCGTTGCATAGATGTAACATTTACCGTCGCCGCCTGGGTCTCTTCATACTGACGCAGAGCGTGTTGCCAACGGTAAGCATCCCCCACAAAATGAGCGAGAACAGTCAAAAACTTGTGCCGCTCCTCTCCGACCAATTTGGGCTTGCGAATGTCCCGGCTCGGTATCAACACGAGTTGTCCCGGTGACTGACCGCCACTGATACCGATACGAAACGACGCTTCGACGGCTTTCGGTAGAGTTCCGCCATTCCGAACGAACCGAACATCCAGTCCGAGGTGTAACCAGAGAGTCTGCAACAGTTCCGGCAGACTGCCGAAAAGGGGAATGTCCTTGAAATCCAAGACTTCCTTAAACCGCCGCAAATCCAACAGATGCGTGTCGTAGGGGAGAATCGCCTCAAAGGGAACCGGCGGCTGGGGTGTGTCGTGACTCATTATGAATGTGGGGGCAATTAGAGGAGGAGAAGGGGATTCTCAACTATTGAGTCCCACCAGTGTCCACGTTCACCATCGGAAAACTGCCCCTCACACAAAAAGCCATTCTCCAACGGGACGGGTTATGTGTGTTGTACCGTTAACTTTCGGCGCGAGTCAGCGACGGTGTCGCCACACGAACAACGTTCATAATCTCGGAAAAACCGGAAACGTGAAACGCTCGATGAATATCTTCCGATACATTCACGACGGAGAAACTGTCCTTGCCGAAAGTCTTGAGATGAATGAGGCATATCCTCAAAAAGACGGAGGAAATGTAAATCACCCCGTCAAGATCGAAGACCACTCGGGCATCTTCACGGCTATTTTTGAACTCAGTAATCTGGTGTAACAGTTCCTGCTCAAATGTTGCGCAAACGTGCCCATCGAGTCGTTTCGCGAAAGAACAGTATAACGTGTTGTCAATTTTTGAAAGGTTCACTGTTCCTCCTAATGTGTTCACAGTTAACTAGATTACGTATTGTAGCAAATAAGTGCAAAAATGCAACACCCAATCGAATGCACATGAATGCAATGGGGACATCTCGTCGTGGCGTAGGTTGTTTTGTTAAGGAAACAAGGTACAATCAGGCAACCTTTGCGGAATCTAACCATTCTCCGACGATCCCTCATGAAAACCCTACTCCCCCCCGCATTTTTATTGGTTGCATTTTCCCTCGCCGCCGCGCAAACGAACGAACCGGCACCCGTGCCGCTCACCGATGCGGAACAACGAGAACTCCAAGTCGTCGAACGTTTCTGGACGCTCCTCGAAAGAACGCCGCGGCGCGGCACCTCCTTCGACCGCGTCTATGGCTATTACGTCGATACCGGTCGGCTGGAAGAACTCATGAAACGATGCCGGGACTTGACCGAAGCCAACCCCGACAACGCCAAATCGTGGCTCCTGCTCGGACTCGTTCTCTCCCGGCGAAGCGATGATGCCGCAACCGTTGCCGCTCTGGAAAAAGCAATGACGCTCGACGAAACCGATCTGCTCGCCCCCTTCTATCTCGGCGAAACGTACATTGCCCAGGGACGGCTCCGCGATGCCGCCGAAGCATTGGAAGCATCATTGGCACGGGCACTCGCAAGCCTCCAACAAGCAACGACCGATAGGGCGACGTTAAGCCGCGATGTCCTCGCCATTCTGCAAACGCTCGGTCGGGTGTACGAACGCTTCAGCGACAGGGAAAACTCGAACCGCATTTGGGATAAACTCGAAGAACTCTTTCCCGGAGACAGGGATATTCTCGTAAGGATTGCCGAAACTCTCGAAGAAGAAGGACAATTCGACGAAGCATTCAAACGCTATCGGCGACTCGCCGAAATACCGGGCATTAACAACTTCGACCGCGTACAGTACACGCTGGCGGCGGCGGACATCAAAGTTCGGCTCGGTGACAAACAAGGGGCAATCGAAGACTTTGAAACGCTCCTCGAAGAACTGGCAGGGGACAGTTGGCTCTCCCGGTCCATTCGGGATCGGGTCGAACGCATTTTCGTCAGGCAAGCCGACTTTGCCGGTCTCGCCGGATACTATCAAAAGCGGTTACAAACGCATCCGAACGACCTCGACACCGTCCGTCGGTACGCCATTACACTGGTACGGCTCGCACGTCCCGACGAAGCGAAAGAATTACTCGCAAACACATTGGAACGAGCACCGTCGCATGTGCAACTGCGGCTTGCCCTGATTGACCTCTTGGTCGCCGACAAAGATTTTGAAGCGGTGGATCGGCACTATGCAAAAATCGACGAGATCGAACCGAACAATCCCGACCATATTTCGCAGTGGGGCTTGGCGGTTCTCGAAAACACGAGTCTGGGAGAACCGGCACGAAGAGCGGCGGCGGTCCGAATCTGGAACCGAATGCTTACGGCAAGACCGGACGATACTGCCATCCTGATTATGGTTGCCGAATTAGCGAATGGGGCAAAAATCCACGAAGAAGCCGAACGACTCTACAAACGAGCGGTCGAACTCCGACCGAACGATCCCGGCTTCAAGGAATATCTCGGCTTTTTCTATCACAATCGAGACCGCCGGGAGGAAGCGGTCGCCACACTTTGGCAAATAGTGGACGGCAACCGCCGAACGGCAACCAATCTTTCGCAACTCGGCGGAATCTTCCGGTCGCTTGGCTATGCAGTGGAAGCAATGACCGCTATGAATGAGGCGGTAACGCTCGACGAGGAAAACTTTGAACTGCGAATGCAATACGCCGATCTGCTATTCACGAACGACAGAACCGACGATGCCGAAACGCAATACCTCGAAGCGGAAAAACTGGCGCGACCACTGACGGACGAATTCGCCCGGTTCCTGCATGCGTACACACGGCTATTGCAGTCCTCATTGAAACTCAACGCCACCGCCGAAACGCTGGCACAACGACTCAATACGGATAACGCTAACGCAACCGCATCCGACTATTGGCGGCTTGCCACCTACCAATCGGCACTTGGACTCATGGGGGCAGCAACGGAATCCATCGAAACGGCAATGGAACTCGCACCGAACATGAACATCTTGCTCGACGCGGCAGCGTCGATCTTTGAAAAGGGGCACGATCAAGTCCGGGCGGCGGCGATTTACGAGAAACTTGCCGCGTCCGACCCGCCGCGGCGCGTCGAACACTTGAAACGCTTGGCAAATCTACGCCGGGACTTGGGGGAAATGAATCAGGCAATCGAAACTGCCCGGCTCGTCATGGCAACGGGGGCAGGCAACGCCGCCAACAGCCGATTCTATGCCGATATGCTCTTGAGCATCGGACGACGAGCCGACGGCATCGAAATCCTGCGTCGCGCAGTCCGGCTCGACCCGACGGATACCACGTCCCTCGCTACATTGTCGGATGTGCTGTTCGATGCCAACGACATTGACGAAGCCCTCGAAATCCAATGGCGAATCTTCGACCGCACGGAAGACCTGCAAGGGAAACTCGGTGCCGTTACGCGGATGTCCACCTTTTATCAGCAGGCGCAGCGGTTCGGGCAGTTGATCGAGCGGCTCCGGCTCACTGCCAATGACTCCGCCTCACGCCGGGAAGCAGCGTACTGCTTGGCACAGGCTTACGTCTCAGTCTCCGACTTTGAGATGGCTCGGCAAACGCTCGAAACGCTCCTCATCGGCGGCGACACAGAAGACACGCTTCTCTTGTCGCAGTTGGCGAAAATATCGGAACTGCAAGGCGATCTGTCGACGGCGATTCGGTATCAGGAAATGCTCTGCGACCGACTGCAAGGAGGACTGCAAGTAGGACAGGAAAGTGCCCGCCTGCTAACGTTTTACCAGCAAGCAGGAGAAAGGGAAAAAGCCGTCGAGCATCTGCTGCGGTTCTTCATCGAAAGCGGGAACTTGCACGAACAAGTGCAGGCGATTGACGATCTCCTCTCGCGGGAAGACTACGAGTCCGCCCAAAGAGTTCTCGACCGCATCGAAGGACGCAATCCCCGAAACTGGGAACTGCTCTACCGGCGGTTAATGCTCGAATTTTGGCAAGACGATATGGAAGCGGCAAGCGGCACTGCACGGAGAATTCTTGCATTGGACACAGCACGAGATGAACTCTCGGCAAAGCGACAACACGCCGCACAAGCAACACAACAAAGAACCACGTCAACCACACAAACGCCGCAACAGCAACAGACGCAGATGGCGCGAATGATGGGACAAGGCTACCAACCGTGGGGATTCGGAAACCATCAAGGTTACAACCAACGCATATACTATTCCGGCGGAGTGACTGTGACACATCAACAAGCGTGGCAGATGGCACACAGTCAAATCATGCCGGTGCTCTTCCGGGACAGATTACGGTTGGAACAGTATTTCTATCAACGGAGTTCATCATTGAGCACCGCCGAACCGCCGAAGCCGCAATGGGAACCGGAAACCTTTGCCGATGCCAGACTCGCCGCCGCCGCGTGGTTAATGCGAATTGCGATACAAGAAGACATTAACGCCTTCCGTGAGGAGAATCCCACCGAAGAGGGTGAACAGGAAAAAGCGGCAACGGCACAGAACGGTTTGACGCTCGACCGATTCACCGAAGCGGTCGATGCGTGGCGTGAATCTGCGCCTGCGAGTGCTGCCGACGTAGCACGAATCGAAGAACGACTACGGTTGGAATACTTTTTGCAAATATGGTTCCAAACCGTCCAGCAGGCAGCGTCGTCATTTCCCGAAGGAGAATGGGCGAAACTCCTGTTCACGTTAAAAGACGTGGAAGGTGCAAAAGACCCGACTGCAATGACGGGACCATCTGTTGTTCCGCCGATGCCCTACGGTGGAATGATTTCGCCGCCGCCGATGCAGCAACTCCAAGCCGGCGATAACGTAACGCAAGACCTT
>Ga0123353_10003967_pt1 | contig 18933 bp, 20 predicted proteins | sample TergutLab28metaG_3_FD_92763 | JGI IMG/M metagenome (GOLD analysis project Ga0123353, IMG submission 92763) | Labiotermes labralis P3 segment gut microbial communities from Petit-Saut dam, French Guiana - Lab288 P3 | ecosystem: Host-associated > Arthropoda: Insects > Digestive system > Gut ... | reverse complement strand
GCACCGCCCCGCTCCGGGGCTTCAGCAGGCCGCACAGCAGCTTGCCCAGGGTGGTCTTGCCGCTGCCGTTGGCCCCGGTGAGGGCCACGGTTTCCCCCGGCTCTATGGCGAAATTGACCCCGCGCAGGCGGAATCCGCTCCCGGGATATTCAAACGCGAGATCGACGGCTTCAATCTTCACAGGCAAACCTCCCGGTCCGCGAAGCCGCACCGCACGCCGTCGTGGTCCACGAATACCATTGTCTGCCCCTCACCCCGCAGGCGCCGCAGCACTTCCATCATACGCGCGGCGGCCTGCGCGTCCAGCTGGCTGAGCGCCTCGTCCAGCAGCAGCAGCCCGGGCCGCAGAACAAGCACCGCCGCCAGGGCCAGCAGCTGCTTCTGCCCCCCGCTCAAGCGCCAGGGTGGCTCGCCGCGCCGCGCCCACAGGCCCACGGTCTCCAGGGCCTCCCGCACCCGGACGCGCATCTCTTCCGGCGGCACGCACAGGTTCTCCAGGCCGAAGGCCGCTTCCAATTCCACTGTACCGCAGAACAGCTGCGTTTCGGGGTTCTGGAACACCATGCCAACGGCCCGCGTTAGTTCCGCCCGTGTGTATTCCGTGGGGTTTCTGCCGAACAGTCTGATTTCCCCCGTGAGCCGCGCGTCGATGCTGCGCGGAATCAGCCCGCAGGCGCACAGCAGCAGGCTGCTTTTCCCCGCGCCGGATTCCCCCCGCAGGGCCACAGCCTCGCCCGGCGCCACGGTGAAATCCAGCGGCGGGAACACCGGCCGCGCCGCGCCCGGGTATGTCAGGGCGAACCCCTTTGCCTCCAACGCATAGTTCATTTCAGCGTCACGTCCGTCAATAGCTTGCACCATCTCTGGCTGAACTGGTCCTTCGCCAGGATCATGCGGAAGGGCCCGTCATCGCCATCATCCGCCGCGATGAAGCAGTTCGCCTCGTCCAGGGCGTCCTCCATGGGCAGGGCCGAGGCATAGCCATCCGCAGCGGCGAAGGCCGCGCTGTTGAAGCCCCCGGCATCGATCCCCTTCAACCGCAGGATTTCCGCGAAGGGCGCGCCGGTATACACGCGTGTCTCCGGGTCCTTGCCGCTTTTTTTGTAGTTCGCCTCGATTTCCCGCTGCTCCAGGATCAGGAATTCCTCCATGGTCACCCTGTATTCCATGCCGCCGGCGACGATCAAAAACGCCGCGTCGCTGCGCAGCTGCTTTTTCGCAATGGCAGTTTTGCCGTTGAGCACGGCCAGCACGGCCACGCCTACGGCCAGCGCCGCGATGACCGCAATGACGATGATGCCCGATTTTTTCTTCATGGGAGCCTCCTATACGACAATGTATGGCACAATCATATCTTCCGGCAGGAACTGTCCGTGGTCGCCGCCGCCCTCTGTTTCGTGCAGGCCGTGATCGGCGGTGATGATCACCCGCCCATCGAAGCTCTCGCAAAGCGCCTGCACGAACCCATCAATCTCTTTGATTTTTTGCATGGTTTGTTCCGCGTAGGGCCCGTATTCGTGCGCGGTTTCGTCAATTTCATGGAAATGCACGAAGAGCAGGTCGGGATTGGCCTCAAGGGCCTTACACGTGTTTTCGTACACCTCTTTGTCATTCAGCGACAGCACCGGCGCAAGGCTTGTGTTGAGCAGCGCCTGGCTGCCCTCGATGTAGGCGCAGGTTTTTCCCATGGCCTTCGCTTTTTCGAAAATGTCCTCACAGGCCATTTCGCGGTCGCTGCGGCTGTGTATGCCGTGGACATCCGGGGTTTCGCCTGTCAGCATAGAAGCAAGGCTCACTGGGGATATTGGCGGATAAGCGGCCATTGCCTGCAACTGTTTCAGTGAATTTAGGTGCGGCGCGTATTCGCTGCCCGCACGCCGTAGCATTTCATAGCCCAGGCCATCAAGATTGAATACCAGCACGCGCCCGGCCTGCTCAAGATCATATGGAATGCCATTTCCGGTTGCGGCAATGTGAAAACTCGCCGGATTTGTCATCACGCCGGCTATATTTTCGATTTTTCGGCGGATATCCGGCAACAGCAAGTCGATCTGATTTTCATTGCATATTAATAAGCAGCTTTCCGGTTCGCCGAAAGCCGCAGACTGGCCATCAAAGCCCGAAACAGCGAAAGAAATATTTTCCTCAGAAAAAAACTCTGTCAGCGGCACGCCGTATTGCGTAGTATACACCGTCACGCTGCGGCCATTTTTTTGGCTCGTGCCCTCCTCTTTCAGTATGCGCAGGCTTTTATGCAACATCAATTGCCCGGCGGTGATGGTTTGCGCTTCCGCGCCGTTCATCAGCCGCACAGCCTGCGGGTCCTCCGACACGCTCGCAATCACCACCCGCGCGAGATTCTTCACCCGCGCGGAGGGCGGATGCAGCTCGCTTTTGATTTCCCAGGCGTTTTCTTTGGAATAGACCAGGTCGCAGCCGGAAAGCTCATTACCGGAAAGTTGGGCGATCAAGCCGTCGTTCCCCACCAGAAATACGTCGAACACCTTCGCCCGGGGCTGTGACTGCGCGACCGCCTTATCCAGCGGTATATTGACCGTCGCGCTGAAGCCCTCGCAGTCCCCGGTGACCGTCAGTGAAGGCGAAGGCCCCCCGCCGCAGCCCGAGAAGACGAGCAGCAGCACGGCGGCTGCTGCAATCGAAATCGTTCGTTTCAATTGATGGTTTCTCATTTCTGCATTTTCATTTTTCATTGAATGATCCCCCACCGTTTCAGCTGATTCGTAATCCCCCACGCCCCCGCGCCGCCCAACGCGCCGCTCAGCGCCGCCGCGAACAGGCTCAGCAACAGCGGTACCCACGGCAGGGAAAAGAACACGAAGTTCACCGACACCGTGCCCGCCAGGTTTGCCAGCAGCCCCGCGAAGCAGCAGGCGGGCAGGTTGGCCTCTTTGCGGGCGAAGATCAAAAACATCAGGTCCACCGCCAGCCCGGGCAGGGTATAGGTGGCCAGGCTCAGCGCCCCGTGGGAGCCCGCCATCCCCAGCGCCAGCGCCAGCAGGCCCTGGCACAGGCCGCACAGCGCGCCAGCGCCCCGCGCCCCGGTCAGCGACGCCGCCAGCACCGGGAACAGCATATACACCCCCCCGGCCACAGCCCCCCCGGGGATGAACAGTGGCCCGGTGATGACATGCGCCAGCGTGGACACCATAGGCTTCACCCCGACCCCCAGCGCCGCCATCACGGCGATGAGGATCAGGTGAAACAGGGTATATTTCGATAGCCAGCGTTTGAACATGTCAATCGGCTTTCACAAGAATGCCGCCGATTTGGAAGCTTACGACATTCTTCACCCGCATGCCCGAGGGTAAATCCGGGCCGGTATACAGCGGCGCGTCGGGCGTGCCCTCGAACACGAGCAACTGCGCTGCAAAGGTATCATATTTTTCGGTTTTTGTCAAGCCGTCGGCGGATTTGACAGTCACGAAGGCCGCCGGTTCCGCGCCGATTTCCCGCAGCAGCAGCGCCAGCGGCAATGCCCTGCAATCCGCGTCGTGAACCTTATAGTCCTGCGCCTGCCCTTGCAGCCGTTCGATCAATTCGTTTAGCGAAACCTCCTGCGTAACGGGCGCCTCCTGCGCCTGCCCCTCCAGCGCGATTTCGCTTAAGAGCTTCACCCAGTACATTGCCCGCTCCCCCGGCACGACAAACCGGGGCGTGATGGCCTCCCCGTCGGTCTCGAAGGCGATGAGGATGTCCCGGCTGTGCAGCACCCCGCTGGGAATCGTGATGGCGTAGCCATCCGAAGCGGTGGCGGTGGCGGCGTCGAAGTCCCGCAGCGAGGCGCCCTGCTTTTGCAGGACCATCTCCAGCAGCACGCCCTTCGCGTGGACATTTTTCTCCACGCCCTTCGAATTGATGGAAACGGCGTCCAGCTCTGTAATCTCATAGCCGCCGCGCAACTGCTCGTTTGTGACGCGCAGTGCCCCGCCCGGCAGGCCCGTGATCACAATATCCCGGTTTTCATCCGCAGCGGCGACGAACCCGTAGTCCTTCGGGTCGCCGCCCGCCTGGGCAACTGCGTTGGCCGCGGCGGCCAGAACCCCCTGGGAGGACAGCGTCGCCCCGGCCACGGCGTCGAGCTCCAGGCTTTGCTGTTCGACGATGCCCTTCGGCAGCAACTCGAGGGCCTGCGCGGCGTAGCCCGGGGTCTCGCTTTCGCTGAAGATCTCCACCCCGGCGATGCGCCCCGCGCCGTCCACGGTCAGCCGCACCTCGATGGGCCCGCCGTGGCCCGTGCCCGTGCCGGTATACATACCGGGCAGCAGCCCCGCCTGCCCGCTTTTTCCGCAGGCAAACAGGGCCAGCCCCAGGCATGCCGCCAGCAGCAGCGCGAATAGTTTCTTCATCATGCCAGCCTCCTATGCTGATTGCGCGCGAAATCAGTAGGTGAGGATCAGGGAGCACACATACTTCACGCACAGGCCGTTGTCGACATACATCTCGTCCTCAAATTCGACTGAAGGGGCGGGGAACAGGCGCGGCGAGTCGCTTCTGCCCAGCGCCAGGACGGTCTCGTCGTTCATGAACCAGTCGCTGTCGAAAGTATACACTTTGGTCAGGTTGTCGGAGGCGACCACGCCCAGGCTCGAGCCGCTGCCAATCGCTGCCATATCAGCGCCCAGGGCCTCCAGGACGTCTTTCAGCTTCGGGCCGGCGATGGTATAGTCACTTTTCGAATTGACGCTGTTGATGGTATGGGCCGTCATTGCGACCTCGTCCAGACCCAGTGCCTCTATATCCGCCAGGCTGAACTCGAACGTGTCCACAACGGCTTCGGGCTCGGTAGTGGTTTCAGGCGTGGTTGTGGTGGTCCCGGGTGCGGTTGTGGTGGTCGTTGTCGGCGCAGTGGTGGTAACCGCGCTGGACGGCACGGTGGTGACCTCCGGCTTGTCACCGCCGCCAAAGGTGATGCCGAAGAACGCCAGCAGGGCCACGACGCCCGCCACGATGCCCGCCCAGAGGCTTTTCGCGTTGTTGACGATGAAATCCCAGATGTTCTTGAAGAAATCCATGTGATCGTTCCTTTCTGTCTTAAAAAGTATTTTGGACCGCCAGGGGACAGGGGGTCAGCCGATCAAAGTGATGGAAACCACCTCCTTCAAATAGTCGCCAGTGACCGTGCTGTCGCAGGGGCACAACCGTGGGGGTGAAAGCGCCTTGCCGTCCTCCTCCCAGGCCAGCAGGGTTTTGTCGGAAATGATATCGCCGCGGGAATACGTCATGGTTTCGCCGTCTGTTGCGGTGGCGATGAGGGTAGCGCTGGCATTCAGGGCGGACATGTTTACCCCCTGGGTGGCCAGGAAATCCTTCAGCCGCACGCCGGTGAATCTGCGCGTGGTGGTGGTGCCGACTGAGTTTGTAACGGTTACGCTGATCATCTGCGCGCTGCCTGCCGCCTTTGCGTTGTCAACGCTGACGGAAAAGGTCCGCCGCTGCGTTGTGGATTGCTGCGTGGTAGTCGTGCTCGTCTGCGAAGATGTACCCGCCTTTGTGGTCGTCGTTGCTGCGGTGGATTGCGTGTAGCTATAACTGCTGCTTTTGGCGGTGGTGGTTGTTGTCTTCGAGGTGGCCCCGGATGCCGCCGCCTTTGTCGTAACCGTGGTGGAGGAAAGCGCTGCCGTCCGCGTGCCCATGGCCATAGAGGCCGCCGGCTGCGCCGCGGCAGATTGTGCCGGGGTGTTTTCCGCGCCAATCACCGGCAATTCCGGGAGAGAAAATGTGAAAGCCGCCGTCGCCGTCTGCGGCTGTGTCACTGTTTCCGTGGTGGCTTCTTCCGTTTCCACCTGCGCTGGGCTTGTCCCGCAGGAGGCGAAAGCGAAGAGCGCGGCCAACGCCATTAGGAGCGCCCAAACATGTTTCATCGGTAATTCCCCTTTTCGAAGATAAATAAAAAATGCGGACCGAGAATCAGTCCACACCAAAAACATCCCTTGCTTTCCAAGGGTGATGCTCGCAGATTCTTCTCAAATTCACCGGGTCCCCGACGAATCCGCAGATTCATTGGGGTGGTTGCGGAACGCACTTCCGTTTCCAGAAATACGCATTGGCCTTCCACCATGGTTTTCACTTTAGGTTACAGGCTCGAACTTGCGCGGTTATTCAGTTGTCACTACCCATAGAACTATCTCCTGACCTGCATAGGCATTGCCTGGAGCGGATGACGAGGCTCGAACTCGCTACCTCCACCTTGGCAAGGTGGCGCTCTACCAGATGAGCTACATCCGCAACGTTAACCAGTTTACCAAATTTCCGCACGCCTGTCAAGAGCATATTGCGTTTTCCCGGAAAATATGCTAAGATACTTCCATGGATATGACAGATTTGCCGCAGGCCCTGCGGGACTACGCGGCACAGGGCTGGGCGCCCTTCCACATGCCCGGGCACAAGCGCAACCTCCCCCTGCTGGGGGGGGACGGCCTGCCCTGGCAGCTGGACATCACCGAAATCGCGGGCTTCGACAACCTGCAGGACCCGCGCGGCATCCTGCTGGCGCTCTCCCGCCGTGCCGCCGCGTATTGGGGCGCGCACGCCGCCTGGATCAGCGTCAACGGCGGCACGGGAGCTGTCCTGGCCGGCATCCACGCCATGGCGGAGCGGGGCGATACCGCTCTCGTCAGCCGCAACAGCCATATGTCCGTCTTTCATGCCATCGGGCTGTGCGGCCTGCGTCCGGTTTTTCTGGAGCCCGCGTGGCTGCCGGGCTGGGGCGTTTACGGCGCGCTTTCGCAACAAACCCTGGACGCAGCTCTACGGGCGCACCCGGAGGCCGCCCTGTGCGTGGTCACCAGCCCCACCTATGAGGGCATCCTGAGCCCGCTGGATTGCCCCATCCCCCTGTTCGTCGACGCGGCCCACGGGGCGCACCTGCCCCTCCCGCAGGCGGATCTCGCCGCCGTGAGCCTGCACAAGACCCTGCCCGCCCTCACGCAGACCGCACTGCTGCTCGCCCGCGGCCCCCGCGCCGACCGGGATAAAATTTCGCATGCTATGAACGTCTTCCAAACCAGCAGCCCCTCCTATGTGCTGCTGGCCTCCGTTGCCCGCTGCCTGGAATTGCTGGAGGCGCACCAATCCGAATGGTTCGCCCAATGGGACCGCCGCCTGGACGCGTTCTACGCCCATGCCCATCAATGGCGCAGCCTGCGCCTGTTCGATGAGCCTCATGACAAATCCAAGCTGCTCCTGCATTGCGACGCCAACCATGCCGCCGCCTTCCTACGCAGCGTGAAAATCGAACCGGAATACGCCCGGGGTAACCTGCTCCTGCTCATGACCTCCTGCTGCGACACGGATGAATCCATGGCGCGCCTCACCGCGGCCCTGGACACCCTGGACGCGCGTTGCCCGCCGCCCCCGGTGCCCGCGCCCCGCCCAGCCCCCATCCCGCCCGGCTGCCCTCTGCCGCCCGGCCCCGGCTGGACTGTGGAATACCCGCCCGGCGTGCCTGTCTACAGGCCGGGGTGATATTGCGGCGCGGCGTTATCGGGCCATCAGTTCCTCCATCAGCGCGAGGGCCTTTTCGTCGGCTGCCCGCATCACGTCGATATACCCGCCGATTTTCACACGCGTCCTGCGCTTTTTCAGCGCCCTGACCTGTTTTTTGCCGCGTTGATAGCCCCGCAGGACCTTGTATATCCTCTCGTGAATCGTCTTGGCAACAATACCGAACTGCTCGGCTATTTCAGCATAGAGCGGCTGGTCCGGATTTTCCTGCGCCAGCCGTTGGAAGTATTTGCACGCGTTTTTGCGCCCATCGATGAGGCAGTCCGTCGCGTCGCCCTGGCACATCATCATGATGTTCATGCCGTCAAACATGCCTTCATTGCCGCCATCACCCACCGCCAGAGCGAGGTCGCTTTCGTCGGCGGCAAGCAACGCGGCCTTCCAGGCATCGTATGCGGCGAGGCCCTTAGCGTGTCTGCCCTCCTGTCTGCCCTCCAACGCGGCGATGGCAACGGGAAGGATTTGCTCAATGCCCCAGCGCGGCCCCGCGATGTCCCCCAGGGCCATCACGCCGATAAAATCGTTGTCGCCCCACCAGGCGTCCGTGATGAAATAGCCCTCCTCGTGGAGGTCGAGCTTCTCCCAGTCCTGGAACAGGCTCCAGCCCAGCAGCGTGTCGCCGCCGTCCCTGTAGCCGGCGAGGATGCCCGCCTCGCAGGGGCCGATGGGGCCCAGGGAAATCACGGGCTTGCCCGCGTCGATCTGTCCCTTTATGAATGATTTAAAATCTTCTTTTTTGCCGCTGCAGGGGAGTCTCATGTCCCTGCCTTCGCGCCACAGCATCGTGAAATCGCGCCCCAGCGCCTCGATACCCTGGCGAAACGGCCTTTCGTTATCGTCGCAGGCAAGCATGATGTCCACGTTGCCGCCGTCCCATTCCGTGGTGTTCCACGCGAAGCGGAACGCGGCGCCGCAGGCCACGATGGCGTAGGCGTAGTCCAGCTCGTCGCCCAAATAGTCCGACACCGCCTTCAGGCAGATCGGGAATGGCGTAATGCCGCCGAAAGCGCCGTAATACGCCTTCGGCACGCCGCGCAGGATTTTTTCGTCACTCATAGTTGATCCCTTTCCATCACCAGAATTTCAGTCCCCATTCGTCAAGCTTGCCCTGGAGCGCCTCCCACGCGCGGTCGAAGCAATTCTGGGATGCCGTGCGCACGATCACCATGTCCCATTCGGGCAGGATCTCGATGTACTGCCCATAGGCCCCGTTGGCCTCGAAGGAGCTGTCGAAGGGCAGCATGGGGAAATTCCAGAACATGTAGCCGTAGGCCTTTTTGGCCTTCGAGCGCGGCGGGGTGACGCTCACATAATCCGCCGGGATGATCTGCCTGTCCTCCCACCGGCCATGGTTGAGATAGAGGTAGCCAAAGCGCAGCATATCCCGCGGGGTCATGGAGATACCGAAGGCGCCGAAGGGCAGGCCGTCGGCGGCCGTATCCCACTCCACGGAGGTCATGCCCAGCGGCCCGAAGAGCTTTTCCTTCGCGTATGCCAGCGCGTCGCGCTTTGTCGCCCGGGCTACGATGCCCAGCAAAATGGAGGGCGCGACGTTCTCGTAGGCATATTTCTTGCCGGGCGCGTTTTTCTGCGGGAGCAGGAACGCGTACAGGGCGCTGTCCTTCTGGCCCTGCGCGAAAAAGCCGTCCCACTCCTCGTTCGATTCAGTCAGGATGCCGCTAGTCATGGTCAGCAGGTGCTCGATGGTCATGTCCCGCTTGCTGTCCTGCCAGCCCGGCAGCTGGACGGCCTCGGGGAAAAAGTCGAGCACCATCTGGTCCACGCCCTTGATTTTCCCCTCGCCGATGGCGATGCCCACCAGCGCCGAGGTCACTGACTTCGTCACGGAGGCCATGAAGTGCGGCGTATCCCTGTCCCAGCCATCGGCGTAGCGCTCGTACACCAGCTTGCCCCTGTGCAGGATTAGCATGCTGTCGGTGTTGGCGCTGGTCAGGCTATTCAGGGCATACCGCGTCTCCAGCACAGCGGGGACCACCGGGCCCATTTTGCCCTGCGTAAATTCCTGTGTAGGCCAGATGCCGTATTGATCCGGCACCTCGCCCACATAGGTACGGGTCTCGGGTATGTTATTGGGTTGCGCGTTGGGGCTCCAGAAGGCAAAGAAAGAGAGGATGCTCAGGATCCAGGCGATCATTTGTGTCGGCATAGAGGGTATCCTTTCGTAGTAGTTTCAAGTAGGGGACGGCCTCCGGACGTCCCTGAGCCTTAAAGACAAAGCTTTTGCTTGTGGCGTCGAGGACGCCGCCCCCTACAATGCGCGTTAATCATCGGTTGCTTTGTTCTCAGGTTCAACATAGTGGCAGATATCCAGCGTGACCTTGCCCTTTTTGTCGGGCATGGTGATCCGCGGGCAGACGTGCCGTTCGAAGAACCAGCACGCCCCCTCGCTGTCCGGGATAATCTTCATGCCCTGCTTTTCGCAGCTTTCGGCGGCCAGGTGCTCATGGAAGAATACGCAGCTCTCCTTGCCGTAGAGCCAGCCCACGCCTAGGTCGGCCGCCGGGAAATCCACGAAGCCGAAGCCCTCGGGGACCTGCGCGCCCTGGGGGAAGAACATCCCGATCCAGTACTGGAACGGCTCCTTCGTCGGCCCTTTTCCCTCGCCATTGTCGGTTTCCTTCCAGCGCATCAAGCCTATGTACGCGCCCGCGTCCTCGAAGGCCGCCGGGGGGCAGCTCTCCTCCAGCAGCTCGAACCAGCCGTTTTCGAGCCATTCATCCCACTGCCTGCCAAAGCCGCCGTGGCCGTCGATCCTGTCCTCGTCGCCGTATTTCTTTCCAATGAACCGCGTGGCCGGCACGCTCTGCCTGTAGGTTTTGATGACCTTCGGTTTTCTTTTGAAAAGCTTCTTCATGTGCTGCTTGCCGCCTCTCGACTGTTTGATAAAGTATATCACATCAAGTTCAATAATGCAAGCGAAATCAGAACAAAATTTCTGCTTGACATTATGCAAATATTCTGCTATATTGTTAGAAGAATTAATATGTTTGCAAAGGACTGTTTGTATGATCGGCGATATCACGACCATTGAGGACCTCGCGCGGGGCTTTCGCCCGCAAGACGGCGCCTGCCGCTGCCTATTCTGCGGGCAGGAATATCTCGCCGGGGACATCTACCCCTTCGGCCCGCGCCTGGTGGACGCCCCCACGGCCGCCCGTCTGCACATGGAGCAGGCCCACGGCGGCGTATTCGAAGCCCTGCTGGCGGGCGGTAAAAAGAGCACCGGCCTGACCGAGGGCCAAAGCCGGATGCTGTCACTCTTCTATCAAGGCCTGCCGGACCGGGATATTGCCGCGCGGCTGGGCATCAGCGCCGCCACGGTGCGCTTCCAGCGCTTTCACCTGCGGGAAAAGGCGCGGCAGGCGCGGGCCTTCCTGGCGCTGTTCACGTTGCTGGGGGAACGTACCGGGACGCAATCCGAGCCTGCCGTCCACCCCGGCGCAACGATGGTTGACGAGCGCTACATGGCCACCGAGGAGGAGTCCCGCAAAATTACTGAGGCCTTCTTCAGCTCCCTGGAGCCCCTGAAGCTCCGGAGCTTCTCCTCCAAAGAGAAGAAAAAGCTGGTCATCCTGCGGGTCATCGCCGCGCAATTCGCGCCCGGCAAACGCTACCAGGAAAAGGAGGTCAACGCGATCCTCCGGGATATCTACGACGACTACGCTACCCTGCGCCGCTACCTGATCGAGTACGGTTTCCTGGAGCGGACGCAGGACTGCGGGGAATACTGGGTGAAGGATTAAGGAATCCCTCCCACGGGTCCTTCCGCCCCAGCCGCTTGAGCGCTTGCGCCATATCGATCCCGCCCGGCGCGATTTTATCCAGTTCCCCCCAGGCGATCGGCATGGAGACCGGCAGGCCCACCCGGTTGCGCACCGAGTACGGCGCCACGCTGGTGGCCCCCCGGGTGTTGCGGATCCAGTCCACGAAGATTCTGCCCTTGCGGCTGGCCTTACGCACGTTGCCCGTGTAGCGCTCCGGCCATTTTTCTTCCATAATCCGCACGACGCCCCGCGCGAAATCCCGGAAGGCCTCCCAGTCTGCGGCGGGCCGGAATGGCACCACCACGTGGTAGCCCTTCCCCCCGCTGGTCTTCAGATAAGATTTCAGCCCCAGCTCGTCCAGGATTCCCTTGAGGTCACGTACGCCTTGGCGGATGTCCTCCAGGCCCATGCCCTCGTCGGGGTCCAGGTCGAAGACCATCACGTCGGGCCGCTCCGGCTGCGCTGCCAGGCTGCCCCAGACGTGGAATTCCAAGGTGTTCATCTGCACCTCGGTGAGCAGCCCGGCCGCGTCCCCGATGGCATAGTAACTTTCCTTGTCGCCCTCCGGGTGCTTCTTGAAGAAGCACTCCCCGCCCATGCCGCCGGGGCAGCGTATCGCGCTGAGAAACCTTCCCCGCACATACGGCAGCATGCGCGGCGCGACCTTCTGGTAATACAGCGCCAGGTCCCGCTTCGCAACCTCCCCCGAGACAACTTTATCCGGGTGCGTGATTTTTACGCCCTCGATGACGCACTCGTCCAGTTCGTCCTCCTCCTCCCGCTTGATTTCCCGCACATCCTTATCCGTGCGCAGCCCCTTGAACTTCGCCTGCCGCAGCAGCCCCTCCCGCGTCCATTCGGCGAAGGCGATTTCCGCGGCGTATTGCGGCTTGAGCCACATGATCTCCTCGCCCGCCCGGGCCTTCGGCGTCCCCTGGAAAGGGGGCGTCTTTCGCATAATTGACTTAAACCTCGCCCCGAGTTCCGCCATATCCTGCTGAGAGAATCCGCCCGCACGCCCGCAGTACACCAGCCTGCCGTCCCGGTACACCCCCAGCAGCAGCGAGCTGATGCCGCCCTGCGCCCGCTTGGACGAGACGGTGTACCCGCCCACCACGAACTCCTGCCGCGCCGCGCACTTGATCTTGACCCAGTCGCCGTTCCTTGTGCCGGTGTAGGCCGATTCCGCCCGCTTGCCCACGATGCCCTCCAGGTTCGCGTTTCGCGCCGCCTGCAGCAGGGCCTCCCCCTGCCCCTCGATGTGGACACTGTAGTGCAGGGGCTCCGGCACGCCCGCCAGCAGTGCGGCGAGCATCTCTTTACGCTGGCGCAGGGGCAGCGGCCGCAGGTCCGCGCCGTCCAGGGCGAGCAGGTCGAAGACCATGTACTGCAATCGCTTACCGGCCGGGTTTTTGATATAGCTCTGCAGGGCCTGGAAATCCGGGCGGCCTTCGCTGTCCGCCACCACCATCTCGCCGTCGAGCACCATGGACCGCCCGCCCGCGAATTCGGCGAGGGCCTGTGCCGCGGCTTTGAACTTGTGCTCGTAGTCCCCGCCGTTGCGCGTCAGCAGGCGAGCCCCGCCCTCTTCCACAAAGCTGAGGATGCGATACCCGTCGTATTTCAGTTCATACAGCCAGCCCCCCTCCGACGGCACAGCCTTCACCAGCTTGGCGAGCTGCGCGTCGGCGCGGTCAAAAGGGTTTTGGCTTCCGCCCTCATTCGATTTTTCCTTGATCAGCAGCCAGTTGGCCTTTTTTGGGTCTTCCTCCTTCATGCGCGCCAGGGCCCAGCCCCCCGTGAGCCGCTTGCCGTGCAGCGTAAACTTCAGCGAGCCCTTGCGCAGGCCCTCCTCCATATCTGTGAGGGGCTCGTAGGTCCCCTCGTCCCAGATGGAGACCGTCCCCGCGCCGTACTGCCCCGCGGGAATTGTCCCCTCGAAATGGCGGTATTCCAGGGGATGGTCCTCCACCTGCACGGCCAGGCGCTTGTCCGCCGGGTTGAGCGAAGGCCCCTTGGGTACGGCCCAGCTTTTCAGCGCGCCGTCCCACTCCAGGCGGAAATCGTAGTGCTCCCGACTGGCGAAGTGGCGCTGCACCACATACCGCCTGCGGCGGGGCCCCGCCGCTTCGCTGTTTTCTGCCAGGGTTTTTCCCGGCGGCTCGCTGGTTTTGTCAAAATTTCTCTTTTGATTGTATTCTTTCATACACATACTATCCCCAGGAGGCGATGCATCTATGCCCGCGCAAAAAACTGTCCTGTCCTTCGGCCTGGTGGCCATTCCCGTCACGCTGCACGTGGCCGCCCAGGAGACCGACGTGGGCTTCCACCAGCTGCACAGGGACGACCAGCGCCGCATCCGCTACAAAAAGGTCTGCGAAGGCTGCGGCAAAGAGGTCAAGCAGGCCGACATCGTCAAGGGCTACGAATTCGAGAAGGACCGCCACGTCGTGGTCACGGACGAGGAGCTCGAAGCCATCAAGACGGAAAAGGAAAAGGCCATCCAGATCCTGCATTTCGTGGAGCCCGGCGAAATTGCCAGTATCAGCTATGCCAGGGCGTACTATGCCCTGCCCGGGCCCGGCGGCGAAAAGGCCTTCGAGCTGCTGCGCCGCGCCCTGGTGGAGGAAGGCAAGATTGCCATCGGCAGGACCGTCCTCGGCGCGAAGGAGGCCCTCATGGCCGTGCTGCCCCACGGCGACATCCTGGCGGTGCAGTCCCTGTTTTTTGCCGACGAAATTAAGGGCCCGCCAAGGCCGCCAGTTGCGCCCGCCGTGGCCCCGCAGGAGCTCGCCATGGCCCGCAAGCTCGTGCAGTCCATGGATACCCCCTTCGACCCGGCCGAATACCGCGACGAATACCAGGCTAAGCTGCGCCGCCTGCTGGAGGGCAAAATTTCCGGCGAGGACTTCGCCGCCCCGGTGAAATCAGGCCAGGTGAACGTTTCCGACCTGATGGAGGCCTTCCGCCAGAGCATCGAGCAGGCCAAGCCGGCAGCGAAGCCCAAAAAGCCCGCGGCAAAAAAGACGGCGAAATCGTGAAAACCGCCGGGGCAGATTCCTCCGCCCCGGCCATTTTTCTTAAATCTACGATCTTATTATCTATGGTTTGGTTAACGCCTGAAGTCGCCGATCCGGATGACCTCCAAGTGCACGCCATTGGCGGGAATCGTCAGAGTGCCATTGGCACCGCCGTTGGCCAGGTTGGCATTGTCCACAACCGCGCTCAGGGCGGTGTTGGCGCATAAGGTCACGATCACGCTACGCTCAAAGCTGTCGATGGTGTTGGCCGTGACGTCCTTTTCCACCACAGTGTCGTCGATCCGGCGGCCGTTGGCCTTGACATAGAAGGTCAGGCGGGTGTCGGCAGAGAACCGGAAATTGCCAAAGAAGGTGATCTCGTAGGTGCCGGAGCACTGAATGGAGATGGTGTTGTTGCCGTTGAAGCCCACGTTCTGCAGGGGCAGCGGGGCGTCCATGGCCAGGGGCTCGCCGGTGGTGCCGGCAGCCAGCTCGCGCTGCTGCATCTCGGAGCGGTACATTCCGCCGAATACGGACGCGGCATCAAGCCAGGGGCAGCGGTTGCAGCTGGGGCTGTCGGGGCCGCAGAAGGCGCTGGTGCAGTCGCAGCTGCAGCACTGCTGGGGCGGGCAGGGGGGGCAAGGCGGGCAGAATATCGGGGGCCAGGGCCAGCCGCCGCCGCCGCTGTTGCAGCAACGGCTGCTGTTGCAGCAGTTGCCGCCGCCGCCGAAGGGGGGCCAGGGGGGCCAGGGCCAGGGCGGGCAAAAGAACCCGCCACCGCCGCCGCTGTTCTGCTGGCACTGCTGCCTGAAAATGCCGGTGCCGCCGGGGCAGAAGCAGTCGCCGAAGCCGCCGCTGCCGCCGCCGCCGAAGCCCCAGGAGGGGAAGCCGGAAAAACCGGAGCTACAAGTACTTGCCATATATCATCTTCCGTTTCTTGCATAAGTTATATGGATTGCCGGGTTTCGCCTGTACGGCGTGTTTGCCCGGTCATGCCATCATATGCAAGGCGGCGATGCGGGGTGTCCCGAAAAATTATCCCCTGCCGCTTCTCTCGCCGCGGGAATCGCCGCGCGGCGCGCCGTAGGGGTTGATGCCCCGCAGCACGGCGATCAGGTCCACGATGACCTGATCCTCCTTCACGGGGAACAGGTGCGTGGCGATGATCTGCGGCAGGATGATCAGCGAGGTGAGCAGGGCGGCCGTGCCGCCCCCCAGCAGGGGCAGGGCATCCTTCCAGGAAGCGCCCCGCACGGCGATGATGATCCCCGCCGCGGCGAAAGCCAGGATGATCACCCCGAGCATAGACAGAATGGCGTAGAAGAATACACGCTTGTATGTATGGTTGCGGCCATTTTTCTCCTCGTAGTAGTTCTCGTACGCCTCGAGGATTTTGTTGATCAGGTCGCCACGCCGCATCTCGATCCGGTAATCGGCGGAGGCGGCAGGCAGACTTTCAATTAAGGGCGGGTCGGCGGCCACTTGCCCGCAGGGCGCGTCCGGAGGCAGCTCGTCCTCCGGCAGATAGGCGTCGTTCCTCTCCTCAGGCAAACAGAACCCTCCCATCCTCGTGCACGGCGTCGCCCGAAAGGACGCAGCCCATCTCCGCCTGCTGCCAGGCGGTGACGCAGGGGCTGCCCGGCAGGCCGTCGTGGGTGATATCGACAAGCTCCCTGGCGGGCACCCTGCCGAAGCGGGTGATCACGTCGCGGAAGACGGTGCGGAACGGCTCCGCGCCGGGCTCCGCGCTGGGCGCCTCGCCGTACATATCCCGCAGGGGCCGCGCAATCGGCTTGCCGCCGAAGTCCTTGAGGGCCTCGTAGACGTCAGGCAGCGCGGGGCCGTAGGGCCATTTGACGAAGCATTCCGGGAAGGGCGGCTTCTTGCACAGGTAGAAGTGCCGCGCGTAATACAGGTACAGCAGCTTTTGGAGCTTCAGAGGGGTCATGGGCACGGTCTCTCGCGCGCCCCACTCGATGAAATTGTTGGCCAGGCACAGCGGTACTGTCATGGTTTTTTCATCTCCCTTCTATAACAAATAGCACAGAAATTCCCCCAGTTTCATTATAGCGCGAAGATGGGGATTCGTCAAGATTTTCGTTTACTTTTTTTGCGTTTTATGATATGCTAAAGGGCGGGGAGCCATGCCCCCCGCCCCGCGCTTTTTCTTCCTGTTTGAAAATTTTCATTTCAAACCGGCTACGCGAACGATTCGATCACGTTGCCCACGGTTTTGAGCACCTTGTTGAAGCCCTTTTTCGCCATGCGCGCGTACTGCGGCTGGGTCATCGCGCCCCCCACAAGGCCCGCTACGCCGCCCACGGCCATGCCGATGCCCACGCCCTTGGCGATGGTCGCCACATGATTTTTCATTGCCATGCCGGAGATCCCCTTTCAGAAAGTATTTTTCAACGCGTTTCAACGCGATGTTATTGTATCCCCGGCGGGGAAGGATTAACCAAAGGAGCGCCAATTGGAAAATTTTTATCAGCTGAACCTGGTACTGGTGGAGCCCGAAATCCCGCAGAACACGGGGAACATCGCCCGCACCTGCGCCGTTACGGGCGCGCGGCTGCACCTGGTGGAGCCCCTGGGCTTCCAGGTGGACGACGCGAAGCTCAAGCGCGCGGGCCTGGACTACTGGCACATGCTGGACATCACGTATTACCCGAATCTAAGCGCCTTTTTTCAGCGCAACGACGGGCCGTTCTTCTACTTTTCCACCAAGGCCCCCCGTGTCTACACCGAGCCCGCCTATCCCCCGCGGGTGTATCTCGTGTTCGGCAAGGAGACCGCGGGCCTGCCCGAGGACCTGCTGCGCGGCAACCTGGACCGCGCCGTGCGCCTGCCCATGCGGGAGGGCGCGCGCAGCCTGAACCTGTCGAACAGCGTGGCGGTGGGGGCGTTTGAGGTGCTGCGGCAATGGGGGTGGCCGGGGTTGCAGACGGCAGGCCATTTGGAGGAAACACTATGAAAAAACACGTCAAAGCCATCGCCTTCCGCGCCCTAGCGGCCCTGTTCGCCCTGTGCCGCGTATTCCCCGTGCGGCCAAACAAAGCCGTGCTCCTGCGGCATTTCCCCGTATGGGGCGCGCTGGAGGCCATGGAGCAAGCCCTGCGAACCGACGGGCGCTTCCGCGTGGTGAAGATCGCGGACTGGCGGCGGCCCGGCACGCTGTATCATCTGGCCACGGCGGGCGCGGTTTTCCTCAACAACAACTTCACCCCCCTGGCGTACCTGCCGTTTTCAAAGAGGACGAAGCTCGTGCAGCTCTGGCACGGCGACGGCGGCTGGAAAAAGTTGGGGCACAGCGTTGACCCCGCCGCGCCCAAAATCCCCTATACCCATATCATTTGCAGCTGCGAAGCGGTGCGGCCCTACTGGGCGGAGATCTTCGCCCTGCCGCCGGCGCGGGTGCTGCCGCTGGGCTCGCCCCTGCTGGACGCCCTGACGCAGCCCTGCGACAAATCCGCTTTGCGCGCGGAATTCGACACGCAGTATCCGCAATGCAGGGAAAAAAGGCTCATCCTATATGCCCCCACCTTCCGTGACGACCCGGCGGAAAACCGCGCCCTGCTGACACACTTCGATTTCGCGGCGTTCAACGCCCGATTCGGCGGGGAAGCCGCGCTGCTGGTGCGCCTGCACCCGCAGATGCACGGCCTGTACGACCTGCGCGGCACAGGGGCCGTGGACCTCACCGGCGCGCCCGACCCGGCGGGCCTGCTGCGCATCTGCGACCTGCTGGTCACCGACTACTCCTCCATGTGCTTCAGCGCCGTGGCGCTGGACCTGCCCGTGGTGATCTACGCCTTCGACGAGGCGCGCTACATGGCCCACGACCGGGGCTTCTACAAGCCCTTGCGTGAGCTCCCGCCGGGCCCCATTGCCAACGATTTCCCCGCCCTGCTGGAACTCCTGGCCGCCCCGGACGTCTATGCCGGCCAGCGCGCGGCCTTCGCGGCGTTCCATCTGGGCGCGGTGGACGGAAAATCGTGCGGGAGGATTATCGAGGCTGTTTTCTCAGAATCCATGCAGCAATAACCGCTTTACGGTGTGCGGGGTGGCAGGCGCGCCATGTTATTTCACGCGCCCAGCCAGCGCCAGCGGGATATCCGCATAGCCCGGCAGCGTCCAATACTTCCGGCCGCCCCACAGGCGGTATTGCTCATTGGGCGCAACTGTGCTAAAGCGCTGCACGCTGTCCGCGTACTTCGGCCTGTTGCCGACGAACACGTTGCCTGTCACGCTGCTGTCCGCTGGGTTGGCGGCAAAGCAGGGGTTGTCGATGTCATTGAAATCCGAGGTGTACGCGGCCAGCTTTGGGAACGCCGCCTTCCAGATGTCCGTCTGCCAGGGGGAGTTCCACAGATCCTGCCACTGCGGGCCGTTTTCAACCGCGTGAAAATACCAGGTGGATTCGCCCAGGGCGCTTACGCGGGTGCGGTCGTCATAGCTGACCGGCTTGCCGGCGTTGACCGCGAAATTGCCGTGGGCCTCCAGGTCCCGCCCGCTGAAGTGCAGGGCCAGGCCCGGCACGTTGACCAGCAGGTTGTTTTCCACCGTCACGCCCGAAAGGCCGTCGTCAAGATAGATGCCGTCGG
>Ga0123353_10003965_pt1 | contig 18936 bp, 17 predicted proteins | sample TergutLab28metaG_3_FD_92763 | JGI IMG/M metagenome (GOLD analysis project Ga0123353, IMG submission 92763) | Labiotermes labralis P3 segment gut microbial communities from Petit-Saut dam, French Guiana - Lab288 P3 | ecosystem: Host-associated > Arthropoda: Insects > Digestive system > Gut ... | reverse complement strand
TTAAGAAAATTTTACTATATGAAATGAAATTTCTTGTACCAAATTACAGCTGCCTCCAGAACCCCTGACTAGGGGGCTACCGCCCCCAGATCCCCGTTCTCTCTCTCCTCAACTGAATTTGTTGAATCCCCCATTCGAACAAAATTCCTGGGTACGCCACTGGTGAAGGGAACGCATCTTCTGTTGCATTTTTTCTTTCTGTAATTGCATTTTTTCTACCTGATGAAGGCCAAAAGGATGCCGAAACACGCTGTAGGCAGTAATAAGTTGAACGCACAGGATTTCAAGCGTTGTGATTGCATGGACTGGACCAAATAGTACTGCGTCTAACTTGATGCCCCTACGAATAGCGGGAAATATTTCCCTCCAGAATGTTGGTACTCACTGACCAGAACACACGGTATCATTACCCAGAAGATCATTCAGCGACGTGAGAAGAAATGGCCTCAGCGTGTATCAAGCAAAGACAGCGCACAAATAAAACTGAAACCTTGAGGCTGAAGTGTCAATTAATTAACTGCAAAGTACAGTGGTGGCTATCCAATAGTTGTATTGTTACTGTTGGGTTATTTCAGAGTTTTATATTGCGACCTTTCGGAATAATCTTTGTGTTCCAACTTCAAAGGCGGTGTAGTACTTACAACGCCTTTGAAGCTGGAACACACAGACAGAAAATTGTTCCGAAAGGTCGGCATATAAAACTCTGACGCCGGGGAATAACCAAAAATTAAGAACACAACATTCAGAACACGGCGAAAGATTGAAATCTAGAAAATTCCAATAGTTGTTAGGCTCATAAAGAATTAAGTAATGTTACCTTCTATTTGGGGACCGCGGTGGCACAGTGGTTAAGGTGCTGTGCTACAAATCGGAAGGTGCTGGTTCGATTCCTGATGGTGTCATTGGAACTGTTCATTGACATAAACCTTCCGATCGCACAATGGCCCTGGGGTCGACTGAGCCTCTAACAGAAATGAGTACCAGGAGTATTTTCTGAGGGTAAAGGCGGCCGGTGCGTAGGGCTGACAAACTTACCACCATCCTGTGCCGTTGTGCTTTACCTTTCACCTTCTGTTCGGTATGAAGTAGGCCCGCCCGCCCCGGTCACTGCCGTGGATAGGCACAAAGCCCGACCGCCCCGGTCACAGCCTTGGGTTGGCAGCAAGCCCGGCCGCCCCGTTAACTGCTTTGGGTTGGCACCAGGCCCGCCCGCCCTAGTAACTGGCGTGTGTTGGCACAAGGCCCGCCCGAAACGTTCACTGTCCTGTGTTGGCACCAGGCCGGCCCGACGCGGTCACTGTCGTGGGTTGGCACCAGGCCCGCCGCCCCGGTCACTGCCGTGGTTTGGCACCAGTCCCGCACGCCCCAGTCACTGCCGTGGGTTGGCACCAGGCCCGCCCCACCGGTCACTGCCTTGTGTTGGCACCAGGCTCGCCCGCCACAGTCACTGCCGTGGTTTGGCACCAGGGCCGCCCGCTCCGGTCACTGCCGTGTGTTGGCACCAGGACCGCCCGCCCAGTCATTGCATTGGGTTGGCACCAAGCACGAACGCCCAGGTCACTGCCGTGGGTTGGCACCTTGCCCGACCGCCACGGTCAATGCCGTGGGTTGGCAACAGTCCAGCTCGCCCCGGTCACTGCCTTGTGTTGGCACAAAGCCCGCCCGCACCGGTCACTGCCTTGGGTTGGCACCAGGCCCGCCCGCCCCGTTCACTGCCGTGGGTTGGCAACAAGCCCGCCCGCCACGGTCACTGCCGTGTGTTGGCACCAGGCCCGCCCGCCCCGGTCACTGCTGTGGGTTGGCACCAGGCCCGCCCGGCCCGTTAATTGCCTTGCGTTGGCACCAAGCCCGCCCGGCCCATCACTGCCGTGGTTTGGCACCAGGCCCGCCGGCCCCGGTCACTGCCTTGGGTTGGAACCAAGCCCGCCCGCACCGGTCACTGCCTTGGGTAGGCACCAAGCCTGCCCGTCCCTGTAACTGCCGTGAGTTCCACCAGGCCCGCCCGCACCGGGCATTGCCGTGAGTTGACAACAATCCCGCCCGCCCCGTTTGCTGTCTTGGGATGGCACCAGGACCGGCCGCATCGGTGAATGCTTTGCGATGGCATCAAGTCCGCTCGCCCCGTTCACTGCCCTGGTTTGGCACCATGCCCGGCCGCCCGGGTCACTGCTTTGGGTTGGCATCAAGCCCGCCCGCCCCGTTTACTGCTTTGTGTTGGAACCAGGCCCTCCCGCACCGATCACTGCATTGGATTGGCAACAGGTCCGCCCGCCCCGGTCCCTGCCGTGGGTTGGCACCAGGCACGCTCGCCCCTCTCACGGCCTTGGTTTGGCACCAATCCCGCCCGCTACTGTCACTGCCATGGGTTGGGACCAGGCCCGCCCGCCCCGGTCACTGCCGGTACGTATCCACTTCTAGCCAGTTGTGCTTCGTAATCCGCTGTAACGTGAACAATATTTTCCACCATTGCGTATTCGTAAAACAGTAAAACAAATGTACGGATGATCATGTCGCCAAGCACATACTCGAACACAGGAGCTAGAGAAAGAGTGTTGCATTGTGGGTGTTACCTTCAAAACTCGGAGAATTCCGGGAAGGGAATAGGGAAAAACTGAAGCACGAAAACGGAAACCACAACAGCAGCGACACATGCGGTAGTGAGAGAAAGATTGGAGCCATTATAATGCACCGTACCCCAAATGTAATATGCAACATGTACAAATCTCTAAATAAAACCATACCTGTTCATTTCCTAGACATCACACACATATTGGATTTTGATCATTTTGCTAGTGCCCATCAGATCACATGTTTCCTCAGTCCTACAGTCAACTTAATACAGAAGACACGCCTGTCGATTAATAAGAAAACATGGCTCACAATGAAATTAACTTATTTTAATACTTCAATCTGTTAAAACTGGCCACTAACTTACACCCTCCACACCCATGTGAAAACCAGTGACTTGTACAAATTTACTACTCTGAATAAAAAAATACTGGGCCTTCGACTTTAACTTCGATCTTCAAGTGGACATAATACATTTTCTGTACATAACCTTGAAAATCCGCAAAACGAAACACAACGTGACTCTTTGATAGTTGAAAAAGCACATAACTTTACGAACCATACATACAAATTAAAAACACATTAAGGCAGAAGACGGAACTAATATATCCATTTCACAACATCACAAAATCCTAAATTAACAAAAGTGGAATTGACATTCTACAAACTTACTACTCACAAACCTAACGCACGCATTGCCGTACACCCTGTCAATCACAGATCATCTAGTGTCAATAACCGCGTGGATAGCTTTTACACGCAAGACTCGTGAGTCAAATAGCAGGTACATTTCAGTCTAGATACAAATTACTGATGAAAGTCCTATTATTTGGGGTTATAAAACTATAGCGTAATTTTATGTGCTTATATTTCTTTTCACTTTGGAAGTTTGTTAGTATGTTATTTTGGTTACAGTGGATGAGCATGGCTGCAATATAAACACAACCGGAACAATACACGGTGATGAAAACTGCATGGATGCGTTGAAGTGGAAGAGACACTGAAGAAATTTTCATTCGTTCCATTAACAGTTTTTTGCAGTTAAACATGATGAGGTCAGCTTAAATTTAAGCTGTAGTTTATATGATATTATGTTTGTATGCTGTCAAGCCGCATGCTGTTGGTGAGCATGTAATCAATATACTTTCAGCAGTGCTTGTCGTGGGTATGAATACAGTAAAATCTGTTTTGACACCTAATACTCTAGTACAACTCAGAAATAACCAACAAATTCTGCTGTGTATTGCCCATTAGATTGATTTTTTCTTTTCGTCTGCAGACGTTGCCAACTTACACGTATTATTGACATTTATCGACACTGTAGGTATAGGTTATGAATGTATGGTTCCATGGAAATCAATAAATTTGATGTTTTTAATATGTTTGACAGACGCATTTTATCCGATTATAGACTATATGCCATGAGTGGAATAAAAGTTATGTTCCACCAAAACCGGTACAACTTATCAAAATTGGATTTCAACTGGTGCCACAAGATTGTTAAGTCTAGTAGGGCATATTAATTCCATCGCCACAGAATTCTGTTGAGGTGGAATGGCAAGAAACATAGAGGGCGAGTGAAATGATGGGTTACTATTTGTGACATGTTGAAAGAAATTATCATAGACTCTTGACAATCAGGATAGGGCATTACATTTCTGTACTTCTTGTTTCTAGGAAAATCAGGAAACTTTCGAGAGGAGTGCGGCCTTAAGGTGTCATTATGTCAGTGAACTCAATGCTATGGCTGTGCGGATTTACGTGTTGTAATATTTGTGCTCATGAAGAGCCTGTAAAGAAAAATCCAACGCTTCAACACATCCAGTTATATTAAGGTGTGTTAATTAGTGCAAACTAATGCAAAGTATTTCATATTATTCATATTAATCACTTATAAATTTTAACGTGGCATTACTTTGGAATAGTTGTTTCTGCATATGTAACAGGCCGCTCAAACATGCTGTCTGAGTTCTACTTACCTCACGACACTAAACCAACAAAATGCGTGAACTTGCTCCTTAGATATTTATATTATAATATCACACTTAACATTCCTACATGTTTCGGTCCCTAAAGGACCATCGTCTGGGAATAAAACAAAGTAATACAACATAAACCAAAGTGGTCACCTTTGTTTACAGTTGACACAGTGTTAAAGGGTCAGATGGTTAAAATGTGGGCATTTCTTTGTACAGTTGTGTAAATGTCATGAATCTTGATATACATTATCTTGGAAGCAACCTGTGTGCTTAATGAAAGCCAGCGCAGTGTCGTGAATCTCTTGTCAGTAATGTATGGAATGAACAAAGTCCTATCTACTTATTAACTCATATGTATGCATGGAACATCTTTGCTTTGGTGGAACAGATGTTCGTCACGGTATTGTTGGTCTGTATTGAAAATATGCCACTAACTGTGAATGAGAGACATCATCAGATGACATTTAGTGTTCACTTCCCACGAGGTGTACATTCTGGTGAAGTTTGTAAAATGCTTGAAAAGAGGGAGAGGGCTGAAGAGCAAATATAGAAATCAGCATTTAAACACATTCCAACAAAAAGCAGCACATTCAGAAATGAAGTTTGTAATATAAACTTAAGAGCTTTTGTAACTTTATGCTTATGCTGCAAGCATTTTTTATTCATGAAGAGTGCCTTTCATAACTTTTGTTTTTGACCCCCAAGTAACTTATCTTCTTCCATACAAGAGAATTAATGTATCTCAATGTTTTCGATCACACAACACGCTCCTTTTTTATTGTTTATTATATGGCAACTAGTTTAACCTTGAGCATAGGTCATCAGGGCATTATACAAAAACATGCATGCTTACAGAAACTATGTACCATAAGGTAGGAGATCTCCCCATTTTTTTTACATTAAAATACATTTAAAATGTATGTATGGTGTATAAAGGTACAGGCAATTGCAGTAGGCCCAAGGACATTTGAACTAAACTGTACAACTCTTTATAAAAATACCAAGTACAAGAAATGTATATGAAAGTAAAATATTTGTTTTCTTTGTATGTCATTTATGATATTTCTTAAAATATGTATTCAAAAATAGAAGTACTTGGTGTGATAGATGCTACCAGATCACTCAATGTATCCCATATTACTGCCCATTATAAAGTGAAGCATAATTTCCTCTTATGGTAGAATTCCTTCATTCATTTAGTAGTCTGTCTTATGACAGATCCAAAACCTCTTCCAAAGCGAGCTGTCCACATAGTGCGAGCTAGAGCATCCTCCTTCAAATGAGAGTATCCTGTCCTTTCGTTAAGGTCATCCAGTAGCTCCCTATGTCTTCTTCCTCGTCTTCCTGTTACTTCTATCCCCCCTTTTATCTTTCCTTCAATAACCCCTTATACAAGGCAGTTTCTACACAAAATATGACCAATCCAGTTAGCCTTCCATTTACTTATTTCATGTAGGATATTCCTCTGCTCCCTGACTGTAAGTAATACTTCTTCATTTCTCACATGATCAGTCCAACTGATCTTTTCAATCCTTCTCCAGCACCACATTTCAAAACTTTTCGAGGTGTTTTTGATCTACTGCCTGGAGTGTCCCAGTTTCAGCACCATATAAAGCTATGCTCCAAATGTAGCACTTCACTAGTTTCTTCCTCAATTCCAAGTCCAATGTGCTAGTAAAAAAAAGCCCACTTCTTGTTGAATGCAGCGTTAGCCATAGCAATACTACATTTAATTTCACAATTACATCTTCGATCATTTGTTAAAATGCTACCCAAATATTTAAAAGATTCCACATTCTCTAGTTGTTTTTATTCTGTCATAATTTTTACTCGAAATGGTTGTATTAAAATTCTCATTACTTTTGTTTTTTCCACATTCATTTCCATTCCATAGAATCCTCCAATTTCAGTTAGTTTATCAATCATGTTCTGTAGCACCTTTTCTTTTTTAGCCATTGACAGAAGATCATCTGCATATTTCACAGTGTGAATGATTTGACAGCCTATTTTGAAGTCTCCAAACCCTTCCATAGCTTCCTTGATAAGGCATTTGCTGTACAAGTTGAACAGAATTGGTGGCAAACAGCATCCTTGTCTAACTCCTCTTCCAATCTTCACACTTCTTGTCTCCCCTCGGTTCAGTCATACTTTAACACTCTGAGCCATGTACAAGTTGCTAATCAGTCTTCTTTCACACCAGTTAATACCTGTTCCCTTTAGGGTCTGCATTAATTTGGTCCGGTTGACTTGGTCAAACGCCTTTTGCCAGTCAATGAAGCAAACACATAGTTCCTCATCTGTCTCCAAGGTTCATGCTGATATTATTCTCAACATCCCAGTTGCTTCCCTATTTCCTTTTCCTCTTCTAAATCCAAACTGATCTCTGAGTACATCCTCAACTTTCTTTTAAATCCTTCTTCTAAGTATCTCTGCTACCATCTTTGCTGTATGTGCGATAAGGCTGATTGTGTGATGGTCGCTGCATTTTGTAGCTTGTGGCTTCTTCTTTAAGGCAATCATGGTAACGTCCATGAAGTCCTTGGGCCACTCTCCAGTTTCATAAATGGTGTTGATCAATTTCATCATTATTTTCAGACCACCTTCTCCAAATAATTTGAGCACATCTCCAGGTAGCCTTCTTATTCCTCATTTCCTTGATGGCTTTTTCCACTTCACTTTCTCGTCTGTATCTACTTCCTCTTCAGGTTCGACTTCTAGGGTTTCTGGTTGATTAGGTCAATCATATAGTTCTGTAACATAATTCTCCCAGATTTTCAGCACTTGAGTGTGTTGTACTATTCTATCCCTTGGGAGTCTTCGATGCCACTATTTTGAATCCCAAGGGTCTCTTTCCAGCCTAGTTCTTTTGTCTTCATGTACATCAAATCATAACGCCCTGTTCTTTGATATTCCATAATCTCATTACATATGTTCTCAAGATATTCCTTTTTGGCATTATCTGTGGCTCTTTTCAATTTGTTTCTCAACCTCCTGTAGTTCTTCCTGACTTTTTCAGTGTTGATGTTCTTCCATTTCCTTCTTTGATCCATTTTCCTGATCATTTCCTGTGTAATCCATGGTTTTCTCGCTCTTTTTTCGACTTTCCCAACCAGATCACTGATAGTATCTAACACACATCCCTTTATATTGTTCCACTGCACTTTGACATTCCCACTGTCACATCCAATTGCACAGAGTTTCTCTTCTAGAGTATCCTACACTCTTTGTCTTTGAGTATATAATTTCTCCAAATCCCATTTTGATCTTCTCTTTTGGAACCTTATAACTTTCTTCAATCTGGTGCAGATCGTGGCAACTAGTAAGTTGTGGTCAGAGTCAATATGTGCCCCAGGCAGTGTCTGCACATCCTTCACACTGTTTCTGAATCAGTGTTTCACAGGTATGTAGTCCAACTGATGACGACTCCAATCTCCTGATGCCTTCCATGTGTACAATCTTCTCTTAGGCTTCCTGAATCATGTGTTGGTGAATCAGTCCATTTCTTTCACAAAAATTAATAAGCATTTGACCTATGTGATTCTTTCTTCCTAGGTCATGTGGTCCAACAGTGTTCCTATATGATTCGTCTCCGATAACACTATTCCAGTCCCCCATTATGATGGTGTTTGTGTCACCCTTTCCATCTTCAAGAATTTCTTCAGTTATGTCATACAACTCTTCCGCTTCATCATCTTCATGCTCCGACGTTGGCATGTACACTTGCATCATCAAAATATTTATCGACTCTGCCTGTAATTTAGTAGCAATGATTCTGTCATTATGAACAGTCTTCTTAACAGCACTTCTCACTATACTTTTATGCACCACTATTGCCACACCTTTTTCAGCCCGTTCAACTCTGGAATAATACACTGTATAATACACTGTATAATCACCACTTCTTACTTCACGTTGTCCATTCCATCATACTTCACTGACACCTATAAAAGACACCTTGTTCTTCTGCATGTCCTTTTTCAAATTTTCCAGTTTGCCTCCTTGATTCAAGATTCTTACATTCCACGTTCCAATCTTGTAGCTGTGCTGTTCCTTCTTCTTTTCTTTGTAGTTCTTCTTGTTGTAGCACCTACTGCTGGATATTTCCCGTAGAAACACTCCCCCCCCAGGAGATCTGAATGGGGGAGTAGTTTACCTCCAGATTGTTTTGTCTCCAGAAGAAGCATCTTGCATACATATCCCTGTTTCTGGAAAGAGACTATCCAAGAAAAGTAATAATGTGGTAGTTTTTTCCATTTTCTTTCCACATCGCAGTACAGCAGCCGTTCAAACCGCTCTGGTCACGCCTGTTGCTTTACGATCTTGAACCATCTGAAGCATCATTTGCTCTGTGCTTCAAGAGGTTACTGATGACATTGTGTCCAGCATCAGAGGGATTTTATTGAAGTTCCCTTCTTGTAGTTATCTCTCTTCATCTGGTTCCTACCCTCTTGACCTGTCTGCCTTGGGAGACCCTGCTCGTAGCAGTGCTACTGCCGGCTTAGCTCTCAGGGTTAATAGAACTCACAAGCCCCTCCGCTACGACAAAGTGTAGATACCGTTGGGGGGATGGTAGAATTACATTGCATAAATAGAATAAAATAAAATCTTCATTGAATTGTGTGTGTATATATATTAATGACATTCCAAAAATATTAAAGTGAGATTCCCAAAAAATTGATCTGTAAATATTACTTGGATTACTGATAATTATGACTGGATCTTAATGAGCAACGTAAATATTATACTGTTAAAAGCAATTGTCATATCTTATGTTTGATATATAGGGAGATTGTCTACTTACAGTGTAAAGTGGAATGTAAGTAGGCTTACACAGTTTATGGGGCATGTCAGTAGATCCAGTGCATGTTTAACTTCCATTTGTTTACAGTTGACTACCATAACATGATGAGAGGAGAGGTGTACAAACGAGAAATATGTCAAGCATCTTCCTCTTTCCAGTACAGTATCAAATATTTTGTCATACATAACACTGTGTTTGTCATTTAATTGATTTCCCCTTATTGTCTTATTGTAATACAGAATTTTTCTACTTTATCAAGGTAATGCCCTTTTTTTTCGTAGTACACAGCATTCATAATGTCTTCCTTTTTCCCAAATGAATGGTCATATTCTAAAATATATTGTTAAAATTTAGAACTGTAATTATTATTCTTAAATGAAAGAAAATGTTCTTCAAATATTTTTTAAAAACTGTGGCCAGTTTGTCCCATGTGTTTTACCACAGTCATTACAGGTTAGTGGTAAGTGCCACATTTTTTAAAATTTTCCTTTGTTATTAACTAGATCCATGGCTGTGAGATGTTGTTGGATAGTTTTTTGTTATATGCAGTATGTAATGTAGTATGTCAAAAAATGTTTGGTAATATAATGGGTTTCATTACCAAAAAAGGTGAAGGTAACCCATTTTTGTTTTTGACTCATATTGTCTTCTGTGTTTTCCTTGTGCATTTTCTATTTTTTTAAACTTACTTATTAAGTGTAGAGGGAAACCATTGTTATGATGGATGTTTTGAATATTTATTTATTCTTTATTTTTTGCCTTATTGTTGAAATGGTAAGGGTTTTGTGTACTGATAAAATATTTTAGGGCTACATGTTTTTGTTTTGGGATGATGCGAGCTGAACGGTATCATTATGTCTGTATGTGTAGGTTTTCAGAATGTGCTAAACTTGAATGTATGACTCTGTCTATGAATTTAAGATCTTGATAATTTATTGTGCTATTATTTTCCAGTTCAATTGTGCAATTGAAACTGTGTGTGTGATTGAAAACGTCGATACACGTTTGTATTACACAAATTGGGATGTTTCATATAAAGAAGAGAATTAATGATAAAAAGCTAATGCCAATATGTTACACAATTACTGTGGAAGTGGACTAGTAGATTAACATTTCATTTAATCTCTTATAAAAGTAATGCCCTACTATATTCATGTTACCCAAAGTGTAAAACTTCCAAGTCAGGCGTGTGAAGTGGCTGTTTCACCTTCTCTGCACTCGTGAATTGAATTTATTATTGTTATAATTATACAAGGGCTCAAGCACTATAAGTGGTGTTTACATCATGTAGTAGCATGTAGTGGACAAAATAACTATTCTTATACTCTTAAGTCTCTGTTTGATTTTTCACTGCACCACATTGTGTTTCTGCTGTTCTGTACAAATCTGTGTTTAACATCATTTCATAAATGTATCATTTGTTATGTTGTAAATAACATAACATGTCTCTTGTCATAACTAATATTAATCAGTGCTCTTTTTTATCTTCATAACCTGGTAGAACAAAGTACTTTCTGACAACCTACCAACATTTAAGACAGGAAATTCGTACCTGAGATACAGGCCTTGAAAGAAACCAGAATTTGGCATTTGTAGTTGTAAGAAAATCATTAAAATTTTTTTTCTGTACACCCTGGATCAGGTAATACAGTATTTATAACCAGTATAAATGCTACAAAATAATTAGCCATGTATTCATAAATGAAAAAAAGAAGATACTTTTGACAGTACCTAAGAAAGGCCAAGAGTACTTACAGTTGGGGTTGTGAGACAATGTATTCCAATAGGTAAAGGTAAAGTGATCCCGTTACAGGCCCGGTGTGGCCCAGAGAGTGGGTAGAGGTATAGCTCTGCTCTTCTATGACCACGGCACTAGAAGAGAGTGGGTGGTCAGCAGCAGCCCCATCCGCACTTTACCCTGAGAAAGACCCAGGACCCATTTTCCAGGAGACTGGGTGGGCCCCAGGGCTGGTCTGGACGGGCAAAAAATCTCATTCCCATCGGGATTCAATCCTGGACCATCCAGCCCATAGTCAGTCACTATACCGACTGAGCTACCTGGCCACCTCCAATGGGTAGTTACCAGAATTATGGACAGGCCTTGTACTTTCATCTACAGTTTCCCATCAGACTACGTGGTGTCATAACCCAGAACACCACAATCCAAATCTTCACAATTATGGACACCTCATATCTCACACTTCTCTAATTGATAACAGATGTCATAACAGGCAATTTTCTAAAGACTGCTATAGTAGTGTATTATAATTAGGGTTACTTGGTTTCTCAACTTCTTTTCAATGTCTTATGTTCTAAAGGGACATGTTTTGGAAGCTGGATCTATTTTCATCCTTCACATCATTTAGTTGAACCTCTTCTACCAGTAGCTATAGAGGTCCTCCCCATTTTAATTAGTTCATTAGGTCCATAAGCAATGATCAGGATGGTAATAGTATGGTCATCTTTAATATTTACTATCATGAGTCTCTCATTAACAAAATTTCAATCTATAATTGAACTTGAATTATGTTTAGGCATCATACTCCTACTTTGGCTTTTGGGTCTTGGATACTCCGCTGTACATGAGAATAAATCCATCTGCTAAGATTTCACATCCTCTGCTTTTGGTTTTACCCTCTGTTATGGCCATATATTTAAACACTGTTTTCTTCATTTCATTAATGGGGTCAGTTTGCTTCTCTGCAAGACTTCTGTTGTTCAAAGTCTCAAAACTTGTTTTCCTATGTCCCCAATTTGAAATATAATGATTCACTCTGATTGATCTTTGTTTGCTTGTAATCAACTAAAATTGCAGGTAGGAGGGGATTAGCTCGTAGTATCCTAAGATTTGTGCAGGATTTACTCCCCTAGCAGGGTTGGCTTCGCCTTGCCTAACAAGCCCCTGCTGTCCATACTAGAGCCTCATTAGCCATTTTCAGAATTGTCACGTAGCCTTCTTGGCTACCGCAGCGGTCCTGGGGATGAATCCCCACCTTACTTCACACTCGTGAGCAATTCCCTACTCTGTTGTCCACCCCTCATGATGAGGACACAGCAGTTGGATTTTGAGGGGCCTGTTTTTATCCACAGGTGAAAAGGCGAGCAGAAACCACATCAGTTGGGTTCACTAGAAAGAGGCTCTCATTGATTGAGGATATCGTTCTGTTTGACCACATTCAGTAGGTCCTTCCATACAACCTTCACCTGAGGATTACATCAGGTCCAGTTCCCAAAACACATTCTTTATGGAATATTAGTTTATGGGCAGAGTCCACAAAGCAAGTAATTGTAAACTGTTTTTGTGAGACTCGAAAAGAAAAAGTCCAGTGACTTGAAAACACTGAAAGATATAGACATTAGTCAGATACATCCACAGTACATATCACATTAGAAACAGCTAGCTTGTTTTCCACTTACTTTCTTGCTGAAAGGTTCTGAGAATGCAACAGCAGTTACAGCAGCAGCAGCAGCAGCAACATCAGTCACAGTTGCAACAGCTACAACAAACACAACAACATCAAGAGCAAACTCAGCAACAGTTACAACAAACACAGCAGCAGCAGCTGCAACAGCACCCACAGCCTGCTGATGATCAGGAGGAAAAGGATGAGATAGATGAAGATGTTGAAGATGAAGAATTTATTGATGAGGTGCAGAATAGAAGAAAACCTGTTGCTTGCATGGCTTACTCTTATTGTCTTCAAACTTTGCACTTAGCACGCTGCATCTGTCATGAAGTATATGAGTCTTTTAGAACAGTGTGTTTTTATTGTATGGATTTGAGTATGAGACAAGTCAAATTTGTGATGATCACAAAAAATTAAAAACAATAGAGTAACAAGAATTTATGGGAACTGTACTGCCTGCATTTATAGCTTCTGTCTTACATGTAGTCACTCATAATGTCAGCATCCTGCACTTTATATATTCAACATGAGTCTGACTTAATGGTAGGTGTATTTTGTTGTAACTATGCTATCGTCATGTTCAGCTGCTGTAGGATATGTAGTGTTTAACTGTATTACACTTTTGTTTGATCTGTCTAGATTATACAGATAATGCATTGTTGTTTATTTGTTGTTATCATTTGGTTATGTTAATGTGACATTTTTTCAGTCTGTGGTGGAAAGTGGAACTGTGCCTCAGTTACGCAAAATGCTGCTTTATGATATGTGTGAAGATTTCAAGTATGCTCTCATCCTCGAAAATCACTGATTATTAAAATGTGTGCTCTGATATATGCCATAATATTGTCTGAGATTAAAACAAATTTTATAAAGAAGGCTCAGTAAATTTATTTATCTTATCTTCTGTAATGGGTGAAAAATCAGTGCTGATGAGGAGAAAATTAATTGAATGTATTCCTTCATACTAGTTTATGTTTTTCTTTTCATTTCTCCACAGACATCAAACAGTAAATATGAGCATGTGTGCATGTATGCGTAATATGTAATTTAAGTGGCAGCATTTTGTATGTTTTATACATTATATGACAAAGTATGCTCCTGCAGAGTGGCATGGATAGGCATAGTTTCTATTGCAGAGGAATGTCTGATGAATAAGAGTATGTGTGTGTGTGTGTGTGTGTGTGTTGAACAAGGTGCGATCATACTTTTCCCATGATCACACTGTTGAACATTGTAATTTGTCTTAAAATTTTGTCAAATGGATCTAAACAAGCTTTAGGTTTCTGTGACCGTGCATCGTGAGCAAATTGTGAAGTGAGAGAGAAAACCAACAAGATGCAACAGTTAGATATTTATTATCAATACTTTCTCAAAATGTTTTGGGCATCATTATGCCCATCTTCAGGAGAACAAGACGTGTGTTACTGCACGTGGTGTGCTGCTCTGTAACAAGCAGGGAAAAGGTAGATATTAGCTGTAATGTCTTTTTTGTGGGGTAGTGTGTAGTAAACCTAGATGGAACCTCGTGTGTATATGCGAATGTCGTGTGCACACACTTCACAATTGGATATAAACAAATAAAATTCTTTTTCATAATATCATTTTTAGACATCAAGAAATGTGATACTTTAAAGATTTGTTGGAATTATTTCCATAATCGACGAAAACTTACGAATTCCTTAAACTTTCACTGAAATGCGTAGGTAGAATAAATTTAAAATTTCGTTATGTTGTTTGACTTGTTTCTCTTCACAGAAATTCGTTTGTTAGGGCTTTCGCAGAAACACGAGGGCCTAAAATACCTACATTGTCCCAGATCATCAGTCTTCATGAGTTTGCAACAAAAGTGTGGGTACCCCTAATTAAGAAAGGGTGAATATTTCCATCCTAAGTACATAGGCGCCAGCGTAAGTGGGAAGGCCTTGCTCTGCCGGTCTTACCATAATCATAAAAAGATTTAATATTTGGGACAAAGATCTAAAATCATCCTCTCTTTCTTCATCCCCTGACATGTCACTGCATTTAGATTTTTCTTGCAGTCTCTAGACTTACAATAGTCCATCTTATCTAAAACAAATTAGTACAAGGGAGGTTCAAAAAGTGAGGTAACACTGTAATGTTGCTAGGTATTTTATTGATTACAAATGAACTTGCTGATGGCTGCTGGTTCTGCCTATAAAGCATCGCCTGTTTGGAAGGTGCTTCGATGCAGATGCAGCTACTCATCATCAGTGCATCATTGAAAAATAATTCAGTTGTGGACTGTGGTTATCATGGGATGTCATAATGGTACAACTAAGTCTTCCCACAGAACACTGTGTTGTATTATTGTCTGGATCTCCATTGAAGCATGAATGGGTCATTCTTAGGAGTAAGTAGTGTAAATTGGAAGTAGTAGGATGTGGCTTCAAGCAGGAGTGCAAGTGAACTTATTTTATTGACAGTTCTTTACATCATGCCTGTGTTCTGTTCCTTCTGATTGGGATTCATTATAGCGCTTCTTCTGCAGTATGTGAAATTGGTGGATTTATCATAACAGAATCTTTTTGCATTCAATGCTTATCTTTCTCTTTGGGAGGCATGTTTTCCTTCCTTTTATAAAAGCTTTGGTTTCCTTAGGACTATGAGGAAAGTGGTGAACGTCGGAGTCGTACGGGCTCAGGCCCCAGCGGGCGCACGGTCACGCTGCAGATGTTGCTTGCAGCGGGCATTCTAGAGCCCGGTGAGGGAACGATGGCCATCGAGTACTTGGTGAGCTTCTCACATCTCTGTGACAATAGCTAGTTGCTTTCTGTCCCTGCACTGTCTTACTTCCAGCAGTTGATATGTAGTGTTTTATTTTCTTGTTCTTCAGTCTCATCTTTTTCCTGGGCATTTAGTTTTGTTTTTTTGTTTCAGATTTTCTGTTGTTTCTCAGTGAAAGGAAAAATCATCAGTGAATCGTCTCTGCTACTTAGCTGTTGTTTGTGTTGCACACTTTCCTGTTATGTCAGTATAGTTAAGATCTGGTGTCTTGTCATTTTCATTTTTGTTTCAGGGTCAGAGGTTTGTAGGAGACTTACTTCCTGATGGGAAGATAAAATCACAAGAAACAGACATTGTTTTTGCCTCTCCAAGTGCATGGGCTATCCACTGCAAGAGGATTATCAACCCAGAAAAGAAATCTGGCTGTGGCTGGGCATCTGTAGGTCCCATTCTAATACTGAGCTGATGATACAAACAAATGTACATACTGTACCTTATAAATATACATCTTTGCAGTTGTTGCTTGCTGCTGTCATGTCCAGACAGGCCCCAAGACTCACCAAACCTCATATCCATTGTGTAACAGAGACTCATTCCTGGGGCTAAAGTGAATTACATCGCTGAGTCCTAGCTGGTGCTCAAATTAAGAATGTGTAGGGATGTACTACTATGACCATACATATCTTCAAGGGATAGTACTGAATTTAGCAGAGGGAGACCTTTATATTGTCTAGAATCACATCTTTAACAGTTTAATCTTAAGTTGAGGCATCCCCGTTGTGTATGTAACAATAAGTTAAAGATAATGTAGGTCGAACACAACTAGTTTATTAGCAGAGTGTTAATTAAACAACATGTTTCGGCCTACTCGGAGGCCATCATCGGGTTTACAATGTTGGCTCTAAGAGACAAATAATAATGTGAGTAGTGGATGTTGAGATCTCATCATCATGCTTTACAAAGTATATATAAGAAAAGGCTGTGTGTAGGAGGGTGCTGAAATGTGGCGACTGGAGTCACCTAAGCAGATGAGGCGGGAGATGTGCGTGCGTGTGGTTGTTATGTAGTATCCTAGGCAGGGTTCATTGTTCTTGAGCTCTGTTGGACCGCCACTGTTGGTGTTGGAGGGAGGGGGACTCGGTTGGTGATTTGCAGGTGTGTCTCATATATACTTTGTAAAGCATGGTGATGAGATCTCAACATCCTCACATTATTATTAGTCTCTTAGAGCCAACATTGTAAACCTGATGATGGCCTCCAAGTAGGCCAAAACATGTTGTTTCATTAAAACCCTGCTAATAAACTAGTTGTGTTTGACCTACATTATTCTTAACTTATTTTAACAGTTTATCTTATAATTAGTTCATACTTAAAACTTTGTTTTTAAGTTTTTGGGATTTGGGGTTCTTATAGCAATGAAAAATAATGTTGTAGTCATCTGTGTTATGATATCATGTAGTCTAGTCTAGTAAGTACCAACATTTCAGAGCAACACTGTCTTAGTCTTCAGAAACAAAAGCTTCTGCATAGAAAGAGTTCCTGGTATCCAATGGCAAGGAGAATGTGTGGGCCCCCACGTCAGTGGGTACGTGGGGGTAAAGAATCCTTGCCCCTGGACATTCAGTTTGTACCAAAATTTCTGTATTTACTGAGCAGCGCTGGCTCATACTTGATACTCTGGTGCGCATGTGGGCAGTTGCTGAGTTGGCGAAATGTCATAAGATAAGCGGACAGAAGTAACAAATGATATTATTTGGATAATATAATGTGTCTGCATGTATCGTACCAACACTGAAGTGTTATCTTGGAGGGACCATTTGTAATGTGCTACAGAACTCTACAAACATGTACTAAAATGTGCTGTTACCAAATTAACATTATAAGCAAGATTAATAACAAAAACCAACAGGTTACAGTGTGCCTGAACATATACAAGGCGTTTATCATCTTCATGTGTTTAAATTAGGTCAACTTCAGATATATATGAGAAGGATGTGGACACCACTGGGTCACAGTGCCCCAGTGCAAGATCACTGTATGAGATCTTGAACAGAATTCACTATAGTATTCTTTACAAATGGACTTTATTTAAATATGTCTTGTTTGTTTAAGAACTGACAATATGTTGGTAGTACTTTTCCAAATGTATTCTCTTCTCTCAAGGCAGGATAAAAAAAAAATTGAATATATTTTAAAACTTCACAACTATGTACAGGTAGATAGATGCCTGTAAAAAAGCATTTTTAAATACATTAGTATTACACTACATTTTTTAAAATTTATTTTGTGCTCAAAATATAATCATTTTTCATGTTACCAGGAGGTTAACAATTGTCCAGAGTATCGTCCAGGTCATATAGTGGTAATGTGGTGGACTTGTGTGTTTGGGAGGTTTTCAGTTTGAATTTTGGTCCAGTCCGTGGCTATCCTGAGTGAGATATGTCATGATCTTCCTTAGTCCCTCCAGGAAAATTTGAATTTGAGGATAGTACCTGTATTATGCCACAGCCATTTCTGTCCCGAGTCCTTGCTAACAGTCATCATTCACAATTCATCCTACCACTTGATACTGTATAGCCTTCAGATACTGACAGCATTGAAATAAACAATAACTCAACAATAGCAAGATAGCAGTACAGTGATACCTCGGCTAACGAGTGACCCTGCTAACGAATTTTTTGGCTAACGAAGATTTTTTTCGCTGTTTTTTGGACTCGGCTAACGAATATGGATTTGGCTAGTGGATGTGCGCACTAACATAAAGCAGCAAACATGAATGGTGAGGTCATTCCAGGAGCTTATCTTTTCCATCTGTATGTGTGTGTGTGTGTGTGTGTGACAAAGAAATTCCATTCTCCTTCACCCAATTGGGTAGCTGTTCATCTCAGCCTTTGGTGAGTTTTTGCCCTTTTATAGTGTGCTTTTTACTATTTTATAAAACTTATCTTTAAATAGTGAGCAGCATCCAGAACGAATTAAACGATTTTCTATAGAAACCTACGGGAAATCATGTTTCGGCTAACGAGTGTGATTCCTGAATGAATTATCTTTGTTAGCCGAGGTATCACTGTGTCTCCTTCCAAAACACATTGGAGTGGCACAAAAAATTTTTATTTCTCTAGCAGGACTTGGCATACTTTCAATGCACCTTGTGATTGTGAGAAGTGTAATTAACTCTACAATTGTGTGAAATTTTATTTTCAATGCAGGTGAAATACAAGGGGAAAAAACTGGATGCATATAAGAACGCGTGGTTTAAGAAGAAGCAGCAAGACCAAAATAAAGAAGCTGAAGTTTCAGATGGCAAGTTTCTCCACCCAGTTTTTTTTTTTTTTTTTTTTTTTTTTTTTTTTGATTTCACTTTTTAATAGAAGCCAATTTTTTATTTTTTATTAAACCTGTTACAAAAACCGGAACCCCCAACAGTTAATTTTTT
>Ga0123353_10003963_pt1 | contig 18938 bp, 13 predicted proteins | sample TergutLab28metaG_3_FD_92763 | JGI IMG/M metagenome (GOLD analysis project Ga0123353, IMG submission 92763) | Labiotermes labralis P3 segment gut microbial communities from Petit-Saut dam, French Guiana - Lab288 P3 | ecosystem: Host-associated > Arthropoda: Insects > Digestive system > Gut ... | reverse complement strand
TATTTGTACAAATTCATGTAGGTTTTGAGTAGAAAAAATATCAAAATAGAAACAAAAAATGTTACTTTTGTCCTCTTTAAGTTTATAAAAAACATGGTGAATTAATCCGGTTTTACCAAAACGCCGAGAACTGATTAAGGAAATATTTCTATCGTTTTCCAATGCAGAGATAATGGTTTCTGTCTCATTTTCTCTGTCGCAAAAATACTCAGGACTATTGTATCCAGCCACTAAGAAGGGGTTGTTTGACTTTTTTATTTTCATTATTCAACGATATTAATTTTATTAAAAATTCACGCTGCAAAAATATAATAAAAATGGAATGTGCAATATAAAACATGCATTTTTTTCAACATAAAATATGTAACATAAAACATGTCGATATTACATCCTCTTCTTAACCATCTCTATTGCTTCGCGAAATACTTTCGACCCCAGCAGATAGGTGGCACCCAAATAAAACGAAGCCCCAACTATAAGTTGCATGAGTAAAAGAATGAGAGTGTTGTGAATAAACAGTGTGAACGAAAATACGCCCGCTCCCATTGTCAATGCCAATATAAAATAGGGCATGATATCTTTTATTTGCTCTAAAAATGTGTAACAAATTTTTCTTCCCACGTAAAACATCATCAATATTGCATATACAATGGCTACCATATCCCACGCTACAACCATGGCAATAATTCCCTGATACATAGTGATTACAATACTTATCAATATTAATACCCTGTAAAGAATATTAAAATACAAGAAAGTTGAGGAGAATCCCTTAACAAACAGAATGTTGTTATAAAATAGGGTCATCCCTATAAAAATATAACCCACACTCAATATCTGCAAATAGGGAACAATAGGGAGCCATTTTGCGCCAATGAGTGTTTGTATTAACGGCTCGGCAACGGCAATAAGTCCTAGCATAACCGGAAGAATTACAAAGGAAGCTACTCTTATGGTTTTTCTCATTACTTTTTTCAATGCCTCGGGGTCGTTTTCCCCGATATTTGCCATGGTAGGAAATACAACACTTTGAATAGCAGACATAATGGTATTGTTAGGGAGTTCCGAATATTTATTTGCCTGAGCATAGAATCCCATCTGTTTCAATGGGTAAATTTTACCAATAAAAAAGGCATATATATTATTGAAAATAACAGAGATAGTAGAAGAGAGCAATAATTTTGAGCTATAACTCCATAAATTCCTGATACTCTCCATGCTATAAGTGATGCTGGGTCGCCAATGATTAAAGCACCAAAAACAAAAGGCTCTAATAGTGTAATACGAAAGAAGTTGCAAAATCAACACCCACACACCGAATCCTTTCCAAGCCAAAAATATACTTAAAGAGCCTGAGCAGAAATAGGCGAGCAAATTAGTAGCCGCAATATATTTAAGATTTATTTTTTTTAATAATAATACATTTTGCACTAAGGATAGCGAGTTAATAGGAATACAGAAAGCCATAACTCTAATTAACTTTGTGAGTATAGGTTGATTAAAATAGAGTGCGAAAAGGGGTGCCGAGAAGAAAGCGATGCAGTAAAACAATACGCTGATAGCGATATTAAAATAGAAAACAGAAGACAAATCTGTTTGTGTAGGATTCTTTTTTCGGATTAGGGCATTAGAGAAGCCACTGTCCACCAAAATTCCACCCAGCGCATTAACAATAATAATCATAGCATACAAGGCGTAATCTTCCGGCGATAAGAAAAAGCGTGTAAGGAAAATAAAAACAATAAAACTAATCCCTTGTTGTCCGAATTTATCAATAAAACTCCAAACAATGCCTCGCGCTGTTTTTTGTTTTAATGTTCCGGAATGATTTTTTTTAACTTCGCTGGACATAAAATCATTGTATTGTGAAAATTCCTAAAAAATATCGGCGAAAGTACACTTTTTTATCCCCAATAGATCAAATTGCATCCCTTCACTTGTGCAGCGTCCAATCTGCCCAAAATCTCTATCAATCCGTTTGGGTTTCGTTTTCCTAAATCGTCGGTGGCAATAAAAGCACAAGAATGCAAATTAGCGAAGTCAATAACGTTGATAGCGCCGGTAACGAGAGTTTCATCACAATGGAGCGGGTCTTTTTCATCGCGAAGCAGAAGTTTCATCCACTGCGGTGAAGCAAACAGGTTATCTCCATTGCTATAGGCTTGAGATAGCAATTCGCACATACCGTACTCGGAATGAATTTTCCTTACCCCAAATGCATTACACAGATTTAGGTGTAACTCTTCTTTTACAATTTCGGTGCGACGGCCTTTCATACCACCGGTTTCAAATACCATCAAATCAGGAAATGAAACCGTGTACTTTTCTGCAAAATCCATTAAAGCAAAAGAGACACCAAACAAAACCGTTTTTACCTTTTTTTCTTTTAAAAAGGTAAGTTTTTCAAATAATTCTTCATGGTTGTACAAATAATATCCACTTTCTGCATATTTTGAACCGGAAATGAATCGGTTCATCATATAAATTAAAGAGGATTGAGGCTCAGCCTCAGCCGAACAAACAGATTGTTCCAAATAGTTGGGCAACAAAGCTAAAAAGCAGTAATTGCGCGGGTTACCGTAAAAATGTTCAAAACTGTTCAAAAAAGTGTGCTCGTAAAGAGCAGCATTTTTTACAAAATGTTTTGAAGTTTCATTCCCGGAAGTTCCGCTACTCCGAAACACAACCTCTGCTTCAAAATTACCCGTTTTAACCTGATGGGTTTTGAAAAATGAGATGGGTAAAAATGGAATTTTGAATACAGATACAATCTCTTTTACATTAATTTTCAACATATTACAAAATTCGCGATACACTTCGTTCTTTTCATACTGATGTTGAAACAGCGCCAACGCATGTTCCTCAAAATCTATATCGGAATAGGGATGAAAAATATCTTCTACATTCATTGTAGTTTTTTATGGTTTAAAAACTTATTCTCTTTGTCAATCTCTTTAAGTTTTTCTTGGGTTGTTTGAGAAAAAAATGTATCTGCAAAAATTTCTTCCATATAGCGCACTGCATTTTCTCCCGGGTGGCACAAATCTTCCGCGTAAAACCGGTAGTCGCGCAAATCATCCATCAAAATTTCATACGCGGGAAAGTAAAAAATGGTTTTATTATCGGTTAGTTGGTCAACAGCAAGATGTAGCAGCGACTTACTGATCTGGTTTTCATGAAATCCATCTCCCAAGTGGCGCACCGGACTTACCGTAAAAACAATTTTGATAGAAGGATTTATCTGTTGAAGTTTTTGTATAATTTCAGTATAAATTTGTACAATCTCTTCAATTTTAATCTGAAATTTTTCAAATTTTGTGTTTGGAATTTTATGGCAATTTGCTACGACCACATCTCTTTCTAAAAATCTGTAACAATATGCAGTTCCGAAAGTGATGAATAGAAAATTGGTTTTTTCCAAGAAAGCTTTGGTATTACTCCATTGTTGTTCAATTTGTGCTAAAAATTGATTTTCATCTTCATGCGCAAATGAACCATGGTGGGCAAAACTAACGTGGCGATGGTCATAAAAATAACGATACTGTTCTGAAAAAAGCGTGGGATCTATCGTCATTTTTAAAACATTTGCAATAGAAACCGGATTAAAAAGTGTTCCAAATGGGTTAGAAAGTACAAAAAACCGGTTTTTTGTCATAAAAGTTCCGATATGATCAGAAAAACAGGACCCGAGCAGTAAGATAGGATCTTGATATGAGATTTGAAAGGTGAATTTGGGAATGGGAATTACGGTGCGGAATTTCATTTTGAACAACGTATATAGTTTTGGTTAATAATAGTTTGAATAGAATATCTTGGGTTTGTTTTGCAGGAAGCAAAGGTATAGAATAAATTGAGATTTATTTTTCTAAAGGATGATAACAAGAAAAATCTTATACCTTTGCCTAAGTTATAAGCATCCCTCAATATTTATTTAATTATATAAAATACAGTTTTTTATGAAAAAAATCCACCTTTTTTTTACCGCACTATTTGCGTGCGTAATCTTTTTTACAGGTTGTAAGAAAGAAGAATTTATTGTAACATTCAATCCTAATGGCGGGAAAGGCGCTATTGTTACTCAAAGTTTTTCCCAAAAAGTATCACAATCTCTTATGGCTAATACCTTTACTAACAGAGGATATACTTTTAACGGTTGGAACAGAGCCTCCGATGGAACCGGAACCGCTTACGAGGATGAGCAATCTATCAAAGTATCAGGGCACATGGTATTGTATGCGCAGTGGCTGCCTGTTACAGGCAATTTTACTGTTACTTTTCACCCGAATGGTGCCATAGGAGAAATGCCACCCCAAACGTTTGAAGCAGGAGAGGTACAAGCGCTGCCTCCTAACGCTTTCTATTTCGAAAATTATCGGTTTACAGGTTGGAATACTTCTCCCAATGGCAATGGAAAAAGTTTTGGAAATGAACAAGTTATTATAATAGCGGAAGATATTATTTTGTATGCACAGTGGGCGCTCATTTCTAGTACCTATTTTGTTTCTTTTGCTGCCAATGGAGGAGAGGGAACGATGGAACCGCAACCATTCAAAGCAGGAGAATACAAACAGTTAAAAGCTAATATTTTCACTAACGACAATCTTATTTTTAAAAATTGGAATACAAAAGTTGACGGAACCGGATTTTTTTATCAAGACGGGGCTTTTATTCAAATAAATTCGAACTTAATACTATATGCCCAATGGATAAATCCCGAAGGCGGCGGCGAACCCTGTCCGGGTATCCCCACAGTAACCGATATGGATGGAAATATTTATAACACCGTGAAAATCGGCAGTCAGTGCTGGATGAAAGAAAATATGAGAACCACAAAATACAAAACAGGAGAAAACATCCCTATTATAACTACAAACTACCAATGGTATAATGCTACCACCGGAGCAATGTGCTATTATGATAATGAGGTTCACGTGAATGAAAAATATGGAGCACTATATAATGGATATGCAGTAAATACCAACAACTTGTGCCCCGGCGGTTGGCACATACCTTCAAGTAATGAGTGGGATAATCTCTCCAATGCAATAGGTGAAAATGAGGGTTATAAAATGAAAACTACCTATAACTGGTTGGATTATGGTGGGAATGATGGCAATGGGAGTAATGAAAGCGGCTTCTCGGCTTTCCCCGCCGGGTATCGTACATCTGAATGTAGTGCGTTGGGGTATTATGCCCTTTTTTGGACTTCTACTATAGAATATGGTAATTATCAAAAAGGAAGATTTTTAAATTATTCAAATAATTTTTTAAATAATGATGCCTTCGTTCAATATTATGGCTTGTCTGTTCGTTGTATCAAAGATTGATAAAAGTTGAAATATAGACCAAACCTTGTTCCTTATGAAATCTCTTGACCAAGCCTCCTTAGCAGGCAAAAAAGTGTTGGTACGTGTGGACTATAACGTACCGCAAAACGAACAACTGCAAGTAACCAGCGTTACGCGCATTAAACGCACGTTGGAAACAGTGAATAAAATTACCGGCGATGGCGGTATTGCCATTCTGATGTCTCACTTAGGCAGACCTAAGGGAGAAGTAAATGATACTTTTTCGTTGAAACACATATTAAGTGCAGTTTCCGAAACGTTGGGCAAGCCGGTTTTCTTTCTCGGCGATGTGTTAGATATAACTGTGGAAGAAAAAATCGGTCAGCTCCGCTCCGGCGATGTGGGATTGCTAGAAAACCTTCGCTTTCACAAAGAGGAAGAGAAAGGCGATATGGAGTTTGCTAAAGCGATTGCCCGATTAGGTGATATTTATGTGAACGATGCCTTTGGTACGGCGCACCGCGAACACACCTCAACCGCAACGATTGCAAGGCTTTTCCCCGGAAATGCTTATGCAGGCTACTTGCTCTATAGTGAAGTGCAAAGCCTCAAAAAGGTGCTGGTAGAGAAAAGATCACCCTTTACTGCTATTATCGGAGGTGCTAAAGTTTCTACCAAAATCAATATCTTGAAAAATCTGATGGAAAAAGTGGACAACCTGATTATAGGCGGTGGTATGAGTTATACTTTCCTGTCGGCATTGGGATTTACTCACGGAGATTCTCTCTTTGAAGCAGAGATGGTACCTGTGGCAAAAGAGATTTTAGTGCAAACGAAACAAAAAGGGATCAATATCTATCTGCCTGTGGATAACCTTTGCGCAGATATATTTGCCGAAGATGCCAATACATTGTTAACCATAGATCAAAATATTCCTACCCCCTGGATAGGAATGGATATTGGCGGCAAAACCATTGAGTTGTTTAAAAAGGTTATTTTGGATTCCAAAACTATTCTTTGGAATGGACCGGTAGGCGTTTTTGAGATGGATAAATTTGCAGTCGGTACGAAAGAAGTTGCGGGTGCTATCGCAGAAAGCACTAAAAACGGAGCCTACTCTTTAATTGGAGGTGGCGATTCTATTGCCGCAATTGGTAAATTCGGACTCTCCAAAGAGGTCTCCTATATCAGCACCGGCGGGGGCGCTATGCTCGAATATTTGGAAGGAATTGAACTCCCCGGAATTAAGGCGTTAGAGGAAAATTAACACCTATTAACATTTTTATTTTACTGAAAAACAGGCATATATTAAAAATTTACCTGTTTTTTTTCGCTTTTGCCGCGAGTTTGTATTAATAAATAACTATTTTTGCCCCACTATTATATAGTAATATGGTAAAAAATATTTTTGTTTTTTTTCTCTGCTTTTTCTTTTTGCAATTATCTGTTTTTGCACAATATACACTTAAAGGGACGATTAAAGACGCGCTCGATAATACGCCAATCCCGTATGCTCAAATTCGTATTAATTGTCTAAATGAAGTCTTTTTAGCAGATGTAAACGGCAATTTTACTATTAATAACATTAACAAAGACAGTTGTGAAGTTGAATTTTTTCAATTCTTGTTTGAATCTATCAAAAGAATTGTTGTTTTTTCACCAAAAAACAGAGAAATTAAAGTGAGTATTCTTTTAAAGCCCACGGAAATACTTTTAGATGAGGCAAAAGTGAGCGCCTCAAAATATGAAACCAATCCGGAGCTTGCTACGAATTCGTTAGTAGTTTTACAGCCAAAAAAGGCAGAAAACAAAAATTTTATATCTGTGGATAATTTAGTGAACACAGCAGGTGGGATTGTGGTGGTGGATAATGAGCCTCAAATTCGCGGAGGCAGTGGTTACAGCTCCGGAATGGGGAGCAGGGTTATGATCATGTTAGACGATATGCCGTTGCTTCGTCCCGATGCCGGTCGCCCCATGTGGAACTTTATCCCAATGGAAAGTGTTGAACAGGTGGAAATTCTAAAGGGCGCTGCTTCCGTTCTGTTTGGCTCTGCCGCACTTACCGGCGCAATTAATGTGCTTACCGCATACCCGCGAACGAAACCTCAAACCATAATTACTACGTTTGCTACTTTGTACGATAACCCCAAAAATCCACTTCAAACCAGTTGGCTTAATGCGAATCCCGTATCATTTGGTCTCTCGTTTCTGCATTCAAGAATAATTAAAAAGAATTTTGACCTGGTAGTGGGAGGAGAACTCTTTAACGACCAAAGTTACATCGGACCAGAGGAGAGAATCTCTTTTTCAAAAGACCATAACTCAAGTACAAAAGGAAAGTTTGACCAGAGATATCGCCTGAATTTTGCTTCCCGCTACCGCTTTGAAAAAATTAAGGGGCTTTCGGTCACTTTGAACGGAAATTTTATGTATTCGAACAATGCCCAATCCTATGTTTGGTTTGATGCAGACACTAATATTTTTAGATCGTGCGATAATTCTCTGTATAAGTTCAAAGAGTTTACTTTTTACGTGGACCCTACCGTAAAATATGTTACTGCTAATGGAGCCGCTCACTCTTTGAGAAACAGAATTTTATTTAGCGATAGCAAAGAATTGGAAGGTAATCTAAATGCACAAGCAATGATGGTTTTTGATGAATACCAGTATAATAAAAAATTTAATAAAATAGGAATGACCATTATTGCGGGCGCCAGCAATCAATATACCACTTCTTACGGACCCGTTTTTAGCGGCGAAACAGATCCCCATGCAGTAGTAGGAGACAAAGAACCCTCTTCGGCGTATTCAAATAATTTTGCAATGTATGCGCAAATTGAACAAAAATTTTTCAAAAAGAGAAATCTAACCTTTCAGTTGGGAGGAAGATGGGAGTTCTACAATTTATGGGGTCCAAATATTGAATCAGAAAAAAAGAATAAGCCGATTTTCAGGGTGGGCGCTAATTTTCAAATCCCGAAATCGAAAACCTCATTTAGAGCTTCGTTTGGACAAGGCTACCGATTCCCAACCATTGGCGAGAAATTTATCTCTCTAACAGTGGGCGATTACGGCTTTTATCCAAACCCCGAACTCAAATCCGAAACCAGCTGGAACGCCGAAATAGGAATTATGCAACCGTTCCAACTGTTCGACTTTAGAGGAATTTTTGATGTTTGCTATTTTCATCAGGATTATAAAAATTTTATTGAATTTTCAATGGGGGCATGGGGCAACAGCGCAAGACTTCAAGAAAGATACGGATACAAATTCTTAAATATAGGTCCCGCTAAAGTGAATGGCGTTGACTTCTCTCTTATGGGCGAAGGAAAAATTACCAAACATGTAACCTATACACTCATGGTTTCTTACACTTGGAGTAATCCAACAACCAAAGACCCAACACTTATTTACTACACCTTTAAACCTACCGAAACTTTTAAAGAAGCCGACTACTCCTTTCTATCAACAAGTTCAGATACTACTCGTAATGTGTTAAAATACAGAATTGAACACATGGTAAAGTTAGATCTTGAATTTACTTTTTTTAAACAATTTGCTTTGGGCGGAACCTTAAATTATTATAGTGCCATGAAAAATGTAGATGTTTTTATGTTTGATTATGATAATAATAATCCCAATTTGTCGGAAGCAGTAATAAAACTGCATAAATCATACGGCGATCTCCCTTTTTATAATTTCTATAACTTCTTTCAAGATAATAAAAAAGGATCTATCACGCTTGATGTACGGGCAAGTTACCATTTCTCAAAAGTTTCGGTTAGTTTTATCGTCAAAAATGTTGCCAATCGCTTATATGCTCTTCGCCCACTCTACATTGAACCCCCGAGAACCTATACCCTTCAACTTATTGTGAAAATTTAAAATTTAAGAATTTAAGATTTATAAATCAAATACGCATTCTCTCTAAAATTATTAATCAATAAATAAATTATTATGAAAAAAATTATCCTTTATCTTTTACCCATCTCTTTTCTCCTTTTTCCTTTCATCCTCCATGCTCAACTTGGACCTAAAGAACTGCCGGACGGAAGTTTTGAAAACTGTTGGGAGTGGATGCCCGGAGGGTTTAATGGTCCCTACTGGGAGTATTCAACCGACTATTTTTTTACACTCAATTCATTGTTTTTAGAAAAAAATGATCAAGGAGAACCCGACATCACTGCTTGGAGAGAGGGAAATGCACAACAGGGAACATGGTGCATTAAATTAGTTTCCGGAGAGATTTCGGTTGGAGAAGACGTGTTCTTACCCGGGATGGTGGGTACTATTAACGAGGATTTTGTGAGCGAGTTTATAAATTCTGGAGGAGAAGTAACCGTTTTTAGAGATTGGTATGGATATGATACCCCACATGCTTTGGAAGGGTGGTATAAGTATAGTCCTAAAAATAACGATTCCGCACTCATTGACATCGGCTTCTATGATGGCGAAGATAATCTTGTTTGTATTGAACAATTAATTCTTAAAAATCCTGTAGGCGCCTGGACACCCTTTTTTATTGAGATTCCACATAAATATTGGGATCAAAAATTTGCAGGCATCCGAGTGCTCTTTGTGGCAAGCGCCGGTGTTAATTTTGATGATCTGAAGAAATGTAAAGGACAAAAAGGAAGTACTTTATGGATTGACAATATCTCTTTGAATTACACCTATAACGGAATTAAACAAAACCTCTTCTCTTCTTTAAAAACAAAAACATTTCCTAATCCCGCAGCAGAGACCTTAAATATTGAAATGAATGAAAGTTTTTCCGGAAAGGTTTTAATTTACGATCTGTTAGGAAGTTTGGTAATGGAGGATGTAGTTTGTGGAACTAAATGTCAATTAAATATTTCTTCACTTGCTGCTGGAAATTATGTCTATAAATTAATGAACGAAAATACTATTTTTGCGCAAGGTAAGTTTTTGATTACAAAATAGTATCATGAATATTCTAATAGAAAGCGGCGCAACAAAAAGTACATCTATCGGATATAACGATACATGTACTTTTTTTACATACAAAACGATCGGGATAAATGCTACTTACGCTTCTAAAGAAACGATAATAGCAGTTTTTCAAGAGATCATTACCAAAAACAATATTATTACTGCAGAAATTGAAAATATTTATTACTACGGAGCGGGGTGTTTTAATGTAATGAATGCCCTAAAAGTGAAAGAAGCTCTCCTCGATTTGTTTCCCACTGCAAATATTGATGTTTTTTCAGATTTATTAGCCGCCTGCCATGCTTTATGTACAAATGTAAAAGGATTTGTAGGAATTTTAGGTACCGGCTCTGCCTCCTGTTTTTTTGACGGAAAACAGATCGTGGACAAAGCCCCTGCATTAGGGTATTTGCTCGGCGATGAGGGAAGCGGAACATATATAGGAAAAATGTTTGTGAAAGAATATCTTACAGATAAAATAGATGCAACTATTGCCCTTCATTTTGAAGAAACTTTTGCTATTTCTAAATCCGGCGTAGTAGAAAAAATATATCAAACGCCGAAACCTCAAACTTTTTTTTCTTCAATTCCCATTTTTTTACAAAAACATCTCGAAAATATACAAATTGAAACACTTATTGCAAATTCTTTTCAAGATTTTTTTGATATACAAACAGATTATTATGGAAAGTTTTCACATCCGTGGTTTTTTTGTGGATCTATCGCCTATTTTTTTCAGGATATTTTAATAGAAACAGCACAGAAAAACAATATCATCATTGAAAAAATTATTCAAGGAGCAGCGGACCCGTATGTTCGTGACATTTTATGTTTGCAAAACAATATTTTAAACGATGGGCAAAGACAAACTTAAACGATTTGCTGAAAACGAAAACTTTGAAAATCTTTTTCAACATAACCAATTTGATGCCCGAAACGAACCGTTTCCATTAAAAGGCAGCTGGCATTCCAATTATTTTAAAAATGACAATTCTATTGTTATAGAGTTGGGCTGCGGGCGCGGAGAATATACCATTGGTATGGCGAAGCGGTTTCCCAATAAAAATTTTATCGGAATTGATAGAAAGGGGGCGCGGCTTTGGCGCGGCTGTAAAGATGCTATTGAATGTAATTTAATGAACGTAGCTTTCTTGCGCATTAAAATTGAAGATATTGAATACTATTTTGCCCCCCACGAAGTTCATGAAATTTGGGTTACTTTTCCAGACCCCCAATTGAGAAAGGAACGCAGAAGATTAATCTCCCCAAATTTTGTTTCAAAATATAAGAATATCATTGATGCTACCGGCATTATTCATCTAAAAACAGATAGCAGAGAATTTTATGAGTATGTTTTAACAATTGCTCCCATAGAAAAATGGAATATTGTTGAAAATATTCCCAATATATATAAAACCGAAAGCGAATCTGTTTTAACGGAAATTCAAACTTTTTATGAAAAAAAATGGTTGTTGGAGGGGAAACCCATTGCCTATATTTGTTTTAAACCCGGAGGTGAAGGAGTGTAATGGCAAGGTTCATTCTTTATTTTTTTTGGTTAGTTGACAAGAAAAGTTATATTTTTGCCGAACATGCGTAATACAGTTGATTTTCTTGTAATAGGATCCGGAATTGCCGGCTTAAGTTTTGCTTTGAAAGCAGCCAATTTTGGTAAAGTATGCGTCGTTACCAAAGCTCATATTGATGATACGGCAACCAAATATGCACAAGGTGGAATTGCCGCTGTTTTGTATCATCCCGATACCTACGAAAAACATATCCAAGATACGATGATTGCAGGAGATGAACTCTCCGACCACAAAATTGTGGAACTTACCATTAGAGAGTCCACCGAGCGCGTGATGGAACTGATAGAGTGGGGGGTTAATTTCGATAAAACAAAAACGGGGAAGTTTGCGCTTGCCAAAGAGGGCGGTCATTCCGAATACCGCGTGTTGCATCATAAAGATGTGACAGGAAGAGAAATAGAACAAAAACTGATATTTGCCTTACAGCAAAACGAAAATATCGAAATATTAGAAAATCACCTTGCCATTGAGATCATTACACAACACCACTTGGGTATTGAGGTAAGTCGCCGAACTCCCGATTTAACCTGCTTCGGAGCATATATCTATGATCCGCATAAGAAAAAAGTGCGCACCGTGTTATCAAAAATTACTATGATGGCTACCGGCGGAATCGGTACGGTATATGGCAATACTACCAACCCGTTGGTATGCACCGGCGACGGCATTGCCATGGTGTATCGCGCTAAAGGACAAGTGCGTGGAATGGAGTTTGTGCAATTTCACCCCACCTCGCTATATAATCCCAAAGAATCTCCATCCTTCTTGATTACAGAGGCGATGCGAGGCGCCGGAGCCGTTTTGAAAGATGAAAACGGTTGTGAGTTTATGCAAAAGTACGATGCCCGTGGTTCGCTCTCCCCAAGAGATATTGTGGCGCGCGCTATTGACAACGAGATGAAAATGAGTGGAAAAGAGCATGTTTGGTTAGACGCGACACAAATTAAAAAACACGAGATTTTTGATCATTTTCCCAATATTTATGCCAAATGCCTGAGTATCGGCATTGATATTACCAAAGATATGATTCCCGTTGTGCCTGCGGCGCACTATTCCTGCGGTGGCATTATTACCAACGAATGGGGCGAAACTACCATACACAATCTTTATGCTTCGGGAGAGTGCGCTTCTACCGGCTTGCACGGCGCCAACCGGTTGGCATCCAACTCGCTGTTGGAAGCATTAGTGTTTTCCCACCGTGCTTGTATTAAGGCAGTGGAAAAGTTCGAAAATATCCCCTTTTGCCATCAAATTCCCGAATGGGATACTTCAGGAACAGTGCTGAATGAGGAGATGGTGTTGATTACCCAATCCAAAAAAGAGTTGCAGTCGATTTTGTCTAACTATGTAGGAATTGTGCGTTCCAACCTGCGTTTGCAAAGAGCCTCCGACCGGCTGTTTCTGTTATACAAAGAAACAGAAGAGTTGTACAAAAAATCTATTTTAAACCCCGAAATTTGCGAATTGCGCAACATGATCAATGTGGGCTATCTGATTATCAACAACGCTATGGAAAGAAAAGAGAGTCGCGGATTGCACTATTCGTTAGATTATCCTGAACATAGAGATGTGCAGGAAGGAATGGAGGATCGGTTGTAGCAACTTTTCAATACCTAAACTTACTTCCTCCCACAAACTCTCTTAAAATGGAGGTGCCCGGAATCATCTCTTCGTTGATCGGTTTAAAAAACCATAGAAATTTAATTAACCGAATAGCTTCTGCATATTCGGGTTCATATTCAGGCACGCCCATCAGGATCGGCATGGCGTAGGGGCGTAGCACTGACAACTCGTAAATTAATGAGGTGTTGAACATTACATCGGCGTTTTCTTGATAAGGGAAGATATTCTTCTCCTCGCCGTCGCGCACGCTTTGCCAACGCCTCAATGTGTCTAAAGCAGAATACCCGCGATAATTAAAATCGCGAATAATCCTCCTTATCAATCGGGTGTCGGTGGTGGGAATCGGATTTTGGCTGTCCACAGAAAGCGAAGTGAGTGCCGAAACAAAGATTTTGTATTTCGTATCTTCTGAAATTGAAGCCGTTAGTTTCGGATTTAAACAGTGAATCCCCTCAATAACTAAAATGGAATTCTCTTGCATGGAAATTTTCTTCCCCTTCCACTCTTTTTTCCCTGTTTGAAAATTAAAAGTGGGAAGTTCCACCTCTTCTCCTGTGAGTAACCGATTTAGGGTCTCGTTAAATAATTTTAAATCAATAGCTTCTAAAGATTCGAAATCGTAATCTCCATTTTTGTCTCGCGGAGTTTCTTCACGTTCCAAAAAAAAGTCATCTACAGAGATTTGCACGGGGTGGTATCCAATTACGCTCAATTGCACGGAAAGTCGCTTGCAAGAGGTCGTTTTTCCGGAGCTTGAGGGACCGCTGATAAGCGCCATTTTAGTTTTTTTTCTATAAATCTCATCAGCCATATTCGCCCACACTTTTTCTTGCAGCGCTTCGGAAGTCAGAATGAGTTCTCCCACTTGTCCGGAATCAATCTTTTCATTCAAATTATAAATATAAGGTATGCCAAGATGGTTACCCCAATCTTTAAATTGTTGATATACATGAAATAACTTAGGCATTTTTCGTGTTTGCGGAATCGTTTCGGGACGCTTACGATTAGGAATTTTTAACAACAATCCGTGTTCATACAATTCCAATCCAAAAACTTTAAGATACCCTGTGGAGGGGAGCAAACAGCCATAATAATAGTTAATTACATTATCTAATTGATAAATAGTGAAATACATTTTGTTGGTTTCACGGAAAATAGACTTTTCTTTTTCAATTCCCTGTTTTCTAAACTGTTCTTCCGCTTCGCTATAAGCAACTTCGCTACGAATAAAAGGGAGATCGGCGGCAATAATCTCATCCATCATGTTCTTTATTTTTTGCAATACAGACTCATCAAGCGGCAGGTTTAAGTTTTCTATTTCACAATACTTACCACCTGAAATAGAGTGTAAGATGTTGAGTTTTGCTTCCGGAAAAAGTGTTTTTACCGATTTGAACAAAATGAAGGAGAGCGATCGCGTATATATTCCATTTCCATACGAGGAGGTAATATCAAAAAAATCGATCCTGCAAGGTTTATGAATTTTGTATTGTAAAGAACGTACTTGATTGTTAACCAGCGCTCCCAAGATAGGGTAGGGGAATAAAATATTTTCTTTTTTTGCAAAATCCAACAAAGAAGTGCCATATTCCACTGCAACGGTTTGGTTTTGAGTTTTAATTTCGACTAACATAATTTTTTGTTTTAATTTCAAAGTAAGAATCTTATTATGATTCTTGATTTATAATAATCGTTTTTATTTGAGAATTATTTTATTTACGATTTTTACAAGAGATCTTGGATTTTAGTAAATATAACACCAAAAAAAAGTAGTTTTTGTAATGAACAACTATTTAGTGCGTATAAAATTTTATTTTCGCGTCTTATTTTAACCTAAATATTTATTTTATATTCATCTATTATGAAGAAAATTATTTTTTTAGTCTTTGCTTTGGCATTTGTATATTTTAGTACAACCGCGCAAAATCAACACATTATTGTTGGTAAAAATTATGTAACCCATAATGAGGTAACTTTAGTTGCTGAGCGAGGCTCTTCTACTACTCTTAAATTTGATCTTAATGAATTAAATTTAATTGAAGTTGAAACCGATTATGGTATGGCCATCAAAATGTCATCGGAAAAAGCGCCGGTGATGTTAGAAGCCGGTGCTCCCGAGCTGCTTTATTTGCCCACTGCCATTGTTATTCCTGATATTGGTTCGGCAGAATTAAGCATTACATACGGCGAATATACTGACATTGAAAATGTTGAAATCGCCCCCTCAAAAGGAAATTTATCCCGTAGTATTGATCCTGCAACCGTTCCTTACGTGAAGGGAGAAGTGTATAATCAAAATGCGTTCTTTCCCGGAAATTTAGCAGAGATAACCGAAACTTTTATTATGCGCGATGTGAGAGGAGTTTCTATTTTTGCATACCCTGTTCAATACAACCCTGTTACAAAAGTGCTTAGAATCTATTCTGAAATAACGATTACGGTAAATTATACCGACCAACCCGGAGAAAATGAATTTAATACTCAAAAAAGACACGACATTATTGATCCTACTTTTAACCAAATGTATAATAATATGTTTATTAACTACTCTTCCCTGAGTAGAGATTATCCAACCGGCGAAGAGGGCGAATTGTTGATTGTTTGCCATCCTGCTTTTATGGATGCCATGCAGGACTATATTGATTGGAAACGGACTATCGGACGTAAAACAACAATAGTTCCTACTTCGGCAATTACCCCATTGAATGTCGCTAATATAAAATCTTATATAGCCAATTACTACAACAATCCCGGCAATAATTTGGCTTATGTCCTTTTGGTGGGCGATGTGGCTCAAATACCTGTACACAGCTACACTTACAGCTGTTGGCCAAGTACATGTACCTGTTATGCCGACGTTGAATATGGAAAAATTACAGGAGGCGACCATTATTTGGAAGTGCTTATTGGTAGAATGTCTGCCGAAAATATTGCTCAGGTTGAAACTCAAGTGGAACGCTCTATTTGGTATGAGCGCAATATTGCCACTACGGATACCTGGTTAAATACAGCTATTGGTATAGCCGCGTTTGAAGGAGGTCCCCCCGGAAATTATCAAGGATCTCAAGGTGGACATGATGGCAATGAAGCTGACTACACACACATGAACAATATCAGAACACGCCTTTTAAACTACGGATACAATCCTGTATATCAGGAATATGCATGGAATGCTCCCGGAACACCAAACACGACTGTAGCTCAAATTACTTCACGATTTAATGGCGGAGCCGGAATAGCTAACTACTGTAACCATGGATCGAAAACCGCATGGACGTTAAGTACCGGCATTTATAGTTATTTAAATTACGGAATTACAGAGGTTAATGCCTTACAGAATGCCGGTAAGCTTCCTTTCATTTTTTCAGTAGCATGTAATAATGGTGAGTTTCCAAACGGAACCTGCTTTGCCGAAGCATGGATGCGTGCCACAAAAAACAATCAGCCTACAGGAGCTATAGCTACTTTGATGGCTACTGTTAGTCTTGGGTGGGAACCTCCCATGACCGCGCAAGACGAATTTGTAGATATTTGTTTGGGTATTACACATACTGCCGGAGGTTTTAATTATGGTGTAAACGGTTCGAAAAGAACCTTTGCCGGCGCAGCGCTTAATGCTACGCAAAGAATGCTTCAACGCCACGGCGTATCGGGTGCCCTGGAAGATTACAACTCATGGACTGTTTTCGGCGACCCTACTTTGATGGTCAGAACTAAAACGCCGCAAGCTATGACGGTTACGCATAACCCCACAATTACTGCAGGAGCAACTTCTTTTGCAGTTACTTGCAATGCAGAGGGTGCACTTGCCGCGCTTACATATATGGACGGTACCAATGGAGTGGTTATTGTAGGCACTGCTGTTGTGCAAAGTGGTATAGCACAGATATATTTTTCCGTTCCGCTGACAATAGGTATGGTTCTAAAACTTGCGGTTACGGGATTTGACAAAGTAACCTATGTGTCAGAACCAATTACGGTTACCTCAGGTGGACCGCTGCTATGCGAAAAACCGGTGGGTGTTTCAGGTACAGATGATGCTAATTCTGCCATTATTACATGGAATCAGCCTGCCTATATTGATGGCGTTTTATTAGGATATAATGTTTATCGTGATGAAAGTAAAATTAATGAATCCATAGTTACTGCTCAAATATATCATGATCTTGCACTTGACAATGGAACATATACCTACCAAGTTAGCGCTGAATATGAACATTGTGAATCGGAATTAACCGAAGCGATTACGGTAGCTATTAATTACACTCCGTCATTGTGTGAAAAACCCATTGGCCTATCAGGAACAGCTGATGGATATGATGTTACTATTACATGGTATGAACCTGGGAGTATTTCCGGAATTTTATTAGGATATAATGTTTATCGTGATGGAAGTAAAATTAATGAATCCATAGTTACTGCTCAAATATATCATGATCTTGAGCTTGCCAATGGAACATACAGCTATCAGATAAACGCTGTATATGAACATTGTGAATCGGAATTAACCGAAGCGATTACGATAGTGGTAAATCATATTGTGCTATTATGTGAAAAACCTATCGGTCTTGCAGGAACAGATGACGGGTACAATGTTACAGTTACCTGGGATGAACCTGAAATTATTAACGATGTTTTATTAGGATATAATGTTTATCGTGATGGAACAAAGATAGATGAAACTTCAGAAACAAAATATCTTGACAATGCGCTTGCTGTTGGAACATATAGCTATCAGGTAAGTGCAAAATATGAAAATTGTGAAGAGTCTGAATTAACAGATGAAGTTGTTGTAGAAATTATGCCGCAATTATGCGAAGAGCCTGTTAATTTGGATGGATATCTCGAAGAAAATACTGCTGTTATTACCTGGGATCTACCGGAAAATATTGACGGTGTTTTGCTAGGATATAATGTTTATCGAGATGGCGAAATAGTTTGGGAAGACCGCTCCCCGATTGTAGAAGAGTTTAGAGATAAAGATCTCGAAGTAGGTACTTACATTTATAACGTATCTGCCGTGTATGAACATTGTGGAGAATCTGAATTGACGGATGGCGTTACTATTACAATAATACCTGACGCTGTTAATGAATTTACAACAACCTCTTTCGAAATCTATCCAAATCCAACCAATGGAAATGTTACTTTTGAGGGACAAGAACTTAATCGTATTGAAATTTACGATGTACAAGGACGTAAACTAATAGAATATGTTGATATCTCAGAAACGTTGCAAATCAATGTAAACCAATACGAAAACGGCATTTACTTTGTAAGACTAATATCTAATTCCGGAGAAATGGCAGTAAAACGGCTGGTGGTAATTAAGAATTAAGAATAACTTCTTCCTGTTTTTCGCACGTTTTTATTTCAAAATTTTATTTTCTTGATTATCAGTGATTATCAGATGAATAAAAGAACAATTTGGGTGTCCCAAAAGGGAAATTATTAAAATTTACTAATATGCTAATAGGAAAAC
>Ga0123353_10003962_pt1 | contig 18939 bp, 21 predicted proteins | sample TergutLab28metaG_3_FD_92763 | JGI IMG/M metagenome (GOLD analysis project Ga0123353, IMG submission 92763) | Labiotermes labralis P3 segment gut microbial communities from Petit-Saut dam, French Guiana - Lab288 P3 | ecosystem: Host-associated > Arthropoda: Insects > Digestive system > Gut ... | reverse complement strand
CCATGCACTTCCGCCAATTAAATCATAAATTTATGGATCGGATATATTATATCGGGTGATTTTTAAGCATCACGACAACGGCGCAGCCGGGATTACGGCGGCCCCTATTTCTCATATCATTTTATCCCTTATCCCGTCTTCCCGTAAGGCAGAAGTTTGCTTCCACAGATGTTTTCCCGTGGCCGCTCTCTTGGCTCTTGCTGTTTTTGTTGCCACATCAGCGGGATGTGTGGGATCCATGAAAAATTACGGTCATTACACTCCCGATACAGAGGTGACAAAGATGTTTGCCGCCTGCGACCAGTCACCCCATTATCAATATTACTACTGCGGTCCAAAATCCGGGCCAACTGCTATTTTGGGAATAGAGAAGGGTTATGTTCTGGAAGGAAATTTGTGGCAGCCTATTCCTGATGATAGGGAGATTTTCACAAATCTTTTAGACGATATGAATAGCGCCGTTTTTCGTATTGGCCAAACCCTGAGGGGGTATAAGTTATACAGTTCCGAAGGAATCTTCTTAGGCGTATGGTATGCAATTTTCTCCGCCACTCCTGTTATTCATATGCAGGGAGAAAATCGTATTGCTGTTTATGGTCCTCCCGCTGACTTGTATCGACGCGATGAACGAAATCTTTTTTTATCACCACGATAAAAAATACTTCCCCGTATTTTTTCAGCCGATGACAGAAAATTCACTAAAATACGATCCATTAAAAATAGCATTTATTATGGCACACCGGGCAGGTACATACCTGATGCTGTCTGCAGGCAGGCCGGGCAGGAAAGGACGTAAAAGCAAAGGATACGTTTGCTTCAGAATTGACACTAAGCAAAAATATTTACAACCTCTTCTCCATAGCAGGATACATTACGGATATAGTTTTGCTTTTTTTCTGAAATATCCGGACGAACATTACAAGTCATACCGGTAATACGGAAACCCAATGATTCCAAATTTTCCTGCAGCTCTCCAATGTGGTTACGCACAAGAAAAGCAATCTCTTCCTGTTGACATGATAAATCGGCCATCAGATCTTGTCCCTTGATACTGACATCTATGATCATCTCCCCTAAAGCATCCAGCAGCAGAAAAAACACAATCCGAAAAGGCCTTTCCTCATTACTGTCTTCTCTTTCTCCCCTGTCGTCAAATTCAATAAAAATATCCTGCACGACCGTATCGTGAGGTAAGGCGAAGGGAATTTGCAGCATGAAGCGGTTTTCATTTTCCCGAATCGTTGTATTGATAACCTGTTGCATCTCCAGGGTACGAACAGACTTCTCCGCATACTCAGCCAAACGCATAATCGTTTGTTTTTCCCCCTCGGGGATATCAGAACGTGTGGCGATTACGCCTTGAATATCAGCGGCAAGTTTCATAAAGGCGCTTTTCAGATTTTCAGTTCCAGAAGGAGGGAAGGAATTATTTTTTGTGTGATTCCGGCTTAAAAAATTTTCCAGGATCAAACCAGAACGCTGGACAAAATCGCGGACAAAGAGGGGGTTTTTAACCGTCTTATCAGAGAAGATCAATGAATGAATCAGCTGATCAAGAGATTGGGCTTGGTCGTGAATCTTGCTATTGAACAGGGTTGCCAGATTATCCGGCTTAAGAAGGGTAATGGCGGAGCGAAACAAATCAGATGCCGCCTGGGGATTGCTGCGGAAAAATTTCATGTAATCAGAAATGTTTTTTTCCGAATCACTTTGTCCTGAATTTGTTAAAAGACGTAACATAACCTGAGGTTTCAGGCTTTCTACCTGGACATTGATTTTTTGCCCGCTTTTCAAAGGCGTGGTAGTTTCCGCTTCAACCTGAACACCTTCCAACAGGAGAAGAACCTTTCCTTCTCCCAATTTATGAGTGACTTGTCCTTGTAAGCGATCACCGACAGAGAGGTTGGGAAGGAGATTTTGAAGATCTCTTTTCCCGCGGAGCAGCGCATCAAGAAGAGGGATCGCACCGCTTCCGATTCGAAACATCTCCATTACGCACTCTCATTTCTGATACCCAGAAGACCTTTGATAAGGGCTAATTCACCTTCCGTAATATTACATTCCCGAATAATTTCCTGATCTGTTTTGCCTTGGCGGATTAACAAAGCCGCGTCCTTATATTGCCGCTCTTCCTTCATGCCACCGGCCCCATCTTGTGTCGTACCCTGCACCAACCGCTGATTTACCTCCTGATGGACTTCCTCAAGAAGTGTCCTAAGAGCTCTCTCTCGTTCATCTATTCGGCGTATCAGTTCCTCAAGGGAGCTCTGCCCCTCGCTGATCGCGTTCTGAAAAGCTTGTGAATCCTCCTGAGAACGGGATAACATTTCCTGTAATTGTTGCAGATCCGTATCTGTTATTCCTTCGGGAAGCACACTTTTTGTCTTTGGGAAAGCATTGTGAAAAAGGAGAAAAATAACGGCAGCACACAACAAAACATCAACGGCAATCAAGCATACAAGAAGCACGGAAACATTCATTTTAAACCTTCACATCAATATAGCCGCCGGACATGGGTTCATCATTCCAGTCCTCTTCTTCCGAAATATTCCCCTCCGGGGATTTTTTTTGGCCATGCTCCTTCATTGTTCCTTTTTTTTCCTCTCGCTCCAAAGCATTTTTGACCAATTCCGGCTTTTCCTCTTCCATGGATCTTATTTTCTCGCCCTGCAGTCGCCTCTCTTCCGCCAATTGCATATTAAAATAACGTTGCTGTGTGTCACTCTGCTGTTGTTGTACCGACTGAACTCTTTCCATCGGCGGGGATTGCAAAATGGAATGTTGGTTATCAACGGGTCCGATCATTTCAGCATCCCTCCTTTGACTCTTTTATTCCACTCCCGGATCGAATGTAGGCGAAGCGTCCTTTTGCACACCGAAGATATAAATATACGCCGATTCCTGTCTTGCCGACAGGCAGAAAGTAGCCAAAACAACAAGGTATACTTTCGCTTTAGAATCGGAATTACAAGGTTTAGCATTTGTAAACTGAATCCTTATCTTATTGATGAGGGATGGAAATAACGACCTCATTAAAATTCGCATCGCGAAAAACATGAAGATGGGCGGCGTAATATTTCAGCAGCAATGCCGCATAATACATTTCATCGCGAAACTCATAGGGCACATTATCGTCCTTTTCAAGGGCCAGCTCATTAATATACTGCATTTTCTCAGAAGAAACCGGTTTCCCCGTGTCACGTAAACGGATTATGACAGATTGACGATCATTTTCCGTGGAAAGGGAAAATTCCTTTGTAGGTGTATTTTCCAAGGCTTTCATCGCCTGATATATCAAGGCAAAAAAGCATAAGGAATAATCCGCCTGAGAACCTTTAACAGGAAGGGGCTCCTCCGAAAAAGAAAGCTCTTTCCTGGCATCATGCTTAAAATTGAGGAAAAAATTAGCAAACCGCATTTCTGCTGCCAATAATTGCGATATGTCTATTTCGCTCTCCCTTTCCTCGGAAAGACCTTGAAACTTATTTGTAACGTCCCAAAAAAGATCAGAAAAGGCTCCCGCATCCCTATTAACCGAAGCGATATCTTTGGTGAGTTTATCATAATCCTCTCTAAACTCCATAGCAATATGAGGATGGAGAGAGGTTATCTTGTCGATATGCTCTTTCAAGCGTTTTTGCAGCAATGTAGACCGGCCCATTATTCCATTTAAAGGGTTGGCAAAATTATGCAAAATACCCGGCATAAGTTCATCGAACAGTGTGGCCAACAAGTGTTGCTTCAAAATATTGCGACAGGCTGTTTTTTCCATGTATTTTTATTTACTGCCCTTGGCAAGTATGACCGGTAGCTTCTATATGAACGTAAACTCTATTATATAAACATTTTGTACCATATTCTCACCAAAAATCTGTGTCATCAGGCTCAGCAAATCATTCTTGACCAATGCGCGACTGTTTCCTGCCCGCAAAAAATCAAGTCCCCGAGATTGGATAGCGTTAATAATCTGGCGCCTGACGCCAGGATCATTACTAACATCGCGCACCCCTTTGCCCTCTATAACCACTACTTCAACATCAAAACTGACTTCCAGAAAGCGAAATTTGGCTCCTTCCGGAAGAGGGATCACGAAACCTTTAAAGATCATATGGTGAGTGGGCAATATTTTCGGAGAAGCGGGTGAAATCGTTTCTTTCTGTTCCTGCATTTGGGTATCCGTAATATCTGCAGCAAGGGGCGGTTGCTTATCTTTTTTCACGAAATACCAAGTTCCCCAGACAACACCAATAATCAACAAGCAACCCAGTATACAGAATATAGCCAAGCCGGTTTTCTCGCCAAGAAAAGAAAAACGACTTTCTCCTTCATCTTCATCTTCGTTTCCTTCACCGTCCTCATCGTCAGGGAGCTTTTGTTTTTCCTCCTCCTCATCGGCTTCGCCCAAGAGTTGTTCATCATCTTCCGGCGAGAAATCCAAATCTATTTCATCAAGTTGCGCCTTACGGACCATGGGAACCTCTAACCGCTCCTTTTTTGATCATCCCCAATAAAAACCTACTCTCTTAGCAGATTCATATTGCTGGTTTTCAAGTTGCAGCATACCTTAATTGCTACCCCTGTTAACTGAGATGTTTAACCTTTCCCCGCAGCATGAAAATGGCATGAGTATGAATCTGACATACCCGGGATTCTGTTAAGGAAAGAACCTTGCCAATCTCCTTCATGGTAAGTTCCTCATAGTAGTACAGGGAAAGAATCAATCGTTCCCGCTCCGGAAGATTATCAATGGCCTCTTTCAGACCATGCCTCATTTCATTCTGGTCCAGAATCTCCAGCGGATTCCCATGATCAATTGTTGCCAGGATTTCATCTTTACTCAACTTGTCCAGATAGTCTCCGGGGAGATCTTCGCTGCTAATGAGGGAAACACTTCTGGACTGATCAAGGAGCTGATAATAATCATCTAAAGATAAGGATAAAAAATCAGCAATCTCTTCCTCTGTGGGAAAACGACCCAATTGGACCTGTAATGCCGCAAAGGCCTTATCCAGTTCATTTTCCTTACTCCGCGTAGAACGGGGAACCCAATCCCTAGCCCGCATTTCATCCAGAATAGCTCCCCGAATGCGAAAACGGGCATATGTTTCAAATTGGACATCGCGACTGACATCATATTTATCCAAGGCCGACATCAGCCCTATAATACCGACATGAAACAAATCCTCCTTGTCGGTGAAATGCGATGGCAAACGGCTTACCATACGTCCCACAACATTTTTGACTAGGGGGACATACTTCATAACAAGTTGATTACGGTCCTTTTCTTTCACTGCCCTGATCAAATAGCATCCCAGAAAAAGCCGGGAGTGCCGGTAACTTCTGCAAACCGTTCTTCTTTTGCGATTTTTTCTGCCAGTTTTCGCAGACACTTGGTGGCTGGAGCATTAGGAAAAAGAGTAACAAAAGGTTGCTGTTTTCTTATAGATTCTGAAATATGTTCATCATATGTTACATATCCCAAATATTCGATAGAGATATTCAGAAAGTGATTCGTTGCCTGGTTTAAACGAGTGAAGACTTCTTTGGCTTCTGTTTCTGTCTTAACCATGTTAATCAACAGACGGAAATGTTCTTTGGCATGCTGCTGATGCAATACCTTGATCAAAGCATAGGCATCTGTGATGGATGTGGGTTCAGGGGTGGCGATCACAATAATTTCCTGAGCAGCCATATTGAAATACATTACATGGGACGCAATCCCTGCACCCGTATCAATCAACATAAAATCGACACGCTCCTGTAATGTTTTAACTTCGTCAAGCAAGGTCAGGCGATTACCCTGCGACAGATTGGTCATTTCCTGAATACCGGACGCGGCGGGAAGAATCAGCATTCCTCCCGGGCCTTCAACCATAATCTCACGAATAGATTTTTCTCCCCGCAGAACATGATACAGGTTGTATTGCGGGGTTAACCCTAAAACAACATCAATATTAGCCAAACCAACGTCCGCATCAAGCATAAGAACCTTTTTTTTGAGCTTCGACAGGAAATAAGCAAGGTTCACGGAAATATTTGTTTTTCCGACTCCCCCTTTTCCGCTTGTCACAGCAATAACCCGCACTTTATGCCTGGGCGGTGACTGATTTTGCACATCAAACGCCGGCAATGTTACGCCGCTGCCAGCGACGGATTCCTTCTTTTTCATTTCTCTAAGCACCGATGCCTGATCCAATTTTTCACCTTTCATATCGTCATCCACAGGATAAGAAAAGGCTCTTATCCTCCCATTGCTATTTTGGCTTCCTTATTGAAGTACCCCTTCGACAATCAGTTTTGCCAAGTTTGCGGAAGTCACTTCTGCAATGTCGTTTGGCACATTTTGACCTGTCGTAACATAAGGAACAGGTTTGTTCATCTTCTCCATTAAATCGAAAAGAAATCCAAAGCGACGACATTCATCCATTTTGGTCAGGATGATATGATCAATCCGCAAACCTTCGAAACGGCTCAATGTCCCATAGAGATTTTCCTGACTGGAAGACATGCCCAAAAGAAGAATAATATCCACCCCTTCCTGATCAGCAAACATTTCTTTCATCCGTTCAAAATGAGCCTTATCTTTCAACCCCGTCCCCGGAGTATCGATCAGAATTACATCCCGATCGGAAAATTCTTCCTTCATCTTGTGGAGATGATCTTTGTTTGACACAATTTTCATGGGAATCCCCATGATTTTAGCATATGTTTTTAACTGCTCAGGAGCCGCAATACGATACGTATCTGTTGTGGCCAGTCCCACCCTTTTTTTATCTTCCAAAGAATAAAGAGCTGCTAATTTAGCAATTGTTGTCGTTTTGCCAACACCGGTAGGGCCTACAAAAACCTTAATCCGGTCGCCGCCTTGAAAAGATTGTTTCCGCTTAAATCGATTTTGGATCAGACCCTCTATCCGCTGGAGTCCTTCTTCCGGCGTTTCAATATGATCCGTCATGACCTCCCGGCTCAGCATTTCCAAAAGGATACAGGCGCTTTTCTTGGAAATACCTTGAGCGACCAACCTCGCATATATAGGCGCCAGGGGACCCTGTTTACCATCACGGCGCAGTCCCATGAGATCAAAGAGGACATCCAGCCTATCTTTCAGATCATCAACATCATCCAACATATGGTCCCGTTTCCGGAGCTCTTTAAATAATCCTTTTAACTCACCAATGTCCCCTTTTAAAGTCTCCCAATCGGATTGCTCTTCACCGTACGCGGAGGGCACAGGGGGCGGATTGATTTCCTCTGCCTGTTGATATTGATACGGGAAAGGTGATTTTTTTTGTTCTCCATTATCTTTTGCGGCAACGACTTCAACCAGCTGATTTTTACCGTTCGATATCTGTTTGTTAGACAGAATAATGGCTTCCGGCCCTAATTCCCGCTTAATCTGCTCAATGGCTTCCTGCATATTTCTTGCTTCATAACGTTTGATTTGCATGCTACATCTCCACCATCCCCAGGGACCGAATGCTTGCGTCCCGTGATATTTCATTGTGGGACAGAACAACTAAATTGGGCAAGAATCTTTCCAAAATATTCCTTATGTGAATCCTGATGGTCGGAGAACATAGAACTATGGGTTGCAGTCCCTTTTCCGCAAAAAGGGAAACAATTTTTTGCGTATTAGCAACAACTTGCCGAATCATATTGGGATCAGGTGAAGCAAAGGATTCATACTCCGTATGTTGAACCGAACGGCTGATCATGTCTTCAATTTCGGGAGAAATCATCATGACATTGATATTCCCTTCAGAATCTTCATATTGCTTTGTAATAACCCTTGCTAAGGCCTGACGCACATAACCTGTTAGAATATCAACATTTTTCGTCACAGAAACATAATCAACCAATGTTTCAATAATGGTCATAAGACTGCGGATGGAAATTCGCTCCCGCAATAATCGCTGCAGAACTTTTTGCAGTAAGTTGACGGAAACCATTTTAGGAACCATATCCTCCAAAACCTTTGGATAGGCTTGGCTTAATTGATCCAAGATGGTCTGCACTTCCTGACGGCCCAAAAGCTCGTCGGCATGAGATTTGACAATTTCCGTTATATGCGTTGTAACAACTGTCGCGGGATCGACTACCACCATTCCTTTCGCCTGAACACTTTCTTTTTCCCGTTCCGAAACCCAAACAGCAGGAAGGCCAAAAGCAGGTTCATTTGTTTCGATCCCCGGAATTTTTTCTCCGGTTTCATCGGATAAAATGGCCAGAAAATGTTTCAGCATCAACTCGCCTTTGGCGATTTCCACGCCATTCATAAGAATAGAATAGGCATTGGGCTTCAAATTCAAATTATCGCGAATGTGAATGGACGGCATAATAAATCCCATGTCCAGAGCCAATTGCTTTCGCAGCATTTTAATGCGCTGCAGCAACTCTCCTCCCTGGGAAGCATCAACCAGGGGAATAAGTCCATATCCCACTTCTAATCCCAGAGGATCCACAGGAATAAAAAGCTCTTCTTCCGCCGGCGGTGACGGCAAAGGCTCGCTTGCTTCGATGATTTCTTCCTCTTTCTTTTTTATCTTATATAATTTCATTGCAAGAAATCCCATAATCACAGCAATGGAAATAAAAGCTAATTTAGGCATTCCCGGAATTAAGGCGAAGATGAAAATCATCGCTCCTGCCGTTGCAATAGCGCGGGGATGCATGAAAAGCTGATCCCGCAATTCACCACCTAAATCAGCAGAAGCCGTATTACGAGTCACAAGCATACCTGCGGCAGTGGAAACAACCAAAGCAGGCACCTGGGTAACCAATCCGTCTCCCACCGTCAGCAAAGTGTAATTTCTCGCAGCCTCACCTATCGGCATGCCAACCTGCAAAACGCCAATGATAAGGCCGCCGATAATATCAATCAAAACAATCAGAATAGCAGCGACGGCATCACCACGGACAAATTTACTTGCTCCATCCATGGCGCCATAAAAATTTGCTTCTTTTTCAACATCACCGCGTCTCTTCCGTGCCTCTGTATCGGAAATCATGCCTGCATTTAAATCAGCATCAATACTCATCTGTTTGCCGGGCAAGGCATCCAGGGTGAAGCGGGCAGAAACCTCCGCAACGCGTGTGGAGCCTTTCGTAATAACAATGAAATTGATTAAGACCAACACCATAAAAACAATTATACCAACCACATAATTCCCTCCCACCACAAAGGTGCCAAAGGCTTGAATAACCTGCCCCGCCGCATCAGTTCCTTCGGCTCCGTGGGTAAGAATCAAACGCGTTGAGGCTACGCTCAGGGCAAGGCGAAAGAGGGTGATAAGGAGCAGGATAGAAGGGAAAACGGAAAAATCCAGGGGCCTGTGGACATACATTACCATGAGAAGAATGATCATGGAAATTGTCAGGTTCAAAGAAAGCAAAAAATCCAGGATGACTGTGGGCAGAGGAACAATCATAACGACAAGAATGCCTAACACAGCCAAAGCCATGACAGCGCTGTTATTTTTCAGCCAATTCAGTGTATAGGAGCCAGCCGCTCTTTCTGCCGCCATTTTAATACCGTAAATCCTTCTCTTTTAGGTTGTACACATGGGCGAGAATTTCTGCTACCGCTCGGTACAAGTTCTCAGGAATAACATCCCCTATATTTGTAATCTTATACAATACTTGTGCCACCGGTTTGTTTTCAATGACAGGAATCTTATTTTCTGCCGCGATTTCCTTGATTTTTTCCGCCACATACCCCGCTCCCTTTGCTAAAACAACGGGGGCATTCATCTCTTCCTGATCATATTGAATGGCCACGGCCAAGTGAGTGGGGTTTGTAATAACAACATCAGCATGAGGAACGCTCGCCATCATCCTTTTTCTTGCCATTTCCCTCTGCAGACGTTTAATCCTCGATTTGATTAATGGATCCCCTTCTGATTGCCGGTATTCCTCTTTAAGTTCCTGCTTTGACATACGGATGCTCTTTTCAAATTCCCAGCGCTGATAGAGATAATCCAACAAGGCAAATCCCATCATAACAATGCATGTTATGAGCAGTGTTTTAAAGGCAATACGCCCCATAAAAAGGAGCATTCCCCATACAGACTGATCCGCCAGAGGAAACAGGGACGGAAGTTCACTGTCAACGACAAGGTAGGCGATCACCCCTATAATCGTTATTTTAAAAATGCTCTTCACTAATTCGACCAAAGAGCGTAAAGAAAACAACCTTTTAATCCCATTCAGGGGATTTATTTTTGACAGCTTTGGTCGTGCGGCTTCCCAGGAAACATGGAATCCTACCTGGGAAACATTAGCCAGAAAGGCAGCGAGAAAAACAGCAAGAAGAAGAGGAAAAAGAAGCAAAAATACATTTAAAACGTAGGAAGAAGCGAGGGCGTAGATGTTTTGCTGGGTAAGGAAGGTATTGCCAGACTCCTGGAAGGTCGATTTCATGATATTTATAATACCTTCCATCAAACCGCCGATGCCAAAATAAAAATAAATCAGGGCTGCTCCCAAAATAACGGCAGATGCAACCTCCCGGCTGATGGCAACCTGTCCTTTTTTCCGCGCTTCTTCTCTCTTTTTAGGGGTTGCTTGCTCTGTTCGTTCTTGCCCCTGATCTGCCTCTGCCATATGCTACCGCTTTTCGCCTATTGGATAATGACAAATGTCAAAATGCCTCATAGATTCACCCTCGTACGAACTTCTTAATACCGTTGGCTTTTTCCATTGGTTGATCCATGGTGGTATCTTCATTAAATGTTTCGTTTCGTATTGCCTGCTTCTTTTCACCCTATCTCATCACTTTCAATAATGTATAAACTGACCGTGATAGATCGCTGTAGGCGTTCTGGAGGAGCATACCGCTTAACGGTATGGTTAAACCCAGAAAAATCAGGCCAATGGCAATATGCAGGGGAAAGCCGACAATAAAGACATTTATTTGCGGTACTGTCCGCGCCACGACTCCCAAGCCAATATTACTTAAAAAAATGACGGCAATCACGGGAATGCTGAGTTTAACGGCCAGGATAAACATATTGCGTGTTAACCCCACAAAAAAGCTCATCCAACTGGCAGAACTATGAAAAAAAAGGGACGGTGTTATTTGAAAACTATCCGCAATGACACTGAGAAATACATGATGGGCATTGGTCAGTAAAAAAATAAGAATGGCAAAAACATATTGCACCTGCCCGATAAGAGAAATATTCAATCTGGAAACAGGGTCAACGGCATTGGCGACAGAAAAACCAATCTGCATCCCCATGACTTCACCTGCAAGCTGGGCAGCGGCCAGGATAAGACGGGCAGTGAATCCCAAAGCAGCACCGATCAGGGCCTGAGAAAGCATCATGAGAAACAGGGGTAAAAAACTGTCCGGTACGGGTGGGACAAAAGATGATACGACAGGATACAAAAGAACGGCAATAACCAACGACAAACCCGCTTTCACCCGTATAGGAACAAGCCGCTCACCAAACAGCGGCATGGCTCCGATTAAGGATCCCACTCGTACCAAAACCAAAGAGAATGATATCACCAGATTTTGTGAGATTACGGGAAACTCCATTTTCACACTCTTTACTCTCGGGATTGGTTGCTATCGCCGATCAATGTATATAGGAAGGAATATTAACAAAAAGATTATGTGTAAACGTCATGAGCAGACTCAGCATCCACGGTAGCGCCGCCACCAACACAATTAAAACGGCAACAATTTTAGGCACAAATACTAAGGTCATCTCCTGAATCTGGGTAACCGCCTGGAAAAGACTGATAGCCACACCAACAATCAAACCAACAATCAGAACAGGGGCGGCCACGAGCAACGTTACTTTAATAGCTTCCCCCATGATGCCAACAACAAAATCTACCGTCATTTTATATCACCCTACTTTTCTCTTATGCACACAGAAAATTGTCATCATAATGACTATCATCATGGTGATGATAACCTCGTAAAATCATGCCATTTTTCGGTTTCTCCGTAATTATCTTTACCGAAGCTGATGATTTTTACCGGTAATAATCGTCAATAGTCCGACATATTCAGTACATAGAAATACAGGTTTTTGTTTCTCTTTCCCCCAAAAGAATTATACGACAAAAAACATTTCTGCCTTTTGGGCAAACCTCATGTCAGCGGAAACTTTGCACAAGAGACCCCACAATAAGATACCATCCATCCACAAGAACAAACAAAAGGAGCTTAAACGGGAGACTCATAACAATAGGTGGAAGCATCATCATACCCATTGATAAAAGGATACTTGCAATTACCATGTCAATAATCATAAAGGGAAGATAGATCATGAACCCGATTTGAAAGGCTGTTTTCAATTCGCTAATGACAAACGCGGGAATAAGAGTTTTTAAAGAAACATCCTCTTTTTTCGCAGGCCTCTCTTCTTTGGCGATTTTAACAAATAAGGCCAGGTCCTTCTCGCGGGTTTGTTTGAGCATGAATTCCTTGATAGGCACTACCCCCAACTCAAAGGCCCGCTCTCCCGAAATCTGCTCTTCAATATAGGGTTGCAGGGCTTCATTATTGACCTTATACCAAACAGGAGCCATAACAAAGAAGGTCAAAAAAAGAGCTAAGCCAATTACGACCTGATTAGGAGGCATTTGCTGCGTCCCCATGGCATTTCTGATGAGGGAAAGAACGATCACGATTCGAGTAAAGGACGTCATCATCAAAAGAATGGCAGGGGCCAGTGTAAGGAGGGTCAATATAATCATCAGTTGCAGTAAACCAGATAACTGCCCTGGCTGATCCATCGCACCGCCAATACTTAAATTGATATTTGGAAGCCCCACAGGAGCCCCATAAATGGAAGAAGGAGCAGAAAAGAGTACAATCACTGCGACCAGCAAAAACAATAAAGAAATGTTAAGATCAGCGAGTGATTCCTTGATATACCTCATGAGCGATTCCGCCGTTTAACAGCTTGGGTAAGGGGTTGAATAATATCTGCAAGGCGGCCAAGAACAGGAGAAGAAGGAATATGCCCTTTGTCTCCTCCTGGCGTGTTACTCAAGGAGTGCAGCCTTAACAAGGCTTCGTCATCGTCAATTGTTGTGATGTAAGACATATGCTGATGGGAAACACCAATCACAACGACCTGCCCCAATATATCAACAATCATAATGCTGCTCTTGGGACCAAGATACTTGATGGAAAGGATATGTATAGCCGCTCCGTCAGACATGGATATCCCTGTTTGCTGAAAGAAACGACGGAACAAAAAGGCAAGCCCGATCATAATTCCCAAAACCAGGGCCAGAGCGGAAATCATCTTCAATAAAGCCGGGAAAAAAGAAATTGTTTCCATAGGAACCTCTCATCAACCAGATCAACGCAGGCGATTCACCCTTTCAGCAGGCGAAACAATGTCCGTCAGACGAACACCAAATTTTTCATTGACAACAACAACTTCTCCGCGGGCAATGAGACGTTGATTAACAAAGATATCCATCGGTTCTCCCGCCAGCTTCGTCAGCTCTAAAACAGATCCTTGCCCTAATTGCAGTAATTCACTGATCAGCATGCGACTCCGGCCCAATTCAACGGTCAACGTCAAAGGAATATCAAGAATGAAATTAATATCCAGATTGTTTTTAGACTCATCATGGGTTGACTGAAGCTCTTCAAAACCAGCAGGTGACACCTCCGTTTTAGGAAATTCCATCACGGGATCTACTTTTCGCGTGGCTTCCAGTTCTTCTTGAACATCATCCCAACTAAAGGTGTCCTCGTCCTTTAGTTCCTGTTCCGCCTCTCCTGTATCCACACTACTCCCTGTACCTAATCCTTTCATCAACTCATCAATTTCATTCTGTTCCATAGTCTATAACCTCATTGGCTTCTATTATGCGTGATATCTGAACAGCCTGGCTCCCTTTGAATGTACCGGGCTTACATAAAAACTTGGGCACTCCCTCGACCAACACAAACAATGGGAGCGACGCATCCTGATCCAGAACGATCACATCACCTTTTTTAAATTCAACAATATCACGGCCTTTCAGAAAAGATTTTCCTAATTCAATCACAAGCTCCACCTTGGATAAACTAAGATTATCCTTAAACCGCTCCGCCCATACTTTATCGACATCCATCTGCTCGGCCTGGAAACCAGCCTGCAATTTCTCCCGAATGGGTTCCAAACTGGAATATGGGATACATAAGGACATAATACCTGTATTGTACTCAACCTCTATTTCAAAATTAACTACGACCACGACATCTGTCAGGGAAACTATCTGGGCAAACTGCGGGTTGACCTCCGAACGCTGATACGTGATGGTAAGATCAATGAGACTTTTCCATGCCTTTTCCAAATCAACAAGGGCATTCATGATAACCTTGCGGATAAGACCATTTTCAATAGAGGTAAATTCCCGCCCTTCGACTTTGAAAAATTCCTTTCCCGTACCACCAAAGAGAATGTCAACCAGCGTAAAAATGATCTTGGATTCCATAATAAAAATAGCATTTCCACGGAGGGGTTCCATGCGAAATAAATGAATGCTTGTGGGAACGGGAAGAGTTTTCAAAAATTCCCCAAATTTGATCATGTCTACAGACACTGCATTCACACTAATTACTTTTCTCATCAATGAAGAGAGAGACGCCCGCAAAAGTCTCGCAAATTTTTCATTTACCATCTCAAGGGTGGGCATTCTTCCGCGTATGATCCGATCTTGACTGGTCAGATCATATAAGGTCACAGCCGTAGGGTCTAAAATATCCTCTACTTCCGTTTCAATATCCCCTCCGCTGATTCCGCGGAGAAGAGCATCAACTTCTTCCTGAGATAATATTTGCGGCATAAACTATGTCCCTGTTTTCTTGGTTGGCCATCTCCAAGTTATTGGATAACAAATTCCCTAAGGTTAACTCTCGATATCCTGCCTGTAGGAGTCGTACCATTAACACGCGTAATGATTTCCTCTCTTAACCTCTGCTTCCCCGATGAATCCGCCAGATCTGCCTGGCTTTTAGAAGAAAGAAGATCGAGAATGGTATCACGAATACGCGATTCTGCCATATCCAACTCATGCAATGCTGCCGGATTTTGGACTTCAAACACCATGGTAGCTTTTAAATACCGATTACCACCTTCATCAGCGAGATTAACGATAAAAGATAAAGGATCCGAAGGCCAAGGAATACCAGCCGCCGGCTTTTCTTTTTCCCCTCCCGTCGCTTTAGTAAGGAAATAAGCACTTCCCACTACAGAAGCGCCAACAATCAACAAAACAAGGAGACCAACAATAATCCATTTTAGGGTCCCGCCTTGGCCACTCTTAGGCGTAAGCGCTGCTTCATTTATATTCTTGTCTTGCTTTTCGTTTGTTGCCATGGTTGTCCTCCTTCATTCTTCCCGATAAGTTAACTTTATTTCTACTCGCCTGTTTTTTTGTCGCCCATGGAGATCATGGTTTTCCACAACAGGTTTTGTATCTCCATAGCCAACAACAGATAATCGATTTGCTGCTATTCCATTTCCTTCCAAAAACATGACAATACTCACCGCCCGTGCAACTGACAATTCCCAATTCGACGGGAACAAAGCGCTCACAGTGGGTTGGTTGTCCGTGTGCCCTTCGACATGGATTAACATCTCATTTTTCCCCAGAACAGCGACAAGGGGCATTAAAATACGCTGACTATCCGTCCTCAATGCTGCAGAACCTGGATCAAAGAGCATTTTTTCTTCCATTCTGACGGCAATGGTGCCGGCATCTTTGCGTACCTCCACCCCCGGCAGAGAAAGGATTTCAATTTCCAGTCCGGATAGTTCCTGCTCTCTTTTGGCTCCTGCCGCTTCGTTTTCTACATTTTGCCCGTGAATCGTAAGCATATCTTGATTATGAGCAGATTTGAACCCCAGTGTTTCATGAATAGCCCGGGAGATTTGATCTATTTTCATCGCATCCATGTCGGACATGGAAAGAATCAGGACAAAGAATGTCAGAAGTATGGTAACCATATCATTGAATGTAACCATCCAACCAGTATTTATTGAATCATTTGGATGTCCCAAAGATTTTGTTTTCTTTTTCAGATCTAATGCTTCTCTCATTATTGATTGCCTTTGACAGCCAAATGCAGCTCCACCCATCCTTGACTGAAGATATTAGTTCCCGCAGAAAATGATTCTTGAGAAACAAAGCCAGCGGCAGTAATCTGATCGGGAGCGAGCCTACCATAAGCGAGAAAATATCGCATGATATTGACAGCGCGATAAGCCGAGTGCCCCCAAAACATTTGTTTATCCTCTGGCGTATCACCCTCTTTTTCTCCTGGAAGAGTGTCATACACTCTTATCTGCAAACCAAATCCATTTTTGGCAACCACATCACCAATAACATTCAAATAAGGAAAGATTTGTGTTTCCACATCGTCTCTATCCGCAAAAAAGAATAGATGCTTTGGCAAAATAACGTCAATACCTGCTGAAGTCATTTTTAAGGTTGTAATCTGGTCCAACTGCAACTGCCTGGCCGCATCATGGAGAACCGTAACAGGGACATCCTGCCCTTCAGGAGAGGGAAAATCAGACACTTGTGAAGCATCATTACGTGAAAATTGTTGCTGTACAAGGACGACACTTTTCTTGGAAACAATGGAGTTTGATAAAATCATTACAAAAAAAACAACTAAAATTAAAGCAAAGGAGCAATAAATTATCTGCCATCTGTTGCTTGATGAGTTTTCCTTCTGATTCTCTTGTCCTTTTCTTGTCGTTACCACATCATTTCTCTCTGGGTGCAACAAATGATAAAAGCTTTTGCTTCATCATCCGTGGATGGTCTCCCGCTTGGAGGGCAAGGGTTCCTTTCATGATTAGAGATTTAATCAAAGTATCGTGGTTGCTCTGGACTCTCAATTTACCTGCCGCAGGAAGAAAGACGAGATAAGACAGAATAATTCCATAAAATGTTGTCAACAATGCCAAAGACATTGCCGGACCTATTTTAGAGGGGTCGTTCATCTGCATCAACATCTTTACAAGTCCAATCACTGTCCCCATGAGTCCCATGGCGGGAGCAAAATTCCCCATGTTCGTAAAAATGTCCGCGCCAATACGGTACTTTTCTTCCGTTGATTGTATTTCCGCTTCAAGAATAATTTCGATATCCGCTGGCTCGGCACCATCCAAAATAAGAGCAACGGCCTTTGACAGAAAAGGATTTTTGAACTGTGAGTCCATCCGATCCAAGGCCAGTAATCCTTCCCGGCGAGCAACTCCGGACATTTCAACGAACAGGTTTACAATCCTCTGGATATCAGTTTCTTTACGCATAAATATGCTTTTAGCAGCAGGAATAACCTTTAAAACGGTAGAAAAGGGGTAATTAATCAGAATGGCTCCAAATGTCCCTCCCATAACAATCATAATGGATGGCAAATCAAAGAACCACGATAAACCACCACCCCACCCTATCGCCACAATAACCAGACCGAATCCGCTCAGAATTCCAATAATGGTTGCAATGTCCATGAATATATCCTCAAGAACTACAATTTCCTTGTTAAAATCAATATGATTGACATTCTAAGCAAGGAGCATACCATGCTGAAGAAAGGAAAGATACAGCGGAACCGCATTCCTCCGTAAGAATTGTATCAGAAAATATTTCCGCAGGAAAATGTGAAAAAAAGAGGGAGATTTGTTTTTTTATAAGTAGATATTTGCATCCGCACCCTTCCAGCAGCAACAAGGGAGGAAGGGTGCGGGTGAGAGGTAATTACCGCTTAATATTCATTAATTCCGTCAGAAGTTGATCCGATGTGGTAATGACCCGCGCATTGGCTTGATAAGCTTTTTGGGCCATAATCATGTTAATAAATTCGGTGGCCACGTCTGTATTGGATACTTCCAGTGAATTGGAATGGATACTGCCCATGGTCCCCGTAGTCGGGGAATTTTTGATTGGCTGGCCCGACCACATAGTCTCAATAAAATAACTCCCTACCTTCTGCAGGGAATAAATATCCGGAAAATCAGCCAATATAACCTGAGCCAGATCCATACGCTGACCGTTGGTAAAAGCGCCGCTGATCATCCCGTCTTTCCCCACAAAAAGATATTGCAATGTTCCGGAACCGTAACCATCATTACTGGTGGAATTAACCACGGAAGGGGCATCGAAGCCGGTTAGCTTCGATCCTACTCCACCGGGAGTCCATGTAATAGGGGCCAATTCCCCTCCGTTAGGAAAAGTTACGGCGCCTATATTGATGGGAATAGAGATTAAAGGTGGTATCGCTGTCCCGTTGACTGATGCCAAAGCACCGTCGGGGTCAAACTCCACTGTAAACGTAGACGAGTAGTATGTTCCACCTTTGGGATCGGTCACAATCGGTTCACACGACCACTGGCCCGTTGCTATCTGCGTAAACTGAAGATTCAGGCTGTTTATCCCCCCTATGGTATCGTAAATATTCTGGGAAAGATTAAAAACTGCAGGATTGACAGGATCATATTGTTGGGCCATAAGATTGGCGCTGGCCTTAATCTCTGTTGTCGCGTTTGGTTCAGACTGAACGTTCTGGAAATTAATGGTCGTTTCCGCATTAGGATTTGGACTATTGGGATAGATATTGTAGCCCTGAACGTAATAATTGTTCAGGTTATCAACCAAATTCCCGTGCTGATCCAGACGAAAAGATCCGGCACGGGTATAATATTCCGCCCCGGCATTATCTTTAACAACAAAAAATCCATTACCGTCAATGGCTAAATCCAGGACACTTCCTGTCGTTTCCATGGTTCCCTGTTCAAACTGTGTGGGAATTGCAGATGTCATGACGCCCTGTCCCACCTGCATATTCCCCGATCCCGAATGAAGATTCTGACTGAGCATCGCGGCAAAAAGCGTACTCCCTGCTTTAAAACCAACCGTATTGGTATTTGCCAGGTTATTTCCAATAACATCCATTTGTTTAGAACT
>Ga0123353_10003961_pt1 | contig 18940 bp, 3 predicted proteins | sample TergutLab28metaG_3_FD_92763 | JGI IMG/M metagenome (GOLD analysis project Ga0123353, IMG submission 92763) | Labiotermes labralis P3 segment gut microbial communities from Petit-Saut dam, French Guiana - Lab288 P3 | ecosystem: Host-associated > Arthropoda: Insects > Digestive system > Gut ... | reverse complement strand
ATAAAAATTATATAAATATATATATAAAATTATTATAAAAAAAGATTAAATGAAATCAGAACACTTAATTTAGCTAATTAATTAAGAAAAATGATTAAAATTTATTTAACTAAATATTATTCTCTATTTTTTTCATTATTACTTTAAACAAATGAATATTAAGATAATAATAAATTAATATTCAATATTTAAAAAGGGATGTTAAAACATGGTAAACAAAAAGGGAATAATATTATTGATTTTATTTCTATTCTCATTACTCATAATAATGAGTTCAAGTTATAGTGCAACAATAGGAGTAAATCAATCAAATGCAACTAATTTTAAAAATATCACACAAGATATAGAAGCAAATTCAAATATTCTAATTAATAGTGATTTATCTCTAGATAATAATAATGTCAATATTATTATAAATAAAACTGTTACAATACAAAGTAATATTTCATCACAAAAAGCAGTAATAGACTTAAATAGGTATGGTAGAGCATTCAACGTGACAAGTGAGGGACACTTAACTCTTATAAACATAACTATAATAAATGGAAGAGCTAATAATGGTGGTGTAATTAACAACGATGGGGGTAATATTACTTTAAATGGTTGTAACTTTACAGATAATAGTGTTACTAGTAATGGTTGGGGTGCTGTAATCTACCATATGGGAGGTATTTTAACTGTTACTAATTGTATTTTTACATATAACAGAGCTGTTAATGGTTTTGGTGGTGCAATCTATAATAGTGCTAATCTTAATTTAACTAATTGTGATTTTATAGATAATACAGCTAGTTATGGTGGTGCAATCTATAATAGTGCTAATCTTAATTTAACTAATTGTGATTTTATAGATAATACAGCTAGTTATGGTGGTGCAATCTATAATATTCTTGGTAGTGTTGATTTAACTACTTGTGATTTTACAAATAATACTGCTACTACTAATGGCAGTGCAATCTGGAATAGTGCTAGTGTTACTTTAACTAATTGTACTTTTACAAATAATAAGGGTTTTCTTACAATATATAATGATGGAGGGAATACTACTATTGTTATTTATAATACGACTACTGGAGGTATTAGGGGTGCATTAGAGGCATCACATGTAATAGGTTATGGTAATGCTATTATCCTTTTGAATCCTGGAACTTATACTGGAAGTAATAATACAAATATTGAAATGGATTGGGGAGATATAATAATCCAAGGAAATGGATCAGCCAATAGTGTGATAATCGATGCTAAGAGATCTGGTTCCATATTTGGAATATCTGGTGGGTTGACTGTAACTTTTATAAATATAACATTCACAAATAGTCAAAATTGTGCAATTTATGGTGCAGCTAGTGATCTTAACTTAATTAATTGTATTTTCACTAATAATAATGGGAGTGCTATATCTTATGCATGGGCTGATGTTAACTTAATTAATTGTACTTTTAGGGATAATGAGGGTGTTTATGGTGGTGCTATCTACAGTAATGAGGCTAATTTTAATATAACTAACTGCAATTTTACAAATAATATGGCTACTAATTCAGGTGGTGCTATCTACAGTACTAGTAATACTAACTTAAATGTTAATAATTCTACTTTTAGAAATAATACTGCTACTGGTGGCGGTGCAATCGAGAATTTTGAGGGTAATGCTACTTTAACTAATTGTATTTTTATAAATAACACAGCTACGGGTACTTATGGTTTTGGTGGTGCAATCAGCACTTTTAGTGGGAGAATTGATTTAATTGGTTGTAATTTTACTAATAACACAGCTACAAGGAGTGGTGGTGCAATCTACAATGAGTTTGGTAGTATTAATTTAACTAATTGTAATTTTATAAATAACAATGCTACCTATGATGGTGGTGCAATCTGCAATTTAGGCAATATTAATTTAACTGGTTGTAATTTTACAAATAACACAGCTACTAATACTGGTGGTGCAATCTACAATGAATATAGTGTTAATCTAACTAATTGTATTTTTATAAATAACACAGCTACAAGGAGTGGTGGTGCAATCTACAATATTGATGATTATGTGGGCAATGTTAATTTAACTGACTGTGCTTTTATAAATAACAATGCGACTAATGGTGGTGCAATCTACAATGGCGGTGGTAGGATTAATTTAATTGGCTGTAATTTTACAAATAACACAGCTACTAGCTATGGTGGTGCAATCGTTAATGATGGAGCTAATGTTAGTTTAACTGCTTGTAATTTTACAAATAATACTGCTACTGGTGGTGGTGGTGCAATCTACAATGGTGCGGATAATGCTAATTTAACTGCTAATAATTGTACTTTTATAAATAACACTGTTGATGGTGATGGTGGTGCAATCTACAATGATGATAGTATTACTACTTTAACTGGTTGTAATTTTACAAATAACTCAGCTAATAATGGTGGTGCAATCTATAATTATTATGGTAGTGCTACTTTAACTACTAATACTTGCATTTTTACAGATAACTCAGCTGATATGAGAGGTAGTGCAATCTGCAATAATGGGATTGGTGTTACTTTAAATGTTAGTTATTCTGTGTTTTATAACAATGAGGGCAATAAAACTATTTATATTGATTCTGGTACTTGTTATTTAAATGATAACTTTTATTTTTGGGTTAATCCTGATATTAATAATATGGATTCATTGAAAGAAAATATTACTAATAGACCTAACATTATAAATTCATTTTATTATTTAAGTATTACTAATAGTTCTGTTTCTTTTGTAGGAGATACATTGAATATTAGTTCATCATTATCACATTTTGGTAGTGGTAGGGATGATAGTAGATTACCTAATTTAAATAACATTGGTATAAGTTATAATGGTAATGTAGTTGGGAATTATAATTATAAAACTGGAATTAATCTTCCAATAAGAATGAATAACACAAGTAATTCTGTTGATTTTTACTATGAAAATTATCCTATTTATCAGTTGCCAATAAATGTTGTTGTTGGCTTGAATTATTCTAATCTTGAGGCAGCTATTGTTGTGGGTAATTCTTATAATAATCAGTCAGCTTATACTTCTATTAGTTGGACTGCTTTCCAGGTTGCTCTTAATAGTGCGAAGAGTGTGAATAGTTCTAGACCTGCTGCTAATCAGGGTGTTATTGATGCTGCAGTCGATACATTAAATACTGCTAGGAGTAGATTGGTACTAGCTAGTACACAGGCTCCAGTTAATTATGGTCCTCTTGTTTCAGAACTTGCTGCTGCTTCAGCTTTAAGTTCTTCTCAATACACAGCTAGTAGTTGGAATATTTTCCAATCTATTTTAAATTCTGTAATAGCTATGAATAATAATAGAAATGCTTATTCACAAAGTGAGATTAATACTCTTTTAGATGCTTTAAACACTGCTAAAAGAAATTTAGTTCTCCTTGGAAGTTCTAATACTAAACCAAGTCCTAAACCTAATGTGGATTTAAAAATCACAAATGTTAAAAGATCTGGAAATAGCTATAAGGTAACTGTTAAAAATCTTGGAAAAGATAAATCTACAAAAACAGAACTTAAAATATGGTATAAAGTTGGTAAAAAAGTATTCTCTAAGACAGCTAATGTTAAAGCTATTAAAGGAGGAAAAACTCAAATAGTAACTGTTAAATTCTTTAAGTTTTCAACACATAGAAAAATTATAAAGACAGCTCATGTAAATCATAATAAAATGGCTTATGAGAAAAACTATAGGAATAATCAATTTAAAATTAAAAAAGCATAATAAGGATAAATTTTAAATTTATTCTTATTTTTTTATTATTTTTTATTTTTAATTATTCTATTTTTATTTTTATTTTTTTTATTTTTTATTTAAAAATTTATAAAATTTATATAAAATTTATATAAAAATTATATAAAAAAATATATAAAACATTAAAAAACATATTAAAATTATATAAAATTTATATAAAAAATATATAAAAATTATAATAAAAGAAATATCAAATAAAATCAGAACACTTAATTTAACTAATTAATTAAGAAATTATTAAATTTTTTGTTTTTAAACTTGCTAAAATCGGAAACTTTAGTATATTTTTGATTATTTAAACTTTGCAAAGTCTTGACTTTGCAATGTTAGAAAGTCTTCGACTTTCTAAATTCGCATAAAACATCTTTTTTGTTAAAAGTAATTGCAAGTAAATTTAAATTTTTTTCTTTTAAGTATTTTTCAAAGTACTTTTTATCATTTATAGATGAAAATGCTCTTTTAATTCCATCTTCTAGGTCTTTTTTTTCATTAGTTTTAGAGTGTTTAAGTTCTATTACAACTGTTTCTGTCTTGGTTTTGAGAACACAATCAATTGAACCTTGATTAGTTGAATCTTCAGCAAGTATTTTAAAGCCCAATGTCTTTAACCAGATAATAAATAATCCATGATAAAAGTGTTCATGAGGAATGTGAATTTGATATGGTATTTCAGTTAAAACATAATCTTTTATAGTTTTTCTAAGACCTTGAGGGTTTTTATTTTCTATATTTTTAATGAATTCTTTTTTTGCTTCTTGAATTTCAGCTATGCTCTTATCATTTATTGTACTTAATAACCTTTCAAATAATGATTCTTCAACTTCCATATTTGGAATACCTAAAGTATACTTAACTCTACCACTAGTATCTTTATTTTTTATGGTTAAATATCCAGTTTGGAAGAGTAAAGATATTTCATCTATATTTAAGGGATCTGAACTATCTAAAAGAGTACTTTCTACTTCAATTTCTTCAATTAATGGTTTGAAATCATATTTGATTTTTTCAATTAAAAAGCTAGGAGTTCCTGTAGCAAACCAATAATTATCAAAACATTTTTTATTAAAAAACTTCAAAATTGAATTAGGATTATAAAGAGTTTCTTCTCCATCCCAAGTGTAACCATTATACCATTTTTTAAGATTATCCAATAAGTCATTTTTAGTGCATTGGAGTGTTTTTGCAGCTTCTTCTATGTGTTTTGAGAAATTCATTTCTAATTCTTCTTGACTGATTCCACAAATTGAGGCATATTTATAATCAAGAGTTATATCATCAGGACTATTAAAACCAGAAAATAAAGAAGTTCCAGAGAATTTAGAAACACCAACAACAAATAAAAACTCAATATATTCATCACTTGTTTTTAAAACACCATAAAAGTTTTTCAAAAGAGTTGTTATATCTTTTAATAATGTTGGATTATTTATATTGTCAATTATAAATTTATCATATTCATCAATCAACACAACAACTTTTGTATCATTTTCTATTGAAACTTTTTTAATTAACTCTCTAAATCTTCCAACTAAAGTCCTTCGTTTAAGTTCAATTTGAAAATCTTCAGCTATATCTTCTAATGAATCATATAAGCTTTCTTTTAATTCTTTATAGTTAGTATATTCTCCTGCACCAAAATCTAGTTTTATAACTGGATGAATTTTATCCCAATTCCACTGCTTATAAATAAACAAATCTTTAAATATCTCTTTATTACCTTTAAATAGCTCTTCTATTGTACTAATAAGTAGTGATTTTCCAAATCTTCGAGGTCTTGATAAAAAATACCTTTTTCCAGGTTTAAGTAATTTAAAAATGTATTTAGTTTTATCTACGTATAAATAATCATTTTCTCGAAGTGTTGAAAAAGTTTCAAGTCCCAAAGGTAGATCTTGCATGATAATTCCTCTTTATTAAAAGTTTCCTTTTATAATTAATAATAATTTGTTTTTCATGTTATATATAATATTAGAATATTTTTATTGACAATTTATTTATTATATAAGACTGTTAAAATTATATAGGACTGTTAAAAACCTTAATATGAGAGTTTTTAATATAAATTTTTAATTTTCTAGTTTTGAAAAACTTTAAGGGTTTTAAAATTTTATGATATTCTATATTTTTTGTATTTTTTCTTTTCTATATTGAAGATATTTTTGTTTATATTTCTTTATTTTAGCTTTTTAAGACAATATTTAAATTTTTTGCACAACTCTTAGTTTTAAATTTAAGATTGTGGGGGGGGGGGGTTTAGCTATGTTTTTTGCTATTTTTGACTTCTTTTAGTTATTATTCGGTTTTAGTTAATTATTTATATAATGAGTTACAATTTATAGTTTATTTATATGCGATTTATATTAAAGTAAATTAAAGCATATGTTAAATGTCATTAATAATTTTTTAAGATGGGAAAAATAGTATTATATTTCACAATATAAAGAAAAGTATTTTCATGAAAAAAAAATTATTTATTGTCACCCTCTCTAAGTCACTCCATAAATTATATTTTTTTTTAGATTGTGATTTTTAGTATATAATATTTTTTTTAATTATCTTTTTTTTATTAGTGATTTAGAAAAGTCTATTATAAAATTTCCATATAGATTTTTTTTAACATATTAGTATTATGTTATGAATATTAGCTATTTGGGATATTATAAAGTTGGGATATTTTCTTAGGGTTAATAAAAGAAGAGTAATAATAGCATTTTTTGCTATATTTAATAGAATATAGCATTTTTTTGCTATTATTAATATAATAATTAGCATTTTTTGCTATTATTAATATAATAATTAGCATTTTTTTGCTATTATTAGTATTATGAGTGACATTTATTCTAATCATTTTGTAATGGTGATATGAGGGCTAATCTGATAGTTAAAATATATTATGATATTTTTTGAATATTATCTGAATGAATGTTCAGTCTATAAAAATAATACTAATAAAGATTATAATAATAGTAAATTTTTTTATCATAAACAGTTATGATAATTCAAATTGTATTATAATAATAGTAAATTTTTTTTATCATAAAATATTATATGATATAATTTTAATTAGATTATAACAATATCATCATTCTGGAATAGAAGTATTATATTAATGTAATATAGTTACTTAAGGAAATGAATAAAAGAAGGGTGAAACGGGATGATAAACAAGAAGAAAATAATATTGATGAGTTTATTTGTATTTTCATTATTCATGATATTAAGCTCAAGCTATGCAGCAGATGATGGAGGAGATATAGGACTAAATCCATCAGATGTGGGTGTTTTTAAAAATATAACTGAAAATAGAACTTCAGGTTCTACTATAACACTAAGCTCTGGTCAGACATATGGTTTAAATAAAGATAATGTTGATATTAAAATAGTAAATAGTATCACGATAAAAAGTTCTGATTCATCACAAAATGCAATAATAAACTGTAACAAATGGGGTCATGCATTCGTGATATCACCTGGAGGAAATTTAACTCTTATAAATATAACTATAATAAATGCAATGGGGCTTACTCATTATGGTGGTGCAATCTCTAATGATGGAGGTACTGTTAATTTAACTGGCTGTAATTTTACAAATAACGAAGGGGGGGATGGTGGTGCAATCCATACTCGAGATGGAGGTACTGCTACTTTAACTGGTTGTACATTTACAAATAATATAGCTACTGGTAATTCTGGTGGTGCAATTTATAATTTAGGAAGTAGGACTTCTTTAACTGATTGTATTTTTGAAGGTAACCTAGCTGTTAATTGGGGTGGTGCAATCTTCAATGAGGGGACTCTTTATGGTGCTATTTTAACTGTTGATAATTGTACTTTTATAAATAACAAAGTTGATGCTGATGGTGGTGCAATCCACAATGATGGAGGTAGTGTTTTTTTAACTAGTTGTAATTTTACAGGTAATCAGGCTAATGGATATGGTGGTGGTGCAGTCTCCAATAGAGGAGGTAGTACTATTTCAACTGATTGTAATTTTACAAGTAACACAGCTCGTGATGGTGGTGGTGCAATCTATTGTAGTGGTGGTACTTTTAATGCTAATAATTGTAATTTTACAAGTAACACAGCTACTAAAGATGGTGGTGCAATCTATTATATTTATACTTCTAAGTTGACTCTCATTAACTGTACTTTTTCACAGAATAAAGCTAATACTAAGGATGGTGGTGCCATCTGTGCTGATAGTGGTTCTGCTACTTTAACTGCTAATAATTGTACTTTTATAAATAACCTAGCTACTAATTCTGGTGGTGCAATTTATAATGGAGGAAGTAGTACTTCTTTAACTGATTGTAGTTTTACAAATAACAAAGCTAATGTTGAAGGTGGTGCAATTTCCAATATGGGTATGGGTACTTTAAATGTTATTAAGTGTAATTTTACAAATAATACAGCTACTAATGGTGGTGCAATCTACAAAGATGGTGAAGATGTTTCTTTTACTGATTGTAACTTTATAAATAATACAGCTACTCATAGCTATTTTGAGAGTTTAGGTGGTGCCATCTGCAATCGTTATGGTGGTGATGTTACTTTAACTAGTTGTAATTTTACAGGTAACACAGCTACTAATTCTGGTGGTGCAATTTATAATACTGGTAGTAGTAGTCTTAAATTAATTACTAATACTTGTAATTTTATAAATAATAAAGCTAATAATGGTGGAGCAATATCTAATATTGGATATACTACTTTTATTGCTCATAGTTGTATTTTTACAGGTAATACAGCTACTAATTCTGGTGGTGCAGTCTATAATACTGCTATTTCTACTTTAACTAATTGTAATTTTACAAATAACAGAGCTCCATCTGGTGATTATAATGGGGGAATTTATAATAGTTCTGAACTTTCTTTAATTAATTGTTTTGTTGATGGTGTTTCTACAAATCTTAAAACTCCTCCAACTCAACTTAATTATAATCAACTTCTTTCAGAAATTAATAGTGCTTCATCTTTAAGTGGATTTAAATATACAACTACTAGTTGGAATGTGTTTAAAGCAGCTTTAGCTAATGCTCGTAATATGAATAATGTTAAAAATGCAAAAACTCAAGGTGAAATTGATAATATCATTAAAGCTTTAAGCACTGCTAAATCTAAGCTAGTTATACTTAATGTTGATTTAAAAATCACAAAAATTCTAAGATCTGGAAATAATTATAAGGTAACTATAAAAAATCTTGGAAAAGACACTTCTGGAAAAACAAGTCTTAAGATATGGTATAAGGTTGGTAAAAAAACATACTATAAAACAGTTAATGTTAAAGCTATTAAAGGAGCTAAGACTCAAATAGTCACTGTAAAGTTCTTTAAGTTTTCAACACACAAAAAAATCACAAAGACAGCTCATATAAATCATAATCAACTAGCTTATGAGAAAAACTATAAAAACAATCAATTTACAATTAAAAAAGGATAATGGGGATAAATTAAGTATACTTTTATTCTCATATTTTTATTTATTTAATTGTAAAATCATATAAAGATTATATAAAGATTATATATAAAATATTTAATAATATACAAATATCATATAAATTATATAAAATTATATATAAAATATTAAAAATTATATAAAATTATATAAAAATATCATATAAACTATATAAAATTATATATAACTTATATAAAAATTCAAGCTAATCACATTAAAAAATATATAAAAATCATAAAATTATTCTAAAAAAGATAAAATGAAATCAGAACACTTAATATTTAGCTAATTAATAAAAAATTAAATTTCAGCTAAATATATATTTTCTATTTTTTTCATTATTACTTTAAAAAATGAATATTCGGAAAATAAAAAAATATTCAATATTTAAAAAAGGACGTGAAAAAAAATGATAGACAAAAGGAAAATAATAGTGCTGATTTTAATTACATTTTCATTATTTATGATAATAAGTTCAACGAGTGCAGAAGATGTAACACTAAATCCATCAAATGCAACAAATTTCAAAGCAATTATAGATAGTAGGAGTTCAGGAGATAATGTAACATTAAACCCTACTGGGGATTATAACTTAATTGGAACTAATATTAATATTAATATAAATAAAAGACTCACGATAAAAAGTGCCAGTACCTCACAAAATGCAGTACTAAACTTAAACAATTATGGTAATGCATTTCAAATAGTAAGTGGAGGGAATTTAACTCTTATAAACATAACCATAAAAAACGGAAATGTTAGTAGTGGAGGGGGTGCAATTTCCAATGAGGGTAATCTTACTTTAACTGGATGTAGTTTTACAAATAATATAGATACTAATACTTGGGGTGGTGGTGGTGGTGCAATAAACAATGGATATAATGGTATTTTAACTGCTAATAATTGTAGTTTTATAAATAATACTGCTAGTTTGGGTGGTGCAATCTTCAATAGTAATTCTAGGCTTAATTTAACTGGTTGTATTTTTATAAATAACTCAGCTACAACAGATGGTGGGGGTGCAATCTACAATTGGGGCAGTGTTACTTTAACTAGTTGTAATTTTACAAATAACACAGCTATTTCTGGCGGCGCTATCTACAATAATCTTAATGGTATTATTAATTTAACTATCAATATTTGTAATTTTACAAATAATAGAGCTATTTCTGGTGGTAATGGTGGTGCAATTTACCATACTGGAGGTGTTGCTAATTTAACTGGATGTATTTTTAGAAACAACGCAGCTGAAAGTGGTGGGGCTATCTACAATAATGGCAGTAATGCTAATTTAATTGCTAATAATTGTAGTTTTACAAATAACTCAGCTAATAGTGGGGGTGCTATTTACAATACTAATAGTTCTTTTAGTTTAACTGGATGTAATTTTACAAATAATACAGCTACTAATGATGCGGGTGCTATCTACAATAATGGTAATGCCATTTTAACTAATTGTATTCTAACAAATAATTTAGCTATTCGGGGTGGTGCAATCTTCAATACGGTTATTGTAACTTTTACTACTTTAACTGTTAATAATTGTAATTTTACAAATAACAATGCTACCAAAGGTGGTGCAATTTACAATAATGGTCGTGCTAATTTAAATGGTTGTAATTTTACAAATAACAAAGTTACTGATGGTAATGGATTATTTAATTATGGTGAAGGTGGTGCAATTTACAATAATAATACTTTAATTGTTAATAATTCTACTTTTAGAAATAACAATGCCACTAATGGTGGTGCAATTTACAATGTGGAGGGTACTACTTTAACTGCTTGTAATTTTACAAATAATACAGCTAGTAGAGGTAGTTCTATCTACAATAATGGTGGACGCACTACTTTAACTAATTGTACTCTTACAAATAATATAGCTAGTTCTATTGGTACAATTTATAATAGTGGTAATCTTACTTTAACTAATTGTACTTTTAGAAATAACTCAGCTACTAATAATGGTGGTGCAATTTACAATTATGGAAGTACTACTAATTTAACTGCTAATAATTGTACTTTTACAAATAACACAGCTAGTCGGGGTGGTACAATTTATAATGATGGTGGTAGTGCTACTTTAACTGCTTGTAATTTTACAAATAACAATGCTAGTGATGGTGGCGTAATCTACAATATAGGTGTTGAACTGGATAATGCTATTTTAACTGTTAATAATTGTAATTTTACAAATAACAATGCTACTATGGGTGGTGTAATCTACAATTATGGTGTTGAACTGGGTAATGCTATTTTAACTGTTAATAATTGTAATTTTGCAAATAATACTGCTACTAATAGGGGTGGTGTAATTTACAATATTGTTGAGTATGGTATTGCTAATTTAACTATTAATAATTGTAATTTTACAAATAACTCAGCTGTTAATCATGGTGGTGCAATTTATAATACTGTTGAATATGGTAATGGTGCTATTATAACTGCTACTAATTGTACTTTTAGTAATAACTCCGTTAAGGGAGGTAATGGTGGTGCTATCTACAATAATTTAGGTAGTCTTAATTTAACTAATTGTAATTTTACTAATAATACGGCTATTTCGGGTGGTGCAATCTACAATATGGGCATTAGTGCTTATTTAAATGCTACTAATTGTAATTTTACAAATTATACAGCTCATGGTGGTGCAATCTACAATGAAAGTGGTAGGGTTAATTTAACTAATTGTAATTTTATAGGTGACGAACCAATAATACTAAAAACTAATATTACTATTAATACTAGTTCTGCTGGTGGTATTAGACAAGCACTATTAGATGTAGTTATTGGAGGTACTATTTATTTAACTCCTGGAACTTACACTGGAACTAATAACACAAATATAACCATTAATAAAGATGTAACAATTCGAGGAAATGGTTCAGCTAATAATGTGATAATTAATGCTGGTGGATTAAATAAAATTTTTGAAATAAGTAGTGGTGTGAGTGTAACATTTATAAACATAACATTCACTGGAGGAAATAATACTAATGGTGGTGCAATTGTCTATACTGGTCTTACAAATACTAATTTAACTGTCAATAATTGTATTTTTGAAAATAATACGGCTACTGATAATGGTGGTGCAATTGGCAATACTTTGGGCACTGTTACTTTAACTGCTTGTACTTTCATTACTAATTCAGCTAATTTTGGCGGTGCAATTTATAATGCTGGAGGTGTTGTTACTTTAACTGGTTGTAATTTTACAAATAATTCAGCTACTAATGGTGGCGCAATTTACAATTTAGTAGGTATGGTTAATTTAACTAACTGTACTTTTAGAAATAACTCTGCTATTTTTGGAGGTAGTGCAATCTACAATAGTGGTACTTTGAATGTTAGTTATTCTGTGTTTTCCAATAATACTGGTGATAAAACTATATATATTCAATCTGGTACTTGTTATTTAAATGATAATTTTTATTTCTGGGTTATTCCTGATATTACTAATACAAGCTATGTGAATGAATTGAAAAGTAATATTACTAATAATATTAATCTTATAACTTCATTTTATTATTTAAATATTACAAATAATTCTGTTTTATTTGTAGGTGATACATTAAATATCACATCATCATTATCACATAATGGTACTAATAGAAATGATAGTAGATTACCTGATTTAAACAATATCACAATATTATATAATAATGATGTGGTAAGGAACTATAACTATAAAAATAACACTAATATTCCAATAACATTGAATAACCCAACCAATACTGTTGGATTTTCATACAATGGAATATTATTCTACGAAATAAAATTAACAGTACAAACTAATAACAATATTCTTAATATTAATAATACTACTGTTGGTGGTATTAGGCAAGCATTAGAAGATGTATTTAATGGAGGCACTATTTATTTAAATCAAGGAACTTACACTGGAAACAATAACACAAATATAATCATTAATAAAACTGTAACAATTCAAGGAAACGGATCAGCTAATAATGTGATTATTAATGCTTTAGGATCAAATAGAATTTTCACAATAAGTAATGGTATAACTGTAACATTTATAAATATAACATTTGCCAGAGGATCACTTTCTACTGGTGGTGCAATTTATAATAATGGTAATATTCACGTGATTAATTGTATTTTTGAAAATAATACAGCTACTCTTAATCCTGGTGGTGCAATTTATAATAATAATTCTAATGTTAATTTAACTAATTGTACTTTTAGAGGTAACAATGCTACTTCTAGTACTACTATTGGTGGTGGTGCAATCTACAATACGGGTACTAGTGCTAATTTAACTCTTAATAATTGTAATTTTACAAATAACGTAGCTGGTTATGGTGGTGCAATTTGGAATAATGGTATTTTAATTGTTAATAATTGTACTTTTACAGAGAATATAGCTAATACTAATGGTGGTGCAATTTATAATAGTGGTGGTACTATGAATGTTTCTTCCTCTGCATTTTTCAGAAATAACAGTACTGGTGTTGAAATTTTTATTGCAGCTGCTTCTACTAGTAATTTGAGAGATAATTTTTATTTCTGGGTTATAGATCAAAATAATACTAGTGTAGATCCTTTCATAGCTAAAACTATTAATAATATAACTCGTATTGGTACTTATTATTATATGAATCTTAGCCATATTCCTGCTTCAACAGTAGGTCAGAATTTAATATTAAATTATACAATAGTTCATAATAATGGTGATAATGTAGCTAATTTAACTGTTATTAACATTACTCTTAGAAACAATGATGTCAATGTAAATACTTTTAACTTTAGAACACCATCACAAACTAATATTGGAATTTCAATTACTAGTACAAGTTATGTGCTTGGTCTTTATTATAATGGAGTATTGTTTTATGAAATAAAACCAACTGTTGCTATAACTTATAATCAAGTTAATATTACTAATACTACTGCTGGAGGTATTAGACAAGCATTAGTTAGTGTATCTAATGGAGGCACTATTCTTTTAAATTCTGGAACATACACTGGATTAAATAATACTAATATAACAATTAATAAAAATGTAACTATTCGAGGAAATGAATCAACTAATAATGTGATTATTAATGCTATGGGTTCAACTAGAATTTTCTCAATAAGTAGTGGGGTGAGTGTAACATTCATAAATGTAACATTTACTGGTGGAAATGCCGTTGAAGGTGGTGCAATCTCCAATTCTGGTAATTTAACTGTTAATAATTGTACTTTTACAAATAATACAGCTACTGAGTATCATGGTGGTGGTGCAATCTATAATTCTGGTAGTGGTGCTAATTTAACTGCTACTAATTGTACTTTTACAAACAACAAAGCTATTAGTTATGATGAGTATGATCTTATGGGTAGGGGTGGCGCAATTTACAATTATGGTTATGTTACTTTAACTAATTGTACTTTTAGAAATAATTCAGCTACTAGTGAGGGATATGGTGATGGTGGCGCTATATACAATTCGGGTAATTTAACTGTTAATAATTGTACTTTTATAAATAACTCAGCCATTAGTGCGGGTGGTGCAATTTACAATTTTAATGCTAATTTAACTGTTAATAATTGTACTTTTACAAATAACTCAGCTACTACTGCATATGGTGGTGCAATCACCATACAATATGGTAAGGTTAATTTAACTAATTGTACTTTTACAAATAATTCAGCTGATAGGGGTGGTGCAATCTCCACTATTAATGGTGGTAATTTAACTGCTAATAATTGTACTTTTACAAATAATTCAGCTGTTACTAATGGTGGTGCAATTTTCAATTCTGGTAGTGGTGCTAATTTGACTGCTATTAATTGTACTTTTACAAATAATTCAGCTACTAATGGTGGTGCAATTTATAATAATCAAGGTAGGGTTAATTTAACTAATTGTACTTTTACAAATAATACTGCTAATGGTGGTGGTGCAATTTATAGTACTGGTAGTAGTGCTATTTTAACTGCTAATTATTGTAATTTTACAAATTATACAGCTCATGGTGGTGCAATCTACAATGAAAGTGGTATTGTTACCTTAAATAATTGTATTTTTATAAATGATGCATCAATATCACCAAATAGTATTACTATTAATACTAGTTCTGTTGGTGGTATTAGACAAGCATTACAAGATGTAGCTAATGGAGGCACTATTAATTTAGCTTCTGGAACCTACACTGGTAACAATAACACAAATATAACTATTAATAAAAATGTAACACTCCAAGGAAATGGATCAGCTAATAATGTGATTATTAATGCTATGGGATTAACTAGAATTTTCACAATAAGTAATGGTTGTAGTGTAACATTCATTAATATAACATTTACTGGAGGAAACAGTACTAATGGTGGTGCAATCTACAATAATGGTAGTGGTGCTAATTTAACTGCTACTAATTGTAATTTTAGAAATAATACTGCTACTTATACTAATGAAGGTGAAGGTTATGGTGGTGCAATTTACAATTCTTATGGTAGTGTTAATTTAACTAGTTGTAATTTTACAAATAACACTTCGTTTTGTAGTGGTGCTATCCACAATTTGTATGATGGTGCTACTTTAACTGCCAATAATTGTACTTTCACTACTAACTCAGCTATGGCGGGTGGTGCAATCGCCAATGATGGAGGTAATGTTACTTTAACTAATTGTACTTTTAGAAATAACACTGCACAGTTATATAGTGGTGGTGCAATTTATAATGCTGGTAATTTAATTGTTAATAATTGTAATTTTACAAATAACAAAGCTACTGATACTGATGGAGGTTATGGTGGTGCAATTTACAATGTTGTAGGTAGTGTTAATTTAACTAATTGTACTTTTGAAAATAATACTGCTCATGTTGGTGGTGCAATCTTTAATGATGAAGGTGCTACTTTAACTGCTACTAATTGTACTTTTACAAATAACACAGCTAATAATGGTTATAGTATGGGTGGTGCAATTTACAATGAAGGAGGTAGCATTAATTTAACTGGTTGTAATTTTACAAATAACACCGCTAATGTTGGTGGTGCAATTTTTAATGATGGATATGGTGCTACTTTAACTGCTAATAATTGTGTTTTTACTAATAATTCAGCTATTCATGGTGGTGCAATCTTCAATGTTGGAGGTATTGTTGATTTAACTGGTTGTAATTTTACTAATAACTCAGCTAATTATAGTGGTGCAATTGGCACTGAGAGTGGTAGTGTTACTTTAAGTGCTTGTACTTTTATAAATAACTCAGCTAGTTATGGTGGTGCATTTTCCGATGGTGATGCAGATACTATTTTCACTGCTAATAATTGTGTGTTTATTAATAATTCCGCTACTAATGGTGGGGCAATTTACACTGCTCATTCTGAAATTGTCACTTTAACTGGATGTACTTTTATAAATAACTCAGCTAGTTATGGTGGTGCAATTTGCAGTGAGGTTGGTATTATTGATTTAGTTGCTTGTACTTTTATAAATAACTCAGCTGGTTCTGGTGGTGCAATCTTTAACAATGGAAATCTTAGTTTAATTAATTGTATTTTTTCAAATAACACAGTTGTAGGTACTAATAGTGCAGGTGGTGCAATATATAGCAATGGAAATATTAATTTAACTGATTGTACTTTTAGAAATAACACAGCTGGTTGGGGTGGTGCAATCTATAATAATGTTAGTAGTAGTAGTATTTTAACTGGATGTATTTTTACAAATAACTCAGCTACAGCTACTAATTATGGTGGTGGTGCAATCACTAATTGGCGTGGTACATTAACTGCTAATAATTGTAATTTTACAAATAACTCAGCTACTAATTATGGTGGTGTAATCCACAGTTATGGAGGTAGTGCTGATTTAACTGACTGTACTTTTATAAATAACTCAGCTACTAATTATGGTGGTGTAATCTACAATGATTATTATGCAGGGGTTGATTTAGAGGGTTGTACTTTTATAAATAATTCAGGTGTAATCTATAATAATGATGGAGGTATTGATTTAACTGGTTGTACTTTTATAAATAATTCAGGTGTAATCTATAATAATGATGGAGGTATTGATTTAACTGGTTGTACTTTTATAAATAATTCAGGTGTAATCTACAATAATGCTTATTTAATTGTTGATACTTGTATTTTTACAAATAACTCAGCTAGTTATGGTGTTGTAATTTACAATACTTATCGAGGCAGTGTTGAGTTATCTGATTGTAATTTCACAAATAACACAGCTATTGATTCTGGGGGTGTAATTTACAATGAAGGAGGTATTATTGATTTAATTGATTGTATTTTTACAAATAATACTGCTATTGCTGGTTGGGGTGGTGCAATTATTAATTTTGGTAGTATTAATTTAACTAATTGTAATTTTATAAATAACTCAGCTACTAATGGTGGTGCAATCTATAATGAAGTAGGTAGTGTTGAGTTAATTGATTGTAATTTTATAAATAACTCAGCTACTAATGGTGGTGCAATCTGGAATTCTGAAGGTAGTGTTGATTTAATTGATTGTACTTTTATAAATAACACAGCTGAAAGTGGTGGTCCAATCTACAATAACGGTAGTTATAGTATTACTTATTTAAGTGCTGATGCTTGTACTTTTACAAATAACTCAGCTACTTTGGAAGGGGGTGTAATTTACAATGAAGTAGGTATTGTTGATTTAATTGATTGTACTTTTATAAATAACACAGCTGAAAGTGGTGGTGTAATCTACAATAATAATGGTAATATTGACTTAACTGGTTGTAATTTTACAAATAATAATGCTACTTATGATGGTGGTGTAATCTTTAATATAGGCAGTGTCGATTTAACTGGTTGTAATTTTGTAAATAATTCAGCTAATTCAGGTAGTGCAATCTGGAGTAATTATATTTTAAATGTTAGTTATTCTGTGTTTTATAATAATATCGGTGATAAAACTATTTATAGTTTTTATAGCGTTATTTGTGATTTGAATGATAACTTTTATTTCTGGGTTAATCCTTTTGATAATGATTCAGGATCATTAATGTTAGATATTACAAATATTGGATATATCGAAAGATTTTATTTTTTAGAGATTACTACTACTGAGGTTTCTTTTGTAGGTGATACTCTAAATATTACATCACTATTATTATTATATCATGATTATAGCATGGATAATATTGACAAATTACCTGATTTAAACAATATCACTATAATCTATAAGGGTCTAGTAATCAAGAATTATAACTATAAAACTGAAACCAATGTTTCAATAATAATAAATAATATAAGCAATTCTGTTGATTTTTACTATGAAAATAATCTTATATATACACTAGAAATAGATGTTCTTGGTAATGATAAAGAAAACACTACTATAACAGTTAATTCGGTTAGTGGTGTTGTTGGTAGTCCGGTTATGTTGAGTGCTAATTTGACTTCTGGTGGTGTTGCTGTTGTTGGTGCTAATGTTAGTTTTTATAATGCTGCGGGTGGTTTGTTAGGTTCTAATATTACTAATGGTAATGGTATTGCTGTATTGTATTATGTTTTTAATACAAGTATGGGTTCGACTTATTATGCTGTTTATGAGGGTAATGGTACTTATAATGGTAATCAGTCTGGTTCTACTAGTTTGGTTGTTAATAGGCTTAATGTTAGTTTGGTTGTTAGTGTTGTTAGTGGTGTTGTTGGTAGTTCTGTTATGTTGAGTGCTAATTTGACTTCTGGTGGTGTTGCTGTTGTTGGTGCTAATGTTAGTTTTT